>JGI24158J21664_10008314_pt1 | contig 13796 bp, 9 predicted proteins | sample Ectturendosymbi3_FD_21664 | JGI IMG/M metagenome (IMG submission 21664) | reverse complement strand
ACGACTGCAGTAAGTTATAAACAGAGCCCGTCACGCCAAGCTGACGCAATTTGAAAAGAAGGGCGGAATGAATGACTTTGTCAAAAGCTTTAGAAATATCCGTCATCGTGCTTATTCAACCGTGGTACAACTTTTTCACAAACGGTCACAGATAAAATTCTCTTCGCAACATTTCCGAAAATGAGAACTTCAGTTTTAATTAAGATGCAGACCGAACGATTAGGACAGAGTAAAAATTAGCCTAATCCAATCATTTGGTTCTGTAGTCAACTAGTGCAGTCATGGATTTAGTGTGGCAGATGCATAGGTTACCAGTAAATCTGCCTAACTTTTCGTCTTATTTTAACAAATTAATCAAATCAAGTATTTAGATTTTTTAAACTTCAGTTGAATATATTGCTTTGAGATAATTTCTGCAGACGATATTGCAAGTGGTGAAGTTGTCTGATACAAGAGACTTGTGTGAATGTTACGATATATTTAATCACTGATTCCGTTGTTTCAATCGTAGATACGAGACTTCGTCTGCCAACTGAAACATTCTTGAAAGGAATGCAGGCAGGAATACAGCTTGAACTTTATTACGCATGATTGGATCAGGCTCGCCACCACATGTGGGTGGGGCTCGCCACTTTTGCTAGGGCTACCTAAACAACACCTAATAAATTTGCGACCCTTGTGAAATTTGAATTTCCTTGCAACGTTAGAGCTTGGCTGTGAAACCCCAGCAACGGTTAGGCGCTGGACATAAAACGCAAAAACTTAGCCTACAGTAACACCTGGCAAACGTAAAGCTAACATGATGTGAAAACAATGTGCTGCTTCTGTCACCAGGCATAGTCTCCAGGCTACAAACTTTGCTCAACTGGTGTGATAACAATATAGTATTTCTTGTTGACATTTCGAGAGTCTATGCAAGCTCTCTTCCTCAGAAGATAGGCAAGAAACAAAATCAAAGCGTAGACACATACTGCATTTCTGAAATTTTCAGAATTAGAATACAATTTTCATGATTAAAATATAAAATTTCATCTTTATTCTTTAAAAGTTTCTACAAATGTCAAAATTGCTATGTAATGTTTTGAAATTTTTGGGGGGTCAAATGCCTCTAAGAAAATTTTTCACTGCGTAATTTCTTTTGGTGCGCATGCAATTGCGCAACCGTATAGATACACAACCAGTAAAGCGTTTCAAGCATAATCGAAAATTGACTGGTTAAATAGGCAACTACAAGCACGAACATCAACAATGCTGGGGTTTCAACACCGTTTCCTAACCTGACTACACTGGATGTCTGAAAGATGGTCGACATAAGCCTATGCTCCGGCAAGAGCGGCGCAGTCAGGAAAAATCAAGAAATGAAAAGAACAGAGATGGCAACCTTACAATTTTGCAGTCAACTTGGTAATGTATGGCCTGAGATGCATGCCTTGCTGGCCCTGACAGAACAACATTGATAGATTTGTAAGCACCCTAGCCAAGATCCATTCCAACACCGCTCCTAAACAACGATCCTTATTCTGTATATCGTCTCGTTGTATATTATGGAAAAAGGACGTTTGTTTTACACGAGAAGTTTATTAGATGAAAAAAATTTGTACCAATTTGCGACAAGACTGAAGCTTATTTATAGTGTATATGATCTTGAAATTGAAAGAATAATCCTGCACCAAACCTGAAACAGTGTGGTACCGATACCTTCTCATAAAATCCGTGAATGTGTGTTCTTCACTTTCATCATGTTCACTCATTTTTAATTGGTGCATGTTCGTCACTTCCTGAACCACACAATTGTATTTTTTTGGTCCTTTTTGGGCACCCCCTTTGGTCTAGCGCCCTAGGCAGCCGCCTAGTTCGCCTAATGGCAGCGCCGGCACTGCCTGTAGCCTGTAAACTATCGCAGTTCAGCAGATTGCTTCCAATAATTTGATCAAAATCTGTAGTCTCGTTCAGACACTGCAGATAGTGAGTGAATGAGCAATATTGCGTTATCCAGTAACATAGAATATGCAGATGTGATATGATAGAGGAAATCCGAGCTGTGATTCAGATTGAGCACACCAAAATTACCCTAAATGAGTTCTGAAAGTCCATGCAAGAAAAACAACCTTTTTGTTGACCAATGATATGAGAACAATTCTTCAATAAGTGAGCACAGACAAAGCATCGCTCAATTAAGCACTAACATTTCAATTTAAAACTTACGGTGTTGAAAAGAAGTCCAAAACTGGTCTTATTTTCTGTATGAGACCAGACCCGTCGCTAGGATTTCGCAGCAGGGGGGGCACATTTTTAAAATACAGTATTGCATGTATGCAGCAACCGGGGACCAAACATGAAATGGGGGTCACATATTTTATATTGGGGTGGCGGGCACCACTGCCCCCCACTGGCAACGCCCTTGCATAAGACATTGTTTATTCTTTCGTTAACATCAAATCTTAATCAAAATGGCTCAGTCTACTCATCTACTGTGACACGCTGTGTCAGTTCTTCTACTGTGGCACTACTCATCTGCTGTGACACGGTGTGTCAGTTCTTCCCATTGAAATGCAAGGTGTTTACTTCTTTGTTCAGATTCCGACAACACTGGTTCTAACGTTTTTTTCAATGATTTTTGGGGAGTTGGACACTGCGTCGTCGCCTGATTGTAAAGGATACCAATACTCGATTACTCTGTAATACAATTTCACTTTTATTTCCTTACTGTCTGTGTAACCCCTTTCTCCTTTGCGAAAAGCTTTTAAGATTTTCTTTACAGTTGAAAATTTTAATAGAATTTGGTGAGATGAGCAAACCAGCTGAGCAAATATTTTGAAGAAAATATGAAGTGGAAAATATATCAAAGATTAATCTATGCAAACATTTGTTATTTTACTTACACGATTTTTGTTAGAATTTCTTTACTACAAGAATTAGTGTTGCTTTTACGAAAATCGCACTTATACATTGGCATTTCAAGGTTTCGAAATCGAGCAGTTTTTTAAGCGTAGTGTTTTTGTTAATTCTTTTGCAAGCTTGCTAGTGACAATTCAAACAACATGCAATTTAATAAATAAATCTGTCCCATTGCCTAAACTTTCCCTTTAAACAAGCATAAATAGTTGACCTTTATCACTTCTTTTCGAAAATATAACTTACAATGTGAGTGTAGAGCAGGTGGAATGGAAGAAATCTGGAGGGCGGCAAGTTCAATTCAAATTATCTTGACTAGGGATCTCCAAATATTTTTGTCAGAGATCACATAAGCTTTTACACATCAGTTCGAGGGCCGGACATCTTGCGTTTTTTGAGAATCAACAACTGTTTTGTAAATATATTACTTTTTCATTATTGAAAAAATGTTTTTGCGACCGGGTGAAATGGTGCCGGGGTCCGGATGGAGTAACTTCGCGAGCCGGATTGGGCCCGGCATTTGTGTGATGGATGTAGGTTCTGTAGCATCACAAAACTATTTCAGCTGCATCATCTGTAGTGAGGAGTACGTTGAGATGACCACAGAAGATTTGATTAAGTGTAATAATGCAAACATAGTACGACAGAAAGGACAAAGGTTATGACGAACATTCGCATATGCAACTAAATGATTTGAAATACACATTGAGGTGGTTTCATGCTTGCACCAGATTTTGTTTGTAAATTTGAGAAAATCACAACTTTTTGCTTTTATCCTGTAAGGGACGAAATGGGACACTACCTCCTTTTTTCAGCAATCAGGGCAATGGAACTTTTTCCAAAATGATTCCAACGGGCCGTGTTGTTTCAAAAGTTGTGAAATTTGTTTTTTATCGCTCGAAATTGAAAAAACAACCTTTTTTTGCTAATAATTTCAAAATCAAGAGAGTGGCCTTCGCCCCCCTTCCCCCCGTCCGACGCCCATATACATAGCCTAGCCTATTTTATCGAACATACAAGCACAATCCATTCAGTGGACACAGGCTTTCCAAGTAATACAAAATATTGTTTTTTAATCCTCTTCATGCTATAGGCTGATGGTGAACAGCATGAAGACACGTTTTGGACAACAAAGTATTTTCGCAACACCCTCAGCTAACCGTATGAAGTAAGCCCGATATAGACACGTTTTTCCAAGTAAAACTCACGAGAAACTTTTAGCTGATTTAACCAACATCTAGAGCTTCAACAAGCAAGCTCTGTATACTTGCAATCTAGTTGGAAACAAGGAAAATAGAATCCGCATCAAACACGCTACAAATTTACCTACTGAGGTTCATATATTTCAGAAACAGCGTAATTGACAAATGGCCTAGACCTACTGCTAGAGACCACTGTGCTGCAGGATCTAATATTTCAGAAGCGACTAAATGATTTACTCCTACAACAACTTTGACAACTGAAACCTACAACTGATAAATTAAATAATGAAATTTTATAAAGCTCTACACCTTTGCTGTAAAACACTGGCCTGTACAGAAAAACAAGGTACACTGTAAGACAGGGGGTAGCCATTGGGGACACGTGGGGCATTGTAGCAAAATGACATCACTTTATGAATATTTCTTTAAATTCATGACCAAAGCGAGGTATCCGTGTTTTTTATCACTCCAGTCAAAATGTCTGGCTACACCATTGCTCTAATCTAAGCCTTTCTATAAAGCACATTTGAAACCGTTGCCACAGGTAGCACTCACTAGCGCCAGCAATTGTATTCATGAAGAAGAGGGCAAATATATAATTACGCACATCAACCGATACCAAATATTTGCCACATATCCAACAATGGCAGTCTATCATAAAGGTTTTTTTCATGCCTTCATGCAAGCGAAGTTATCAACAAGTTTTTTCGCAATTTATAACGGCCGCAACCCGTAACATCAGATTTTGACGCAAAGGCGACAAACACTGCAGATCTCCGATGAAAAGCAGTATTGTCATACTTGTATTGCATAACAAACGATATTATCGTGTTGTTACTGTACTGATAAAGAGTCTTGACGTTTGCATTTTCGCTCGTTTTCAAGTAAATTGTGAAGTTATACCTCTGGCGCACTTTCCCAAATTTTAAGTTAGTAATGAGTCATTATAGGAAGGAGTTGCGCGGGGCCCCAAAAGTGCGGGGCCCTAGGCTCTGGCCTATTTGGGCTATGCCTAAATCCGTCACTGGATGCAACGCAAATGGACGTTCACAAAACGCTTTACCCTTTCTACACCACAAAGGCAATGCCCAATTTTATGGCAACAGTTGCAAACAACGTTCTCTCGATGAAAATTTTACACTGGGCAAATGTTTGTTTTAGTGAGCATAAATATTTTGAGACTGAGTTAGCAGAGTTCTAAATGAATTACAAACTTTGCGAATCATTAGAATAAGTATAAAATCTTATCAAAATACGTGTAAAGTATACATTTAATTCAAATAGGTTATCTTTGTTTTCGTGTTTTCCCAATGTTTGGAATGTTGCAAGTGCGCGAGAATGAGATTTCACTGCGCAGTTGCGCACCTTAGAGGGACATTGGTTGCAGAAAATGCGCTTTGTTGACATCAATGCTTCTTTGCTCATGCTTATTTCCACACAGCATAAAACTATACGTGACTTACTGCTATCGGCAGTCACTGTCTCATTGCATTACCTACCATAAATGTTTGGGTTCAACAGTTCATGCGGCAAAACGCCTACTGCCCGCTGTTGCCAGATGGTCGTCACCTAAATCTGCTAAATAGTGTCACGAAACAATGCTTGCACACCTCAATACATTTACTTAAAATATCGATCTATTAGAATTCGACTGTACAGTAAGATTTCACTGTTTTCGCGGAAACATTCTGCAAAAATACTGGCTTGACTTAAATCATGTCACTGGAAACTATCTTTTGCCATTTTTCGTGATACGTACGCTTAATTGGTGGTATCTTTCGAATAATCCTGTGGAAGGTGCCATGGGCACCATGTAGCACTATTGGACGTATTGCTAACATCAATGATGAAATGCCAAGCGACTTTAACATTTACAACTTTGGACCCAAAAAATTTCCTGAAAGACGATGAAAAACGCTAAGAACAATTTGCAAACACGCAGTTAAAAAAACCCACCCTGCAGAAAACCACTAGAATAAGCCCTCGTGATTTCTCGGAGCACCAAAAAATATATATACATGCTTCCGCGGCAAAACCTAATCTTCTGTCTTCCACAAAACCCGAGGTCAAGCAAAATTTCTGACCTCTGCGAAATTTCTGATCTAGTCCGAGATTTTGCGTGACATGTCAAGAGAAATCTCTAACATCTGCGAATTTTTTGACCTGTTATTGTATGTCAGTTAGTTTCTTCTCAAAGTAAAGAAAAAATTTTGGCGATTACTTTTTTGATGTATGCTACGCAAATAATAACCCTCGGTTTGACGTCAGGTAGTCCGCAATAAGTGATAGTTTGGGAATAACTGACCACTGAAAAATATTTGACTAGGTCTTAGACATCAATTATTTTTCTTTTTCTAATCCCAACCCTGACCTAAACACTAAACCCAAACCCAATGATTCCCAACCGGGATGCGGCCGCACCTTAAGGTGCCATTTACGATAACCAGGGGCTCCGCGAGCTAATACGTTTATCAATATATCATTAAAAACACTTTTTCAAAATGTCATCAAACCTTAAGCAAATTACTATGGGTTCGTCACTGGGCGCTGCAAATTATATTTCTCTGCTGTAGGGTGCCTCAAGCCTAAAAAGGTTGGGAAACACTGCCCTAACCCAAATCGTCAGTTAGCATATTTGATATCTCAGTGAACAGCCACCGCTTGCGAAATGTATACCCCGGATTATCACACTGCACGTATGCAGATAGCGTTAAGTCAGCGATTTCACAAGTCAGAAATTTTGCTTGACACTGGTTTTCATTGACCAAAGTTATTATAAGGGCTGCACTGTGCACAGTGGGACTGTGGTGAGCGAAGTTAGGCAAGGCGCACAGGCAATGATTACATAGTTGGTTTGCCTCACGGAACTGAGCAAGGAAGTTCTGCTGCAACAAAATGGATTGGGCGATAAAGGTTGTCAAACATCAAACTACATTAATTCTTCATCAAGCACATCAATAGACGCAACAATTATTTTTATGGAAAACCATTGAACGATATTGAGATTCAGCATTGATTGCAAGATGCCTTATGAATTCGATATGACAAGCTTTAGCTGCGGGACATTAAATTAACGAATGTTGGTAAACATCCATTCCTACGATTGCTTTATTGAAAAAAATCGTTTTGTCTCAGCTTACAAGTATAACTAGCAAATTGGTAGCAAATGCAGCATGATGTACAAACGTGCAATTGATTCTTCCCAACAACCTCGGTAATTACATTAAGGCAGTGCTTCCCAACTTCCAACGCACTAATCCTATGTGTACTGTAGAATCAAACGACGCACTGGACAAAAATATTTACAGACTGTTGCTTAGTACTGCGCATTTCGCCACTGTTGCAGGCTGTTGCAATGCACACATCTTTAACCTCTTGTAGACTAATTTCACGTACATCGAATGGCATTGAGCAGGTTTTTCTAAAATCCTAGGATCATGGTAGAGAAAGTGGACGCCCTTGCAATCTCCAAACGACGCACCAAGGCGTCGCGCCGCCCCATTTGGGAACCTCTGGCTTAGCGCATGGATTAACGTTTAAACATTTCCGTGGGTCTTCGAAATTGTCCACCACCCGGTTGAATTCGTTAAAAACCATTCAAATATTCCGAAAAGGCGAAAAAACCTGAAAACCTGAGGATGGGAACTCGATTAAATATGAACGAAATTATCAAAAATGCACGACATCTAGATCAAAATTAAAAACTTCTGATTGGAAGGATGTAGAAAACCTTAGCTTTGTTTTTGAAAAGCAAGTTAAGAATACAAAACGCATGATCATAGAGGATGAGTTTCGCAGCAAGTGAAGCTGTGGAAATGCTTGTGAGACCTGCGTCTTGTGAGTGTGACTATAGGAAGCCAATTTTGTTTATTAAACGTTTTCGATAAAAAGCCGCAGTTTTTTCGTACTTTTCGTCAAAAGTTCAGGTGGACACCGTTCCCATCCACAGTTTTCTTTGGTCTAGCGTTGGTAATCCTGTCTTGCTCGGTTGGTGGTCGAACGTGACGCGAAAGAGTCCCACTAAAACTGCTAAAATTGTCACTTCCACGTGCCTACCACCGTAATCTTGTGAAACACAAGGATGAAACGTTTCGACGATGATATTAAAAATGGACTTAAACCCAATACGAGGTTTTCCTGGCAATGGTCAGTAAGTTGCAGGAACTCAAGAGATTTTTCTTACCTGGAACAATTTTGAATGTTGTGTGTAGTATGCAATAGTTGATGCTCAAATGATTAATTATTGTCAACAATGAATAAAAAACGCTGCACAATGCACACCCTGTCACTAAACCGATTCGTAAAGCGCTCATGGTTTGGGCAACAAATGCTCTGTAACAAAACTTGGCAATTTGTCCTGACCTTCAGTGTCTCTGTGGCAAATGAGATTGTGTGCTATTGCTTTGGAGATAGCTGAAGACTTGTCACGGATAAAGTGGCAGATTTACAAAGGTATTTAGCTAAAAGAGCAATGAGACAGTTGTAGTAACGGATGACCACTGTGAAACAAAGACTGCAGTGAACTCACGTCGTGTGTTTACGCTGTTTTACGCCATCTTGCCTCCTACTTCATTTTTTAAAAAATGTCAATGACCGTTTTCAAATAATTAAGTATAATAAGTCACATTAAAAAAGATGAAATCGAAACTTGCAGCTCTTGCCAAACTGTTTTTCTAAGCGCAGAAATTCTTTGGTGCTACTGTAGGGTGAGGTCTACCGCCATATGTCGCGTACCCAGGTGCAGCCTGAGGTCTACCTAACCCTATAGTGTGGTAGACCTCACGCTAAAGTAGCACCAGTTCTTTTTTCTGAAATTGATGATGACAAAAGTACAGGCAGATTTATCTCAAGCTTTTCACAACTTTCTGTAGTAAAAATATGTCATCAGGGCTTTTTCCCATCACAGAGGCTCATCATCTCCCACTCTTCCATGGAAGTTGAAAAATTTTGTATGGCTTGTCGTGATTGCAAGAAACAATGACGTAACAAACGGATTCTTAACGTTTTGGCCTTTCATTCTTCTCCATTACTTATTCGTAAGACTCAAAACAAATCCACCACAAATTCATCAAGATTCATTTGATGTAAACTAAAGAAATTTCGTCTCATAAAATAGAGTGATTAAAAAAAGGTAAACTTTCAAAAGAAAAGAATCAATACCAGTGCTAAAGCAAGAGTAGAGTAAACAATGGAAACACAACAGATACCCGTTGGAAAATGTAATCCAGAAGGCCGAAACCAAACAGAAGACTGCCTGTGAAAGAGTTTCGATATTACTGAATGCTGCAAACAAGCAACGAGTAAAAACATTTTGTATATGTGATCGTTCAACGTGATTCAGCTTGCGCATGGTTCAAAATGAATATTTTATAAGTTTAAAAAGATTTTATTTTAAGGTGTGAATCGAAAAATTTGCAGTACAGTTGAACATATCGAAAGGTAAACTTGGCTTCAAGGACTTTCTCACTTGATTCAACAGTGTTTGAAAGGTGCAAAATATGTAACGGAAATGAGGCTGCAAAGAAATCCTATTTTGCTTTCATTTATTTCCAAATATTATACTTTAGCGGCTGATACATCTCAGTCTTGGCCAAAATAGTCTTTTGTATGGGGTCTCATACAAAGCAAACTAAGGAATACCGCTGCATGTCTCAAAAGCAAAATCCTCGGTGGGTAGCGCCTGTCTGAGGTGCAGACATGAATTTGTTATTTTTTACACCTTCCGCGGCCCAGCTGCCTACCCCTTGATCATCGTCACAGCAGGTATCCGAAGAAGCTATTTATTACCAGGGCAAAAAGAAAAGCTTGACCATTGTTGCTTGCGTATCCATGCGAATGCTTGAATGAAAACTGGCTTTACAACATGACAAACTTTTTAAACGTCGCTAATTCTCCAAATGTGGATCCGATATATTTTGAAACATCAAACAACTGTCAAGGCCGGCAGCAAGTTTTCTCTTCTGAACAAACGAACGAGTATTACCTGAAAAGAAGTTGTGCTGAAATGACTGCAGAGCTGCACGACCTTGCGTTGTGGAAGAAATTTGCTTCTGTTCCAAATGAAATGATCTTAACGAAAAACGGAAGGTAAGCTGCTTTTCATTTTTGACCATTTTCGTGGTTCTTTTAGATAAGTTTTTCTTTCATACCAGTCTTTCATACCAGAGAAAATTCAACAAGCTCAATTCCATTTATTAAAAAACTGATTGAAACAAATTGGTAAGCAAATGCGGTGAAACACTGCGATTTTAAAAACAAAAATGCTTGTGTAAAAAAATTGGTAAGCAATTTGCGGTGAAACACTGCCATTGTAAAACAATGCTTGTGTATTTTTTGCGGATAGACTGATTAAGATTAGAACACTTGTTTCACAAAATCGGTAGGATTTTATTTTAAAGGGAAGCTGGTCACAGATTGAAAACGTGTAAAGTTACACAATTCAACAAATATTTCAGTTAAAACAAATCTTCAAAGATGCATAGCTTTTATGTTGTAGTGTATTTGCAAATCGGCAATAAACACGGTTAAAATTATTGCGACTTTACCAGCAATCACAATGCACTTAAAATTTACAAAACTGCTGCATTATTTTGACGCTTCGTTGCTGAGATCTGAAAGTGTCACAGTTTTACAAACTTAACTTCAGTATTATAACGTTTTCCAGTTCTTCACTTGATGAAGATGATGACTATTTCTATTGTTCTTTTTTTCTTGAAGCCCAAAAAATCAGTCAAAAATTTTTGTTTGCTTGCTTTTATTTCCGAATAAGTAAACTAATGCTGTGATATGATATCTAAATTTGGAAATCTAAAACCGTCGAAATATTTTGTCAGTTTTACTGAGGAGACTGTACTCGGCAGTTCAGTTAGTGTATGTCAATCAATCAGAATCGATTTTTGTTTGACAGTTTTACGTTTGGTCTGTGATGTTGATAATGTTAAGAAGACTCGGCAAACTTCCTTTAGTTTTGAAACTTAAAAATTTTCACTTGAGGTTAACTTGACAACAGAAAAAGCAAGCGAAAGAGAACTGCGAGCACCCGCATTTGTTTTATGCTTTTTTGTAGCTCCGCTCTTGAATTGCTTTTTTCTCGAAACTGCAAATTTTACCTCTAATCGACAAGGTTTTGAAAACTTAACCGCACGCACGACGTTTTACAAAACAGGAATTGTCATTCATTAAGTTTCTTTGAAAAAGAAAAACTTTGAAAAATATTTTTGTTGTAATAGCAAGTGATCGGTGAACTCGATCCTGCAAAAACGGTTTCTAGAACTTGCTGTCATATGATTTTTTTGATAAATGAAGCATTTGGTAGAAAATACGGAACAAAAGGGAAAATAGCTATCGTTGTTGAATTGCGTAGGACTCAGCTTTTGGCATGATGAAAAACAAGTTTTATGTGAACATTTTCGATAAACTCAGAGCTGATGATGCCTACTTCGTAGGCGAAATATATACTCTGTAAGATCTTAGTGTCTGATTCTTTGCTGGGAAAAGATTTCTTTCGATAGACAGCATTATAAATATATCTGAGTTGCAAAAAGTGTTGTTGACTTGTCATATCTTGGCTCATGCGTCAATTGCTTGTCAAGAAAAGGTTGTAGCTAACCTCGGTCAGAAGCTACAGACCAAAAGTATTATTAAAATTTACAGATTTTAGTCTGAGTTTCGGGGCTTCTATGAAAACAATGTTTGCTTATCCACAATGGAAATAGCTCAAAAAACCAAACATAAGTTAGTTGCATAAAATACCAGATCAAGTCTTTTCCAGACCACCGTAAACCGAAATATACGTTTCGAGTTGACAGGTGTAAAACGTTGGAATCCCCTTGCATGGCTGAGCAAAACTTAAATTTTTTCTGTACTGGTTTCGTTCAAGCAACAACGATATGCTTTGTAGGAAAACTTTTTGGTAAATGTTAACACGTGAAGTTGTAGTTAAACTCAGATGGGATTTAAGATTATTTAGAAACAAATACATTTGATAACATTTGTGGATGTATAATATTTATAACTCTTTGTGTTCTCCTTATGCCAGCCGCGTGCATCTCGTAGATCTGTACGGCAACTGAAAGCATTATTCTCATGATGTATTTTGCCAAAAGCTTCTGGTAATAAACAGAACACGTTCCGAGCTTAATTTCTTGGTTCTGGTGTTTGCGCTGATCTATAGAATAAAAGCATTAAGCTTAATTTGAAATTATTTTTGTGACTTCATTGCAGACGTATGTTTCCTGTCTTGCGGTTTAAGCTTCGTGGATTAGACCCAGAAGCTTATTACAACATATATCTGGAAATCGTCAACATTGATCAACATCGGTATCGTTACCAAGTAAGTTTTTGCTGTTCATTCAGATAGTAAGTGCTTTGCATAATTGGTATTGTGCATTTCAGGAACTAGAAAAAATTTTCAAATGTTGAAAGTTTTGTTTGTCTTTCAGAACAAGAAATGGGCCGAAACAGGGCCAGGCGAACCGCAACTTCATTGTCGTTATTACTTTCATCCTATATCGTCCTGCAAAGGTGAAGAATTGATGATGCAAATCATTTCGTTTGACAAAGTGAAACTAACCAACTCTTTATCAAGAGTGTCGAACGAAACGGTATGTACTGTATAGTACATGATATTTTTGAGTCGTTACGCATTTGCTGCAAAAGGGTTTTTAATTGCATACTTTCCCAATCGTTCACACTTGCAAAAACAGAATTCATAGCCTTCATTGTTTTCGTTGAATTGGTTGGTTGCCCATTCACTGAAAACANAATGTTGGCAAAAATGTGCNAATTAAATATGAACAGTTTTCAATGNTATAACTTGTTTTTTATTTTANCTTCATTCACTTACAAGGGCGTACGCAAGGGGGAGTGTTGGGGTTGAAACCCCCTTGAGCTTGATATTTTACAAAAACTTTATTACCTGCACAGAGGAGATTAATTGCTTTGCCATACTTTTTGCTTGTTAATTTGTCGACTTAATGCAAATACCATGGAATGAATTTGCATGCCAATTTCAAGGAACATTGTAAATGGGGCAAAAACTAATAATGAGGTTTCGGTGGGAATCTGCGTTATCGTCTGCGTCCAGAAACCATCTCACCACTTTCAGCAGACCTTTCGTCCACTACCCAAGTTTAAGATTGTGTTCCGCGATAGTTCACTTGATCCGAAACAATTGCATTTATTTTGTTTGCTAATACTGATCAGCGCAAGCGCTGACCCCATTGGCTTCATTACCAATTTCTGTAGCATGATAGAACTGTTGCACGAGCTCAAAAACAGCAGTTGTTTCAACATAGAAGCATTCAGGAATTTGATAATGCCTCAGCAGGGAAAAAGGAAAACTAAAAGTTTGCTGGACTTCTATAAATAACAAAAAATCGAAAGTTTTCTTGTGTACTTTATGCGCATTCTCAATTCTTGTGTAGTTTAGCAAGATTCGATCTTTCAAACCGGGGTGTGCGCCAGCCAGTCCAGCCGCACTTTTTCTATGCTCAACTGCTCGTATTCGACAAGACATTAGCGCAGCCTCATTTTGCAGTTATAAATTGCTCTGACGCATTGATGAGTGTGTTTTACTTCCCTGTTTTAACGCGCAGCCTGATATTTTTTTAGTTATGAACTGCTGTGTCGTAGCGTTTAGTTTATTTTCCTCCGATAACCTAACTTGGAGCGCGAATAGTTTATATTCAGTGCAATGAC
>JGI24158J21664_10008313_pt1 | contig 13796 bp, 10 predicted proteins | sample Ectturendosymbi3_FD_21664 | JGI IMG/M metagenome (IMG submission 21664) | reverse complement strand
AACATTGTGTTGAGCTTCGTTACAAAAAACTCTGAACAGGCCGTGATTCAAGGTTTGGCTTCTGACAAAGTTTACTGCACTCACAACAATCGACAACACATTTTTAAAATTTTCAGGGCGTGTATGCCTAAAAATGTTGGTGCTTCGTACCCCCTGTAGCGGTTTTTGGTACCCCCAAGGGGTACGTGTACCCCCGGTTAAGAACCACTGTCTTAGGATGTTCTGAGATGGAACAAGTCTGAGGAATAAAACTCTAAAATGAAAAAATTCAGCAATACCTTTGTGCAACACTACCAAGAATGTTCACAACATATCGAAACATTTTTACATTATAGGAAAAGTAGAAAGTCACTGAAAAGTTATAGCACACGCAGCTTCACGATAATCCGTATGCTCTATACTTCTGCGCAGTACAAATTTCGTTTAATTGTTTACATTGCTATTTAGTGAAAACTTTCCTATACCCTCTCTGCGGTTTTCTGTTTTGCTATCTGTGTTATGAACAACGCAAAACCTGTTGTTGCATAAAACTTTCATTTCCATAAACTAAAAAAACACCAAATTCAGCTGATTTTTCAACATCACCATTCCGAAAAACCTTAAACTTCTTAGTTCCAGAATCCCAGCAATGCCGACCGCACGCACATAGTTGCACTTTACTCGTATCAGTGACGGTTAATGTACAGAAGCAATGAATAAAGAAAATATTATGGCAACATTTTAATTTCTTCTCTAAAATTTTTTCTTTTTACACTACATCCATTTCGGTTGTAAAGACGAAGCCGCTGTTGGCGTAATAGGCCTAGTTGAACCACATATAAGGTGCCAGCACTTCACATGTTCACCACTTCCCCAAGAAGTGGTGAAAATGATTAATTGTATGTCGCTAGTTGTGAGCTAATTGGATGATCGTGGATAAATTATAAAAGTGTTACTTCCACTTAATAGAACCTGATGTAAAAAGCGATGTGAATACTACTGCGAATGGCAATAGATGTTAGTGGAACCTCATGCCCACATGTTTTTCAGCCATACAAGGTAGGGAACAAAAAAAGACAATCGCGGAACAAAATGGTAAAAATGGGGGTATTTCGATTAATATTTCAGAAAGAAAGGTTGGAAAATTGACGAAGAATTAGGTAAAAATTCATCTTTACGTACTGTTATAACTTGCTCCGTGGCATCTGTTACTGTTTAAACAAATCTTTATCCGCAAAATATGACTATTGCAGCACGTTGGGCAAGTATTACAAAAACCCGAGGTTTATCATGGATGGAAATACATACAGAAGCCACAGGGGAGCCCATGCCTGTGGAGCTCCCCCTGATTTCGAACCTAGAACCGCGATATGTTTAGTAAGTTTAATTTACAATTACACTGTGATCATGCATGTGTGATGTATAACGAACTGAACTCACATTCATTTTTTAATAAATGGGGTCTGTATAAAATGAATGCAAATATTCATTTCTGAGACGTTACCGCAATCACCAGGTAGAACCTATAAACCAGGGTTTTTAAAAGGTGTTTTAAAGATCCGATTCGGGTCCTCGAATTGAAAATCGGGTCCCTAGAATCAGAGAAATCGGGTCCCTGCAGGTCCATACCGGGTACCTAGCATTTTCCTTAAAAAAAACTGTATACCCAATCGAAAAATTTTCCTAAATCTAAAAGTTATTATGTTTCACAAACTTTTATTTTTACAAATCTTTACGAATTAAGTAGCAACCAATCTAAGCTTTGCCACAGCCGACACGATGCATTTGTTCGGACTCGATATAACGATATGCAATAAAACGCGACAGGAATTTAAGCGGTTGTATGATAAAGCAAAATGTTACCACACGAGGTGCGTATTGTTAGGCAAACATGACCTGTATTCGCGGTTCACATCAAGTTAAGTTTTTCGAATACTCAGTGGGCCCCAAAACTTTTGAATCCAGTTACCCGAAATACATCTGCCTGCTTTTCCACTAGCTAGAGTGATTACTTTCGCATTTTCAAATCACTGAAAGCTGCTAATAGTACCTCTGCACGTCTACGTTTAAAAAAACAAATGCTAGAGGTGAAAAATGAAACCATCCCAAACTTTGCAAATCAATACAGACTTACAAAGTTCTAGTCAGCGTGAAAGTGAATGATGGAGTATCTGACAAAATTGTTAGTTACACATAAACAAGCACGGAAATAGAAAGCTTGAGCAGGTTTAACAACTTGATATTTTTCCAAGACTATGGTTTCAGAATTGCCTGATGCAGTCTTATCAGAATTGGGGGAAAAACCCCAAGCTCGGACAATGGACAAAAATTATTTCTTGAAAAATTTTTTGCATCACACTATCACAAGTGATAGCTTGATTAAAACAGAAATCAACGATTAGTAAACTAATACTGATTTCATCTACTGCATTTGTTCTAACTGAATTACTGAGTTTTTCTTCTGTTTCTGCCAGTCAAATTTTGCCCACTGTACTGTTTGCACCTTTATCGAAGCTTATGTCATCTTGGTAAAAATGTTTATAACAAGGAATATGTTATAAAGCTACTAATAACTTGTGTTTAACCAATTATTTTTAAATGATGCCTTCCCACGCTGAAAGAGGCGATCCACTTTTTGGCGTTTTGTAGTGGAACCAACGATTTGGTCAAAAGGTCCTTTTGCTTCGACTCAGTTTCAGGTCTCAACAACTAATGTTACTTTTTACAAAGAATCTGACAACCAATGTGTGATTGTCAGATTTGTTTGAATGCTGCAAGCAATAATGCTATTAGAATAGCTCAACCCATAGTCAAGATTTTTTCCGAATATAAGCTCCACGGCAGGCTTCATGCATTTAATACCTTGGACTAAGTAATCAATCGTGGCGTTATACACATATAGAACTCTGACATTACCTTTCAACGCCCGAACACTCCAGAATCTATGACAATCGTTATGTACTTTGGTGGTCACCAAAGTATTAGCGATGCTAATCATTAGACATGAGCTCACCAATCGAAAGCTTTGTACTGAGAAAGGGCTAAGAACTGACGGTGCATCATTCTGCATATAAATTCAATTAGTCTAGAATTTTGACCTCTCTTTTCTTCATTTTGCAGTTCATCGTATTGGTATCAAAACACATTCGTTCAAAGTATACATAAACATGCTGAATTCGAATCCCTCAGTTAAAGCTTTTTTATTAAATTGTTCTTGTCGGTTTTTGCACAAAAAGTCTATTTGCTACAAATGTTAGCTGAAAACTCCACAAATTATCTGAACAAATACACTACGTTAATTCTCTAAGTCTGTTTCTGTTTCGGTGCAAATGCAAGTGATTTCTTCCCTGCCACGTCCGCAGGAAGATGCAGCACATAACTGTTCTATTAAGTGTTTTCCAAATTAGGCTAGATAGGCAATCAGAGTGCAAAATCGGCTTAGAAGCCGGCGGAGCTTGCATCTAGCAGCGATCTACGGGGAGATGGATTAGCAGTACACGAGACTTAAAAGCGAAACAAGCATGGGAAAATCTCGTTGGTGGCAATGAAGCATCCTTCTGCCTGGAATGCTAATCAAGATATTGCAAGTGCTCTGTTGGCGTTTGGCAAGAATTGGCCTATAAGAGAATTTTCTTAATTGTTTCGCATTGCGATTTGACGTATATGTGTTTGGAATCGATAAAAATATTTCGTGTATTTTTCGGTCTGTGCGGAGCTTGGCCCAGTGAGTCATTTGTGAATTCCCGCAAAGGCTTTTTGCAAACCCTGAAATAACAGCGGCACGCCATCCGGTTATTGCCTCGATATCGTCTCCACTCTTGCCTTATTACAAGGTTGTTCACACGCCGCTTATAGTCGTAATCGGCTCGAAAACCTAGGGATCGGAGATTGCAGCAGACACTGTTTTATCATAAGTAAACGCAGTGCAAACATAGATATAGGTGTGAAAGGCTATCGTTGACTCCTTCACACAAAGAGTTCATACTTCAAAATAAGTTTAGCTTGGCATTCAGTCACACAGAAAATGGCAAGTGTTTCGCATTTACAATTGGCTTGTCTTGCAAAATTCACTCTTAAGAAAAGGTGTGAAGCCATACATACCTCATGCAACTTATAATAAAACCAGTTGTTTCGAGACGTAGGTTATTGTACTAGAATTCTTAAGCTTACACATTTGACAGTTAGCTGTGTAACTTTAACAACACAAACTCTTCAAAAAAGCAATCAACTTCATTGCCTTTAACTTTTAAGGATAAATCCACTACATATTTTCGTCACACGTTGTCTGTATTTATGTTCAAACAAGTAAATAACTGTAGCTTTATATAAATTTCTTCAATATTATTCAATTAAGGCTTGCTCAGTGGATTTACAACGGAAGTAAAATACCTATTCCTTGCATTCCGTGCAGGCAGCTACTCTACACTCCCAGGGTTGGCTTTGTCAATTATGTTAACACGGCGTATTTTCATTGTTCGGTCAAAAAAGTCATATTAATAAGTCCCGCTGAAAAGAACAAGCGAATGGTTTTGTTGCAAATGCTTTTATGACAGTTCAGTGAAAGACTTGCACAAGTCTGTGTAACGGAAGAATACAAAATATCTTATGAACTAATGTTTAGTTTCGCGATGGTGTGGTAAAAATGAAGCAAAATATTTACTGGAATTGTTATTCTGGTAAGCTTTGAATAAATCGTTGACAACGTTTTACTTTCAACAAACGCTGAATGTTAAGGGAAAATTTTTGTTAAAAATAACTTTTTGAGAAACAACCCAAAAATGGATGCTTGCTTAAAACATGCATAAAAGCTGTAAAACACATGAATTTTTTGAATTTTTATTTGATGTACAGATTAATTATCTTAGATTAAAGATATCATCAATTAGTATTGCATGAGGTCAAAATTAAAACGATGATTTTGCAAATATAATAAATTCGACGCTTCCGTCATATGCGTCAGAAATATCATAAAGCTTCCAGCACTCCCAGATGTTTCACGCTGTTTGTCAAAATCCATTTAAACGATGGCTTGTTTCACTCAAGTATCCACTCGGATGCAATGCCTATCCATCCTTCACGCTTCATTACGCTTCGTTCGACGGCAAAATACATTTAAAAGAATCATTTGTACATTGGCCACTTGGATTTGGATTTTGAAATAATCTTTAGCAAGGCACTCGCTTCTTATTTAGTGCATGTCTCATGCTTAATTTAGTCTCTTTCGATCCGGTTCCCATTTTGAAAATAGATTTGATTGGGACTGGTTCTATTTATAAAGCGATTGTCAATACTACTCAAGGATGCTAATTCGTGGCTCGTTAGGGTAATTAGCAATCGGTGGTACTGGTATGCACCACATCAATGAAAAAGTGTTTTAAATTAAGAACAAATTTCTTTAGAATGTACTTTTGCTTAGTTCAAGAATTTACAATCCCTGAAGCAAAGTAAATCAACAGCGACTTGAACGTGTGACTACGGAGTGGTCAGGAGTGAAATTTACATAGAGCTTGTCACAAAACATCAACATGCTTAATGGTTAGAAATAGCATGAATTCGTGACTCTTCAGCAAAAAAGGGGGAAGCCAGGATTTCAGCCCAAATTTCAAACAAAAATATGTTTTTGCGCAATAATTTTTATGAAAAAAAGCATTTACAACCATTAACACTTTTTCCTCTAACATCTGCACTTTTACAGTTTTTCGACAATTTTGTAGCAACTACATCGGTAAGAAGGGACTAATACTTTATACAAATGTGGATCGATCACCAGATCCACACGGCCAAGAAAGAAATTGCTTTTTTAATGCGACACACAAATGACTGCATACAGCTCAAAATTTTATTTGGACTGCTTTTCACAGAATGCAACCCCAAACCTTCTCAACCTTCTCGACTAAGAATTCGTTCTTGTGTATCCGCGTCTATTTTGTCATTTGTATTTGTCCTTTAATATGCATACGATCAAGGGATTAAAAAGTACATACGATCAAGGGATTCATGCCTCTAGCTCACAATACACGTGCGAACCATATTTGTTTAGTCAACGTCTATGCGCTGACTTTCAACGCTTTCATGTTTCGCAGTACTGCATGACTCTTGGGCAACACGCTTTCGGCTATATGATAAGCGCGTTCTATATTGACCAGTTCAGGGTCAGATTCCAAAGAGAATTCCGGGTCAAATACTATGTTGTTCTACCGGGTGGGTAGAACAACATGTGAGTATTCCCTTTATTTTATTTATTTGCCGCAGAATCATGGTCCACATCCCAAGAGTAATCGAATGACACAAAAATCGTTAGTCATAGCCAGTGGTGCACCAAGGGTTTCTCGCGTCCGGGGACAAAGTCAGTTTGGGCGACCCCATCCAGTTCGTTCGTGGTAGCATAGATGCGAAGAGTGAATTGGGGGTAAAGGGGCGTCAAAAACTGACTCGGGCCCCACATATAGTTGTTTCTGGATTCTGGGCCCGTCTGAAAACTTCATATGACTATGACGTTAGGATCTTTGAATCTTGGAAATCATTAAATATCGTTGAGTTGAGAATCTAATCATTTCGCGTGAAGCTATCCCCACTTTTAAGCTTCGGTCAAGATTGCACATTTAAACTTTTATTGTGTCATTCCAAATTGCGGTAATACATTCGAATTGTTGCAATTAGCGAAAAGAAAATGCAAAAACTGGGCAAAAAGCTCCCTGATCATCTGCAGAAACCTGCATGAATTCTAATGACAGAATTTTATGGGCACAAAAATCTGATAACACGGCGTAAAATTGGCCAGAGTTGCACCTTGTTTTCCAAAAATTTAACGTATGGGTTTGTCGGAGCCTTTTGAATATCCCGAATGCAGTGTATCCGCTTGTTCCCCTCTCTCGTTAGGTCTGGTCACAATCACCGCTCGTCCGCTGGTGCGAGCTGTAGAGGCAGGCCCGTAACCACCTTGGGGCACCGCGGGGGGGAGGCGAAGAATTTTTTGAGAGCGGCCAAAATTTTTTAAACTTTTTAAACTATGTCCAACACATTTTCTACGNGGGGCGAAAAAATTTGCAGAGGGGGCGTTGCCCCCCTGCACCCCCTGGTTACGGCCTGTGTAGAGGGTTCTGGAGCATGCACTCTAGAGTTTTAAGTTTTAGAACGTCAAAAAGGACTGACTGAGGCCAAACTCACGAATACATAAAAGAGAAAGATAGACAAGGGAATGCATATGAAAAACTGAAGGCAAGAATTTCACACAAATCTACTAGACAAATATAACATTGCAAAATTCTAAAACATTCCTTCTGATATAATACCCCGAAAAGTACAGAAAATAAATGAAAATGGACAATGGTTTGTTGTTTCATATGAGTCAGCCAACAAACAGGACTACTACAAGGAACCATTGCACTGAGCAAACCAACCACAATAGTGAACATTAGAGCAAATGAAAATGCAATGACGCAATGGTTGATCAGTGTAAACAAAGAGGGGTGCTGTGTCATATAAGATTGGTGAGGGACCACGGCGGTCATCTAGTCAACCAACCCTGTTTTTCAGTTATTGAGAAGTGTTGTGAAACAACATTTGAGTGAAATAAGCACAATTAGGAAAACAAATAANCACAGAACATGGTGAAGAAAATGTACAGATGAAAGAGCATGCGTATGTACACAGATGAGTGGATCACATTTAATTGAAGGAATTTGGTGTGGTTAATAANATGTTTAAANAAAATANAAAGAAAAGGAACAAAAACAAATTAATGAGGTACAGAAGAAAAAAACAAAAAAAACTATGGAGTGTGCTTTCATGCTGAAAAAAATGGGATGTGCACAGGGAAGAAAAATGCAAAAAGTAAATATACACAAACTACGCAGAATTACAAAATACAGAATTTACAGAATTCGGTTCTGGATAAGTGAAATGTTGCAAAAGTTCGTAATTGTGTGGCACGTCGGTAATTGTGTGGCAAGTCCCCGTAAGTGAATGCAGTATAGAAGTTCTTCCTTGAAATTTTCTTTCCCCACATAACGCACGAAACAAAGAAGAATAGCACAATTACTCAGGTCAGTTGACTCGTCGAGTTGAATTGCAAAATACCTCGACTCCTTTTACGCTTAACCTGCTCCTCGACATCTGTTTAGTATTTCCAACCCGGGTTTTCCCGAACCCCAAACCCGGGTTTTTGGCTATTTTCTACTACCCGAAACCCGGGTTTTTTCAACTATCAAACCCGGGTATTTTTAAAAACTTGGAATTGCTGTTGCATTCAAATATTAGTAATTCTGATAACACTGAAGTTGCAGATTGGCGCGTGTAATGGCGAAATTAACACGTTTAAACATTCAACTATTATCATGCGAGGTGCGGGTTTTGCTCGGTGACCATCGTACGTTCGTTGTTGGTCCGTTTATATTTTCGTTCAGTTGTCCTATTTAGACGGATCGTGACGTCACTTTACACATAATAAGTTTCTACGCGAACTTAAGCCTTTTGGCTAACCTAATCAAATAGCTACCACGTGAGGTAGTTCTTCAAAGGTATGCCGTAGTTCCGTAGTTACTAGTTAGTTCATTTATAAGCTGTTATGTGTTAGTTCATATGCAAGATGTGTTTTTTTGCAAAATCGATTGGCTCCTTCTCAGTTTGCAATACCTTTCCACAAAATATTTGGCTTTCCTTTAGAAGCGACTTTAAGTAGATTTTTAATCATACTCATTCAGTTTGAAGACGTTTGTAATCAAAGAAAATCCGAAGCTTAGAGCCATTTCTTATAAAAAAAAAAAAACAGGCTCAACCAGCACCCAAGTGCAATTTGTGCTCCGTGTAACAAACGCAGGTGGTTCAAGCACCGAAAGTTTAATCAACCATTTGAAATCAAAGCACAGAATCCATGTAATCCTTGAGAGTGAAGACCAAAAAACTATTCGGGCACAGGAAGAGAGATCCGATCACAGATTGTAAAAAAGGGAATGAGTCTTTTTGAGGCTACAAAGAAGAGGTCCAATAACCGTGAAAAAATTGTTCCATGCCTTAATACAATCAAGCCCAAATCAGTGGACCAGAAAGGGCTTTTTCAGCCACGGAACTATTTGTCATAAAAATCAGAAACAGACTGAATCATGAAAGTGTGCTTTGATTGTCACGCTAGCATTATAAACATCATTGAAAAACTGTGCTTAACTTATTAATAATTCGCTAATGAATTGCGTAGGGATCAACAGTAGTAATTCCACAATGATATTTTGTATAATCGCTCAAAATCGCATTCATTTCAAAACCCGAAAAAAACGGGTTTTCCCGGGTTTTTTTCTCAGCTACCCGAAACCCGGGTTTTTAAATTTTGCCCCGAATTGGAAACACTATGTCTGTTAACATATCTTCAATATTTCGCTGAACTGTGTTGTTAAAAAGTGGTATACGCTCAAGTTTTTGAGCTGCTTGAGGACTCCAAGCTTCTTTAGCTTCAAATAGGATGCACGGTTTTACTAACATTTCCTCAAGGGTGAATATTTTTTGTTTTAGATATTTCAATAGAACATACATCTGATGCATTAAGAAGAGACTTTTCAGTAGTTTCCATGGTTTTATTTGCCTTTTCTGACTATTCATCACTCTGAATAGTCTTTGAAAATAACCCAGTGACTTGCCATGAAGGTTGCTATGCTTCGAATGAAAGTAACAAGCAAATTAGAAAGGTTTCATTGCATCGTTTGATAAATTTGGAAGCATACAAAACATAAAGGTCGCGGTATCTGTTAACTACAAGAAGCTACAGCAAAGTCAAGTTGCAAGTGTTGTTTATCATATTGACTGGCAAATTATCCTTTTCGTTTTTACTTCCTGCTGCTTCTGTCAGCATATCTGCACATACTCTTTTCGCAGTTTGTTGTAAATTTGAGGTACTGGTACTTGCTTCATGTCCACATTGAGGGTTCTCCCTTTCTGAAAACTAACATTTGTCCTTGTTAAAAAAACGCAAAATTCACCGTTGCTTTGTTGACTGCTATTTCAATTTTCCGCAATAATACAATTACTGCGAGTGCCTTACCTTAAAGTTTATGGTAAAAATTTCAGATAATCACCTCTGAAAATTTCCTAGCAGTCACTCAGACTAAACATTAAAACGCCTGCTTACTACCAATAACTGCCATTGTACTTTCTCAAGTACTAAATAGTTATGAAACTGCACAAGAGTTTTGTTTACGTGGGAATATCCACTCTATTCAATCACATAACACATGTCGTTGTCCAGGATTTTACCGAATTCAGCATAAACGCTAACCATTTTGAGTTTATTTGAAGGTAAGTCATAAAAAAAAACTAGGTTGTTTTGCGGACCGGCAAAAAATCTACTCGGACCGGCGGTTGAGAAACATTGATACAGACGCAAGCGAAAATGACACTATGAATAGCAATTTTAAAATAATTAGGGTGTAGACTGTAGATTGTCACAAACTTTTGAAGATTTCCGTATGTGAAAATTTCCTCATTTCGTTGAATCCACCAAGGAGCGCAGTCGTCCAAAACTTTAGCTTTTGGGGCGATTTCGATCGTAACTCGCCGACCGATCGAGCTAGAGAGTCAATTAAGACATCATAGGACGCGGAATTTTATGTGCTTTCTGATAAATGAAAAACAGATACCTTTGCTTTTGAAACTTTGCCAGAGGTCATAGTGACGTCACAGTGATGTCATGGTGACAACATACAGTACTTTCAGGCAAAATTTCAAGTGCAAAGGTATCTATTTTGTCTATACGGTTTCCGACTCGATTGTATTTAAGTTCAAGACCTAAAACAATGCTAGGACAAGTTAGACAACAAAAATTATTGATTGGTGGTACACCACCACCTAACTTTCATTTGTATATGATTTCAATATGTTTTACTTGCAAGAAACCGAAGTATTACTACATTCGAAACGACCTCCCGAAAGCCAGTTCGTCTTTCAACGAATGCGCAGATGTGTGCGATCAGTGTCAAGATATTCCCCAAAACGTCACTTCCGGCAGTGGCACTGTGTTGAAATTTGATCAAACGGAATTCTTTGGTAATGGCCTAAACCAGGACATTGGTCTTGAAGAGGAGGGTTTTTTGTTTGTTCCGGATGCATGTGCTGATGGGTCGGCAGGTAAAGTTGTTTTTTAAAACTTATGCAGTTTCGTTATTGCTTTTCAGGTTGCAGCAAGCACAAAACGACCGCTTGCGGTAAAATTTTTCAGGAAAGTCTTTTATGGCCAAAACCAGTTAAACATATTTTGCTGTGCAATGTTCCAACATCAGCCTCAGCGGTGCATGATGAAAGCTTGCAGCAAATGACATCTCTTTGTTCGAAACGTGTTCCACTCTACATAAGACGATTGCAATTTGCAAATGCTCTTTCCTTCCAAAAAAAGCATTCTACAACGCCAGACTAGATTGAGTAACTTACATTTAATGGAAAACAAGTAAGATACAAATGGCGGAACTTCTTTGACTGCTGAAAGCTCATCTCGCACAGCAAATTTTGTATTTCTGCTTTAAGATTTTGCAGCATGTCGTATCCATCACTAACAATCAAATCAAATTTATTTTCCAAACGTAGTGTTTTTACCGCATTTTCATGCTTTATAAAAGTCCATTAACATGTATTTTTCATTGGCTTATCAACTGGCATCAGATATAATAATAGTTTAATACTGGCATATCCCGTAACAAACAGTTCAATCATTCACTGAAATATCCGTGCACAGTCGTGGTAAAGAATATCCGTTGTAAGCTGTTAACAAGTAATACTCCAGTTTTCTGTGTGTAGTTTGCGGATTGCACGTGGTTTTCCACGGATGCCGACAAGGAGAGGAATACGTTGGTGACACTTTTGTGAAGGAGGCAGGATATAATGAAGTAGCCGCGTTGAACAACTTTATTATTGTTTATCCTCAAGTGAAGAAGGATCTGATCAGCAACCCAAACGGCTGTTTTGATTGGTCAGTATTGTTTCACGATTGTACCAAATTAATCGCACGTGATAAGGAAGCTTCATCGCTTCAAAACGCAAAACGAAAACAACAGTTGACATGATGACGACAAAAACTTGCTGGTTCATGCTAGATTTTGCTGATTTATTGCCGATCCATGCTAGACGCCACCACCAAACTAACCTCAATATTCTTTTTCAGGTGGGGTTACACTGACAGCTCTTATGGTGAGTTTAAAAAATGACTTTTATAAGATGTTCACTTTTTGTCATCATTCCTTGTTTTGACAAGGCTAGGGTATATTTGAAATAATTTCAATTGTTTAGCCGTTTCTAATTTAACTATGTTTTCCTTGCCAGATGTCCAGCAAACTTGAATCGCCTTAATTAATGACGCCCTGCATTTGCCGAACGTTTTGTTGTTTCAGCTTCAAATATTGGAAAGCAAGTGGTTGCCGTTCGAAAAATGGTGGAAAGGATTGCAAACTTCTAATGCACTTCAGTAAACTTGCAATAAGCCCTCTTTAAATAAGCATCTCATTAAAAGTACAGCAGCTCATAGCCTGTTTTTTTCAACTTCTTGATTAGTTCCAGCCCTTGAGATTGGCATGTAATGTCCTACTGGATATATGACATGATCACGCTCTTGTTCAGCCGCCATCTGGCTCTCGTTTTCCTTTTTAAAAGATTCAAATGAATAGGAGTCAAACGAACCAAGTGAACTCCGTCACGGCCATCATTTCACTTTCTCTGCTTTCTAAATCATTTAACTTTCTAAACTTTTAAATCATTTGACCTCCTGGAATAAAAATAGAGTTGTGCAAAATCACGAAATATAGATCAGATTCACGATGGGTCGTCATTTTACGACCCAGTTTTCATATAGCATGCCGATGCGGTTAAGTCGAGGATGACTGCGCGCAGTGATGTATCGTCTCACACCCAATTAACATTGCTTGGCTTCTAGTTCGGTGGCAGAAGCCGCCTCTGGCAATCCGTGGTCTGAAATCTCATTGAAACCAAGCCTTTTCCGTTTCGCAGAACAACTGCTCCTTTGTCATGGAAAACAACATAAATGCTAAATTATCTTCGATTGTCAGTTCTGAATGACAAGCACGTCTAAGCCCTCAGCATAAGCAACAAAATAAAACCAAAGGTCAAAATAACTGAAAAGTTGAAAGAGTGGCTAAGGTGCGTGTGAAAATGGCTGTATGGGCAAGGGTGTAACGAGGGAGGGCAAAATTCCCAGGGCGCTGAATCACTGTGGGGGGGCCGAAAAGTCCCAACAATGTCACAAGTATTTCCTTCAATACAGTACATTTGCTTCCGAAAGACCTCAGGTTCGGAAATGAGGGCGCCAAACTTGCTTCTTGCCCCGGGCGCCATCTAACCTCGTTACGCTCCTGTTTATGGGCAGTGGGTCCTTTCCACTGCCAGTAAGCTACTTCAAGCCATGTAACGACAGGTGGCCTCTGGTACATTTTTGAGACCGTTGGTTTTACTTCCACGTGGAAAACTCTTAATTTCCTATTTCTACTCTCATTTCCACAATGGAAAAGCGGAAAAATTAAAAAAAGCACCTTTCACGGCTTGGGCAAAGAAAGGCAAAAAATGCTTTATACTTGAGTATTTGTGCGTGCAGTTGCACGCTTTACACCAGGGGTGTCAAACATACGGCCCGCGGGCCAAAACCAGCCCGTTACGAGGTTGAATCCGGCCCGCGGGATGATTTCGTAAAGTTAAAACTTGACTTGCTTGATAAGTTTATCCAGTCATACTTCGATAATTGGTGACTAGATTTCAATTACTTGAAACCTTAACGCAATTGCTTATATTTTATTGTTTCCACTGTTTTCTCACGTGAAATTTTCCCGTTTTCT
>JGI24158J21664_10008310_pt1 | contig 13798 bp, 5 predicted proteins | sample Ectturendosymbi3_FD_21664 | JGI IMG/M metagenome (IMG submission 21664) | reverse complement strand
AGTTAACATTGAGTCGTCATAGGAAAGAGTTGCGCGGGGCCCCCAAAAGCGCGGGGCCCTAGGCCATGGCCTATTTGGCCTATGCGTAAATCCGTCACTGGCTATGTGTTGCAATTGCTTGTTTTAGACTTATGCAAACCTTTGCAAAGTCTTACTTTGTTCTATTCACTCTGCATAGTTTTGCAACCGCACACGACTTCGCAGAGTGAATGCAGATTACTCCGACTAATTGTACATCGGTTAAATGCCATAACCGTGTTTTCGCATAAGATTCCAGAATCTCAAACCAAAACCATACGTGAAAAACATACTGTAGTACGGTTAATCGCATAAACCGGATATTCAAATAGAAATGTTATTTTCATTTGTGGACTAAACACTTACTTCGCGCCGCTTAGTGTGTGTGAAAGACACATTTCCGAGTTTAAGCAGCTAAGTGTTGCCATTGGGATGGCGAGAAAGCAAGTTACTGTCTTCCTTTGGTCGAGAAGTCAATGTCGTATGGTGGCCTGTAGCTGCCAAGCCCGCATAAACCTGGTGTCACGTCAACAAGAGTGCTGTTCAAGTGCAGCTGAATTGTCATAAATATACATCGTCGCATCACAGAAGAACATGGCGGGAGTACTGTAGAAAATTAGTATTATGCAGGTGGACGGCCACATTGCAGAAAACTCGTTGAAGTACAGAAAGCCATAGCGGTATCTCACGCTGCGTGGAGCTGTGCAAAGTATATGGGTTCATGTTCATCTGGAATTAGGCGAGTCGCTCTGCGATGCAGCCGGCTACTTTCAAATTCTTTGTGCACCATGTTGTTCTCAAATGCGAGAAGGGCACGGATGCTATTGCTAAAGAGACTTGGCATGCCGACTAAACAGTCCCCCTAGTTGGGCCCCTGAGATGAAGGCTCAAATTTGGCCTGAAAATTTTCAAGAAACTTAACCCCAACTTTCATCTCTGCCGGAACTAAACCAAATAAAATGTGGCGACCATGGGCGTCGGAAGGATTTCTTCCAGGGGAGCCACTAGCGGATTTTCCAAATTTTTTCCAGAGGGGGCCAAACGTGGTGAAATTTGTTTTTTCCCACTCAAAACTAAGAAAACAACCTTTTTTGCTAAACATTTCAAAATTCAAGGGCGGACTTGCCCTCCCTTCCGACGCCCATGGTGGCGACGTAAAATTCGCACTGGTGCAACGTTTGGAAGGTACACATTTCCCTTCAAAAACTTTCCATGTTGTACAGCAGGGGTCGGCAACCTACGGTCCGCAAAATTTTCCGGCCCTTAGCTCCTTTACCAAATTGTAGTAACTGTTTAGCCCGTTTAATATTTTATGATTCTGTCCTCATTGCAACTTTTGTATTGGATACATATGAGAAACGCACTGTGCTTAAATGTACTGCGTGTCGTATTTTGGGCATTCGTTATGAACTGTGAAAATCAGGAATTAATCTGATTAAAATTCCATAAATTCGCAGGATTGAACAACAGCAAAGGGAACGGAGTTGTTGATGGAAAATTAGTACGGTCGCCATACCTTGTGTCGTAACCTCACAACAACATTGACCAATAAGCCACTGCTTTAATTCGGCTTTAATTAGCTGAAACACGACATCTAAAAAAATAAGAACAAAAAGTAAACCGACATGAAGCAAACATGCTCAAACCAACTGACAGACGAACTGGTCACTGCAACCGAGAAGACGACTACTAATCAGCTCGTACGCAGCACTCAATTACGAACACGTGCAACGCAAACAGCCGTCAGCATTGAACCAAATCACATGACACCTTGCAAAGTTTGTTTTTGGGAAAGGTTGCCGGTCCCTGTTGTAGAGCATGTGAGGTAGGGGTGGGGAACTTGCAGCCCGCGGGCGAAATGCGGGCCACGTGAGCATTTGATATGGCCCGCAACAGAATTTTCTTTACCCAAGTTGGAGTACAACATCGCGTCAAAACGAAACTCCACGATATGTAGATAACTGGATAGTAAGTCAAGAAAAGTCACTCTTCATCATAGTTAAATAAAGGTGGAATTTTAGGATAAAATCGATCGATTTTGCGGCCCGCCAGCGATATTGCACAATTCATGCGACTCGTGATAGCAAATAGGTTCCCTACACCTGATGTAAGGGCTCACGCCCCCTGGGGTGCAGCGCTCACCGGTTAAGAACCACTGGTTTAATGCCAATTCAATTGGAACTTTTGTGAAAAAGGATACCACATCGAATGAGACCATTATTTCATCAGTTTGGAGTTTTGCATGAGTAATAGATGATGCGAAGTCTGAAGAGTTTCTTACGGATGTTTTGATATTCCAATAAGCGGTTTCAGTAGTGCGGATAATTTCTTAGCTAAACCATAGGTAGGTGAGTCTGTGAAGGACACTATGGGTCGTAGAGGGATGTTTTCTTTGTATAATTTTGGAAGTCGGTACAGCCGGGGTGTTGTGCCATCTGGGATTTTCAGTCTAAAGCTTGCTTGTTTTGTGATCTTATTGGTTTCGAGTAAGTTCTTTAAAATTTATTGACATCTTCAGTTGTAGATGCGGATGGGTTGGTTTTAAAACGTTTGTACGTTTCTTCATCACCCAGCATTTTGTTAATCTTGTTGTCATAACATTCTTTGTCTAAAACTGAGGTGATGTTGCCGTTGTCAGCCTTGGTGATTATTATATTCGGATCTTTCTTTAACTTGTTGCAAAGTTAGGTGTTATTTTTTCGTCAAAAGTGGTCTCCTTTGTCTTTTGTTTTGTACGGTTGACACCACTTTACCACGAATTAGCTTAGCTTCGCTGGGAGAAATGTCCCGCAATCCGTCTTCAACTGAGGAAAGGATGTCTTTTATTGGCACCTCTTTAGAGGCAATAGCAAAATTCAAAGCCTAATACTTGAACTTGGTCTTCAGTTAACCATGAAAGGCGGGTTGATTACATGTTATATGTGTTTAAAAACATTGCCCTGAAGAAGCCTACTTGAATAGGTGTGCGTAACGTCCGCAAAAATAATAAAATAATCGCCAGAAGATCGAATTTATCTGCTTTAACCATTCTGCTTCTAACCAGGTCGAGCATACGTTTTAAACATTGTTTTTTTCTCGTCTACGGACATCAAAAATAGTGTCAAACACTAGTGCGCAGTATGTTTTAGGGTTTATCTTTTAAATAATTTTTGTAGATATTAGAGATTGTTTGGGACACCAACAGTGTTCTCAGTTTGTGTAGTTTGTGAAAAACGAGGTCTATTTTTGGGATGTTTTCTGAATGAATGACATAAAGCGCTTTTAAACTGTGCTTATTCCCTGACATATCGCATAGTTCGAATAATAAATATAGCCATTTTCTACCCTACAAAAGGTAACCACTCTTGCGTGATATCCAACGATTGTCGCAGGCAACCTTGGGCATTTCAACAATTGAGATTTTTTGGCGCCCCCTTATTTCACTGACCCCCAAACGCCTGGTCTGGATCCGCCACTGCTTCCTTGCACCTATTTCACTAAAACTGTACAATTATTATTATTTTTTTTCACTATTTCAGCATTTGGCGAATATTTGCAAGGCTTTTAATCTTTAACTGAAACCAGAGTGTTTCAAGTGAGTTGTCCTTTCCAATTGTGCCTAAACATCAGCAACGAATGCACGTTATATTTGGTCAAGGCAGCAAATTTTAAGTTAAAAATTTCACTGAAATTGATAAGCTAAAATGCAACTGAGTGCAAGCGAGCTGAACGCTTTATTTCTTTCGATCAGACCGAGCCAACAATAAAATATCATACACTACCATCCTTGGCTAGTTAACAATGAAACACAGCTGCAAACCATAAAAATCGGGTTGAATAAATATACTGTTGTGAGTGTAGGCAACCAAGTTTTTTATTTGACCTCAAAACTTGATTCAGATTTTGGAACACAGATTGCTGTACAAGCAAAAATTTTTTATAAGATTAATCATAAACCAAGCGCTAGTCGAATTTTTCTGCTGGTAGGAGAGATTCCTCTACTTTATGCTTTCCTTGTAACCGGCCTAACGTAGCTTAAAATTGCAGCACATTTCATAGATTGCTGCGAAGGAAGGAAGTGTCATTTCTGTTAGCGCATTCAGGAAATCAGACTGACGTGGTATGCAACATTACATTGTCCTCATTTAAGTGCCTCCAAGTAGGCTCGTATCCAGGTTTCAAGGATTGGAGCAAAAGAAATTCTTAGGAGGAAACATTTTGGTTTTTATTGTATGTTTAAAACAAACTGTGACGTCACACTTACGGGCACAACAAAATTTGTTCTGAGCACAAAAAACTTGGGACAGCCAACGGGCCTGCCTCCAAACACAGTATCTTAGACCAAAAGAGGCAAGCATTTCACCCTTCAACCAAGCTTCTTCATGCATCAAAGGTAAACCAAACAAATAAAATGACGATTTCACTTTGATAAATAAAGGTACAAAGGTCCTGATGATTGTATTATTATTTTTAAGCAGGCATTGGGCTGGGCCAAACATTGCAACTATCATATTAGTGCAGGATGCTTAAGTGTGAAAATATCTTTCAAAATTATTTTATTTTGGAAACATGCTTGACAACTAACCTAGGCAGTTACCAAAAGGAATGGCAGCAAGCTCTTTCTTCATTATCAGTTTACTGCAAAGCTGAACAAGAACAATTGAGCGGAACAAAAATATTATAGTGTGCGGTGGACGTTCAAGATTCTTAATGCTGTAGTCTAACCTAACGGGTAGTAGTGGATATAGTAGTTGGTTTTCACTAATTACTGTCACTACTGTCTATTTTGCTAAAAATTCATGATCAGCTGTGAAAAGTGCCTAAAATATTGTGGAATGCATCGTTTATTATATCATGCTGCGTGAAAAACACAGGGATGCTCCACTAAATGCCAGACTGGGCCGCACTGACAAAAGTACCCCTCATTCCTAAAGTATAGGCTACAAAGTTTCGATCAAAGCTGAACAAGTCTACAAAAAATTCTTCCGTTTCTTAGTATTTCAAGTTTGCAACAAGCATGGGCGCAATTTTGTTGTAAAATGTGGGGGGCAGCCTGGTGTGAAACCAATATAGTCATCGGGTCGATGCAGAAGTGACGTTTTTTATATGCAGATTCCCAATCTTATTTCTACAGGTGTTTTGAGAGCAACAATAATCACGCTTTGCTTTGCAGATCATCCTTGCAGATGATTTACATATTAATATACTCAAAGTTGTTGCTGGACTTGGTGTTGTAGTAAAGCCTTCTTCCATTAGTATCGCATTTGGATACAAACATGCACAGTAATGTAGTAGAATACGTAAAGTGGGTTTTATCATAGCTGTCAGTTGGAGTGCACAAAATGCTGAATCGCATTGGTCGCATGTGCATGTCACTCTTATAGTGGAACACTTCAATTTTCATGCAGTTTATAAGAAGTGTGGGTTACAGGCAGTGGCGTAACTAGAGGTTTGATCCAGGAGGGGCAAAGCTTAGCTGAAGGGGGCCCACTAACCAGCACTCAGAAAAAAGTTGAGAAATGATAGTGAATCTGGATGTCGTGGATGTCTATACCAGCTAAAAAACGAATACACCCTGAAAAACGCAAAAAAACAACAACCTAAAGAATACTAAATATCACAATGTCAAAGAAAAGGGGCCCAGTTTTTACATTTAGCTTGCCAGGGAGGGCGGCTCTCGCCCTTGCTCCCACGGCAGTTACGCCACTGGTTACAGCGCGATTTGGTGTCTTGTTCAAGTCGCTTAACGTTTCAAAGACGATAAATATTTATCTTGCGCATTTCCGTTGTTTGCAAAGCTACAAATCTTTGTAATGCTACTTGGCATCATGCATGCAGCCCTACCCCTACCAAAATCTCGATTGATATCCTCTTACCAGCAGCAAAAACATTTGGCCTAAAATTAGCGTAGCCTACTTCACAACATGATTTCAATCTATTTTTACTGCTGGTGTGTGGAGGATGTATCCTTTCATTCTCACCTTGTCGGCTCCTGCATACATACCCACACAGAGTTGTAAAAGGGCCTCATTGTGAAACCTGGACCCGGCCCGAACTCGGCTAGAGCCCGACATTTATTTTTGAATCCCGATTTAGACCTGAAAGCCAAATTTACCGAGTGAGTGAAGATATGCGCAACCGCGTAGTAACAAAAAACGTTGTGTGCAGGTGTAGCTGCAGGCACACGATTTATCACACCCAAAATAACAACCACCTTGACCAAAACATTGGCATAATCTGGCACAAACATAGCATGTTAGTCAACGATAATACTGTGGAATGTAATGTTTCTCAAGAAAAAAAGAAACTATCACGAAACTATCCACGATGGCGCTATAGGCATAAAAGAAACTTTCTAGGATTGCGCTGAAGGCATGAAAAGCCAGTTTGTAGCTTCTTAAAACAAGCAGAGAATCGCGTGAGTGATTGATCTTTTCGACGCAACGCTATCGCGAGCTAATTTCCTCACCGCTGTCGCCTTCTCAAAAAGAGTGTGAGACTAATCCGAGCAGAGAACAAAAAAACGCAGCTGTGTTTGCAAACAGAATTAGCTTAAGAAAAATCGCAACCACTTCACTCACAGAAGTTATCGCGGTGAGCACAACAAATCTAAGTCACAAAATAAAAAATCGTTACTCTTAATGTTATGAAAAAGTTTTGTACGCAGGCCCGAAATATTTTGTCAAACTTAAGCCTGAGCCCGACCCGATCCGAAATGCCCGGCCCGACTTACAACTCTGCACCAAGTCAAAAGTTTCATTCTAGGATTTCTACTTGCATAACTACACGAAAATAACTTTGAAATTAAATCGAAATGCACAACGGTGAATTGGCAAAGAAGTACCAAGTTTCACATTTAACACGAAAAGAATGTCCAACAAAACTAGGTGTGATGTACCAGTAAAGCAAATGTTTCGCACTTGGCTGAAAACATTCCTGCATTGTGGGTTTGTTTAAACTCAAGTAAATCAGATGACTTACGAACCAATGCATTCAGCACAAGAACGTAGTGTAAGAGTCACGGAAAAAATATCTTTTGGATTTGTTGATCACCATTGTCGCGACATTACAAGATGTGAAGATCAATGTATATTTGTCCTTATTTCTAAGTCAAGTCCCTACATTTTGAGCTATAGGTCAATGTACAGCTAGGTAAATACTGCAGGCTGTTTCTCCAACGTTTTGATTGAAATCCTGTTCACTAGTGGTTGAAGACAGTCTTTTACAAAACCGCCCCTACCAAAACTACGTCTCCACAATAGTGCTGCTTGCTGTCTTCGACAAAAGCTTCGCAGAGATTTTCGGGAAAATCTAACTTTCTGACATATGCACTAGCATCATTAAAATATACGCTGTCTGTTTCTGAATACGTGACAACCAATCTTGAAGCAAAGCCCGTTAAATTTCTGCACGAAACAAATCACTGGCTGTACTGTGGTCTCCCACATGTGCAGCTTTGACACTCCCACTGTTACAAGAAAATAACCTTTCTAACAGTATACCACACAGGGTAAAATATCGGACAAAAGCAGGCCATATTTCACGGTCACTAGAAACTTGAAAAATGCTAAAAATTAGTTTATCGAAGCTAAAATTTATAAACTAACAGAATTAGTGATACCACCACACCAAACTCTGTTTCAACATGAACTTGTCTCTGTGTAACCTGCCATCTAACATGAAAAGCTCTTCACACAAAACGTGACAAACATCACTTTTATTTTTGAAACCTCTCCAAATACAAAACCTAAAGAGAAAAAAGCGGGGAGGACATGAGATATTATATCCCCCCACCTAAAAAAGTGGGAGGACACGTCCCCCGCGTCCCCCACGAAATTGCGGCCATGATCGAATCAGAATGAATGTTCGACCAGCTTTGTCCAAAATCAAGCCTAGATTATCAAAGACTGTAGGAAAACTTTGTTAGGAGCATCAATCTCGCTGAAACTCAGATGAGTCTGTTTTGGAAACAATAGCATGAGTAAAAGACTTGTGCATTTTGTTCATGAGTAGGTAGCATTGGTGTAGGAAGTCTAAAATTTTTGACTTCGACTCGACCCCTGCTTTGGCTGAATATACTCCGACTCCGGAATATATTTAAGTTTTGCACTCCGATTACTGCTTAAATTCCAAATTGAATGCTATACCCTATTCAGAAAATATTCAAAAAATGACTCCGGCCCCACACTGGCTCTGGCTTTCCGTTAGAAGTCAACTCCTGGCTCCACTCCTATTTTGGAAATTCTTTGTGACTCCGGCCGGAGCCCACTCCTATACTCCGGATCCTGTACACCACTGTTGTTTATTCGTTGTTAACAGTTTTCGCGGGTCAGCAAAAAATTAACAAATGACTTAGGGGTCCGCGAGATGAAAAAGTTTGAGAACCGCTGGTGTAGAGGAAGAAAAGTCTTACTGAAGCATTTCAATTGTTCATACGCAAACGTAACATCTGAAGCGAAACTAATTATCTGGTCATAGACATAGCTCTTACCACGAATTGTTTGTTTATAATTAATTTTGTTTCGTGCAAAACGCGATAAACCACTTTCCACCTGATTTCTTGAATTCTATTTGAATAAGAGCTGATGATGCCTACTTCGTAAGCGAAATATATATACTCTGTAAGATCTTAGTGTCTGATTATTTGCTGAGAAAGGATTTCTTTCCATTGACGGTGATTTCTTGTACAGTGCAACTTCAGATTCGCTCTCGCGGCAAAGCCATCACTATTTCTTTTCAGCTTCACTTAGGCATCAAATACTGGACGTTCACACGTCTACTTTAGGTGGCAAACATTCTTCACCAAGCTTGTTTCGTTTCACTGAACATCGGCGTTTTGGTCTTTCGACGCTATATCTGTAAGATTGATTCCCGTTTATGCAAACATCGTCTCCCTACCCAAGTCATGATACTGAGGTTTATGTCTTGCGTTGCTGGTAACACAAAATGACACTTGTCCAAAAACTGACCCAACAGTGGTTATGTGTGTCTGTGGCAGTGAAAGCGAATCTAACAGGGAATCCCCAATGCTTCAATTTTGTGCAAGAGCACAAGTTGATTTAGTCAGGTATTCAAATATTTTTACATCTCTACAATTACGAAGTGTGTCCTTTCTTGGAGGCTACTGGACGTAGGTCATAGCATGCGAGGGATTTAGTCAGGCCAGAAAACGTGCTCTTTGCCACTTCCTATTTCGGAAAAATTTAATCTTGTCTCTCATTAAATCTAGAAATGTTCAACAGTTCGCACATTCCATGAATATACAAACTTTATTCTTCACAGTATCTGACGCATAAACGGAATATATCCGCATAAACGGAATATACCTTGCTGCCATTTTGGAGCCTGAGAAGTTGCATAACGCAAACGCGCTAAATTTTTTGAAACTTAGTTTGTTTTTTTTCAAATACAGGGAACAGCTTGTCACAATGAATTTCCTAGGAGCTGTTGTTTTGGTTGGATTTATTTGCCTTGGTAAGAACCACTCTCATTACTTTATGAAAAATATTGCTTTGAAAATATAGTAATATTATTTGATTTTACGTTGGCAAAATTGTGATACTTGCCCCATTCACATTTAAAAAACATCAGAGTTTTTTATTACTAACCTCTGAAAACGTTGCAATTTCTCCCTTGCATCCATTTTTTCACCTTGGTCACGAACAAGATCCATGACATGTTCATTGAATATTGTTCCACGTTTGGATCAAAACCCCAAAAAACTCCTTTTTATAAGATATAAATTAAAACTAGTTCTACTTTCTTGAACGCTTGCATCCACTGGTGAATTGTACATACATGTAAACCCTCAACCTCTCCGTTGACATTGTGTTCAATGTGTGATTCATCACGAACGGGATGTGCGCCAAGAATAACACCCGTATATATGTGGCGCAAACAAGCAATACTAGAGTGATCCCGATAGAGTTATCCTGAGTGACCTGTAACAATGCTTGTTCTTCTTCGCTTCGTCTCTTCTTCTCTCCTGGTTGGTCAAATCACTGCTTGGCCGCACTAGATCTCGGGGCAGATGTTGAGCAGCCATTCGGTTGTCTCATCGTCCAGAACCGTCAGGCCATGCACTCCATGGGGAGGTCGATAGATTGGACATTGAAGGACAACATGGTCGACGGTTTGTTCATCTGCGCCACACTCACAGGCATCTGCGCCACACTCACAGGCCGCAGAGGAGGCCATACCCCTTTGTACAAGCAGGAGCGGAAACGTCCGACACCAGTGCGGAGTCAACTCGGGCTCTTCTTGGGAGGGGTCATTCCGGGGGGTGAGTGCCGGAGTCGGGGATGAAAATGTGGAGTCTTGTGGGATTTGTCTGCCCACTCCGCATGCCAATGGTGATCCGCCCACTGCGCCGCACGTGTGTTGTTGTTGCCCGATAAATTGATGAGATGTGTGACGGGTACAAATGGGTGTCTCGATTTGAGGCACCGTGCGTTCGCACTCGATGGCGGGTGAGCGCTGGGTGGAGCAGATATCCAGGCTCCATGGCACGGCGTGCTAGAGACATTGTGGCTCCACTGCGACGAAGCTCAGCAGGTTGAATGCATGCGAGGATTGGAGGGAAGGTTCACAATGCTTGTGAACCTGGTGAACAGTTGACTGTATTTCCTGATGGTAACGATGAGAGTGATCTATACTGTTGCTTGCTGCCACAGTGTGAAGCTTTGCGCACATGCCGCTCGGGCTTTCCGATCGCAACAACAGCATTTCCTTTTCAGGCGTAGTGGTAACTGCACAATACAGGACTCTCCACACAAATAGGCCTATAACAACGCCTTATTGTGAAATCCATCTTTCTACAAAATTGCTGTACCACCGGAGCTGCCGGTTGTCCAGCGGTGCAACCAAAACTGACAATAAAGTGAAATGCACAAGAATCAATACCGTCTTACGTCGGTTGTAGCACTCGTCCATGCGGACCGCATTTGGGGCTTTAGGATGAAAACGTCTCTGGGTCAGCTTTCTTTATATTGGTCCAAAAGTTTGGTCTGATATTCCTGAAAATTTGAAATCTCTCTCGCCTTATTCATTTGGAAAACAATATAAAAACGTCTTGCTAACTTGTCAAAATTCCTGTTGACCTTCGTTTCATATGCTTGTCACCTTTCTGTAATATTGTTTTGATGCCCCTCATTTCCCTTATATCTTTACCTCTACAGTTGCTCACCCACTCCCCTGCACATAGGCATGCTTTTCTCCTTTTTTGTTATTTTGTTTACTTATTTTATCTGAGGTTGATCAAACAGCATGGGACTATGCGATGGGTTGAAACTCTCTTGATCCAGTGTTGAGCCAGTGATGTCTGTCCAGACTGGGGTGGGGATACTCATATGTTCCCAGTCGACACTCTGCGTTGATGAATAGATCTCAGTTAGAGGGAGGTGGGGTATGCAGGTTGAGACTGAAATTGACAGACTGCCTCCCTGTTCTTTATACAAGTATGCGCCCAAAGTCTACTACACGGTATTCCGGTCTTGTGGAGGCAGATAGCAATACCTAACAAATGGTTTAAGGCAACAATTCCACAATCGTTTTGGAAAAGTCAACGCACACTTTCCAAATTAAATCGCTACGCAAAGCTTCTGCTGCAACTGTGCTGCGACAACGCACTATGCATTATGAACCCTCTTTTCCTCACACAGAGATTTGTGTAAGTACACCTGGTACAAAGATTTGAGTCAACCGTCACTCATTGATTTCTACATCGTTCTAGACTGCTAGCCAGTGTTGGATGATCGCGTCAAAATGTCTCGTGTCTGTTGACTAATCATCGCCAAGTTGTTCACAACTTTCGCCTTCAACAAACAAGTTGTTTATACTTCACACGAACGAGAAGAATTAAGACATGCGAACAAATTAGGTGGCAGGCCCAAGTGGATCAAGATTTACAGCAAAGCTTTGCAGACAGCGTATTGTCCTTGTTGCGAGAGATTCCACAATATAGAGCAGACGTAGAAATAAGAGCGGCTGTACAAAACAATTGTTACTTCATCAGCCGCTGGGGTACGTGTAGGCTACAGAAACGACTTGGACATGCAATAGGTGGAAAACAAGTAATCTTCAGATTGATGCAGGTGATGAAAGATGCTATCTAAACAAAGAAATCAGTCGACAAGGCTTCGCTTGAGAACAAGCTGAAACTTCTAAGGCTAAACATTCGCAATATGCTGAGGCCCGAAATTCCGCTGCTTAAAGCGGTAAAAAATTCAAAATGCAATAATGCGGGAGTAAGATGTCTAACGTTTATTTTGTCGACTTCTAGAAAGCATACGCTCGGGTTCTTCGAGAAAATCTGTGGAGTTTTTCAAAAAAAATGGCGTTGAATGTCACGTTCTCTTGGGCTAGACCAGCGATGTCCAACCCAAATGGCTTACTGAGGCAACAATAATGTCACTATGTTGACCAGGGCCGCACATTGATTGACATATTGAGGGCCGCACATTGAATGGCTTACTTTGATCTTAGCAAACTAATTTAGTTTAAGCTAATATACTCAAAGTGTTCGAATCATAACTGCAATATTAACAGACGTGAAAAAGTGGCACTGAGGAACACCTGCGTCAAAAATGTCAGATTCAAGATTATTAAAACAAGGACAGGTCAATTGCAGGATATTTTACTGCAGCCAAAACCTAAACTGGGCAGCACAAAACCCTCGACTGGGCCACATGGGCCCACGGGCCGCGGTTTGGACATAGCTGGGCTAGACAGTCACAGCCTTTTGAACACGTGAGTCACTGTTGGAAGCTGCAAGATCAACAGTTTGTTCTTTGCGGGGGATTTCTTGTTAGTTTAATCCTCTGAGATGACGTCCGCATCCTCATGATCGGTTTCCAGGCGAGTGCAATTAGGCTGGAATGAAAGTTAACACTAAAATACCCACGGTATTGGACGTCTACAGAATCCCAAGTCCGGATAAGCTGGAAGTAAGCGGGGACATATTTAAAAATTCGAGAATTTAGGGTACGTTGGAGTTTTTTAGTTTTTTTCATGATTGACGAAAAGCATATCAAAGAGAGGCTCACGGACAAGTAAAGCAAAGGCAGGATTGCATTCAAACATTGCCAAACTTTCAGTTTTTAAATTGGTCTTTGTTCCGATCCTCACCTATGGTCATGAATTTTGGGTAATGACCGAAACAATGCTGTCAGAAGTGCAAGCTGCAGAGGTGAGTTGTTTACGAAAAGTTTAAGGCGTAAAGCTGAGCGACAAAGTTCGCAGCGCAGCTGTGAAATTCGTGTGGGCCTAAATTTCGAGCCTCTTGTTCAAACAAAGAGATTCCAGCTGTGATGTTTCGGCCATGTGACCAGAATGCCGCATAAACTTGGCGATGTGAGTCGTGTTGCAAACACCAGCGGAAAAGAGGTGCAGAATCTTGCCAAGCAACAGGTGGTGTAAGTGAATTTCAGACATGGCTGGTTCGCGCCTTGGTGTGGAGCGTGCAGATCTATCAGGGGTTGTTGAAAACAGGGGCTTATTTCGAGACGTCTTCTCGGGCTTCTTCTCCTCGATTCACCCAAGGCGCAAAGCGAATTTACAAATGAATGAAAATGTCGAATAGACAATTTCGGCTTCAATCTCAAAAGCATTTGTTTGTCAAGTTCTTTCTCAAGTAGTTGTGATTGTCAGTGATAACCATATTGATTGTTGTATTATGGCTTGGCTTGAGAGTTCTTTCAAAGTATACTCGATGCAAACTCGTTGATCTATTTAACGTTTGCAGTGAAAGCGTCAAGTGGAGTAGACTGTCCTGCGAGGAGAGAGCTGATTGAAGCTGGAAGGA
>JGI24158J21664_10008306_pt1 | contig 13800 bp, 9 predicted proteins | sample Ectturendosymbi3_FD_21664 | JGI IMG/M metagenome (IMG submission 21664) | reverse complement strand
TATGTTTTCGCGGTGTGTTGTTAGTCATATCCAAATTATTTGTTTCTAGGCAAGGGAGCAGATGAACAGGTCGACACCAGAAGCGGTGGATACGCCTGTGTCAACCAAGGATCGCGTTGAAACGGCCTCACCGGCAAGATTTTCAGCTAATGTGCATGAAAGATTGCCTGGGCCTCAAGCAAACTCGCCACAAGTTGACCTTCCTTCAGAAACAACTGCTGGTCCAAAAGTGATCTACAAAAAAAAGCCCACTCGCCTCTCTCACCAACAGTTGATAAGCTTTGTGCCACATCCTTCCGCTCAGAGACCTGTCTGGAACTCTATTGAGCCGGAATTGGAGACGGCATTGTGCAGCCCAGACAACAACGAAACTCCCGGTCTGCAAGTCAAGGCCATTTCGTATTCCGAACCAAAAAGAAGTTTTGCTGATGCAGGGACACAAGAAGAGCAAGAACAATTTCAACGGGAAAAAACAGCTTCACCTTCTCGCTCCCGCGTTGGTCCCTTTAAAATCCCACCAAGAGCAAATTACCGAACAAAGATGGAAAAATACCGAGCTCTGCAGAGGTCACAACATTTCACAACCTCAACTACCGAAGAAGAAGTGGCAAGTCATGGTTCACCAGCAGTCAGTCAGGTGCTGTCAGCCACTAAACCCATCAGTATTTCACATCCTCGAAAAAAGACGTCACCGATGGCGTCACCGAAGACGTCACCGATGGCGTCACCGAAGACATCACCGAAGCCTTCNCCGGGAAGAAAAACTGGAACTCGAAAGAGCGGAATACAACATTGTCGATCAGACGGAGCCAGAAAGCGAAAGAACGATCAAATCTGTCCAGCCCAGGCAGAGGAAATTCCTGGACAGGTTGACGACAAGAAGGAACGTGTTGATGGCAGCCAAACACATAGAGCAGAACGAACAAGCGACATGGAAAAGAAAACTGCAAAACAAAACTCGCAGTCGCCATCGTCGTCCGGTGCGGAGCAATCATGTTGCAACAGAAGTGAGCACAAGAGCAGTGAAAAGCGAACAGTTAAGCGCAGGTGGTTGCCTTTGCCGAGCGAAGCCACCCCGCAGAAGTTGTACGGACCAGTGTTTTGCCGAATGCACAGACAGAAAGCAAAGCGAGACGCTGCTAAAAAGTCAAAATATCGAACAAAACTTGAAGCTATCCCCGAAGAACCTGAGAATATCGACCCTAAGTGGGATGAGCCGAGAAGAAACTTTGTACAGGAATGGGAGGAATATTGCAAAGGAGTTTTTGAACGATTTGCTGAAATGGACCGGTTCTATGCAGAAAGAGAAGCTAGACGGGATGAAAGAACGGCCAAGCTGGTGGCAGAGAGCGAGAACCCTGAGCTTCTCTATGAAATTGGCCTTATTCCTCATTTTGAGGCCAAGCCTGTGGCTGAAAAAGTTGATGAAGAGCCCAAGGAAAGATTTTTGAAACGCAGGGAACGACCTGCAAGTACTGACCCAAAAGTTGAGGAGGAGATCGACAAACTTTGTGCGGAGGAGGGCATAGTTCTTTCGACAGAAGGAACATCGTCAACAAATTCTATACTTTCTGAAATTTCGGTGGAAGAAGAAGATGAAATACTGGAATGGTTGGAAGAAGAAATGAACAAAAACATTCGTCGTTCTTCTTCATCACTGTACAGCCAGTACAACTGGCCCATTTAAGAATAATAACACTCGTGAAAGCAGCCTGTGACGATACAATGCTAAAAATATTAAACGGTGATATTTATTTTTAGAAAAATTTTCGGCACTAGCTTTAGGTGCAATTTCTTCTGTTGACTAGTTTCAATTTGATTAATGGGTGTAGTCCAGTGGTTCTTAACCTTTTTTGTCTCATTTACCCTTTACCAAAATCAAAAAAATTAATTTTACCCCCAACAATATTTGATGTGTCAATGCATGATATTTCTGAAAAGGGTCCGGGGCAGATTCTCCTGGAAAAACGTTGTAAACTAACACTCAAATATATGAATTTTTGTGCTTACTGTTCTGGAACCAATTTTAGGGTAATGCTTGTACCAAACTTATCAGTCTCTGAGATGAAACTTTAATAAAATGCTCTAATGAGCAAGCGTGAATACTTTTAAGAAGTGGTTACCTGAGGTTGTTGAAATTCTAAAAACAGTTTCATACGAACCAGCATTTCAATGAGTCATGGGGTAAAAACGTCTGGAAGAAGGAATACACAGCCTTGTTTAAATTTTTCTGTTATTGAAAACTGACAAACAATTTTAATCAGTCAGTAACTCAGTGAGACGCTTGTTTACTTGTTTTCTTGATACGCACAATATCTGACATCCTGGGAACGGTGGGTGTAAGAGATGCTCTCATGTCATCTTTGGGAATCGCTCGAGATCGATGTTTTGTTATATGGTCATCAATGAGGAGATCCCTGCCTCACACAGATAAGTATTTTGAAAAGGTATAATAACTTCAAATGCTCGCTTCAACAGCGTTGGAAACTTCTTGCCCAATCTACACCAAAATTTAGAAAAGTCACAGTTGCGACATATGAATTTGGAACATTGTTTAACATTGAAGAGCAGTTAATTCATCTTTGTAAAGCACTTTGAAAACACGAGCACGTGCCCTGGTAAAATTTACACGTTCAGTTACGTGTTTCAAAACTATTTTCAAAAATTCTGGAAAGGCTTTACTCGCCAGTACATGCCGATGAAAAACACAAGGGGTAGAAATGATGTGCCATGCCCGTTTATTCACCAGAGTTGTAAAACCTGACTTCACTGAGCATAGAAGAGGGGCCGTCTAGGCATAGCAAGCCAACGTGTTTCCGCGCGTTTATTTTGTTGAAAGAATTATTAATTTTTTCCTGATCATCAGTCACTTCGCTAGTCGTCTCTAGACTTTCGCACATGAAGAACTCAACTCATCTAGCTTAAGGGTGAGTCTTACCTTATCACTTCGATTTTCATCTGCTACGTGATCTAACATATCTCAAGACATAACACTCATACAACGTACTGTACAGGGGCGAATCCAACCGGTAAGGCTAAGGGGGGTAATTTTATTATTATATGGTAGTCAAGTCTCATTACGGGTTCATTTCTGTACGAGAGATGAAGTATACTTCACTACACTGCTGTGACAAAACAATGGATGGCAAAATGTCTTGTATCGCCAATGTTGTTTTCCGGATCGGACAAAATCATGGTAAATAAAGTTATCTTCGTAAGTTTCAGGGGGATCGTCCCAATCGCTCTCCCAGAATCCGCCTCTGGTACTGCATGGTTTGATAAATAAATTTTCTTAAGTTTCTTCTTTTGTTTTCTTTTTGATTAGGCCTATATCCATATGGTACTGTTTGATAAGTCACTCCCCAATTGTATGCGGTTTCTTTTTGCTATTGCAAAAGCAACGTGACAGGTTGCTTCCAATCCCGACGTGTCTTCAGAAATGAACCCTGATACAGGCAGAGTTCCTACAGCACGACGTTGAGCGCAACTGGTTTGCACAGACATGTGGCTGTTGCTGCACGTATGTGTGTAGGATGGAGCTAAGCAAGCTTACAAAATTGACCGCTTCATCGCACCATCAACAGGCGCTTTGGAGAAAAAGATACACTGAGATTTTGAACATCATCTGTTATGATGAAGTCGACCCGAAGTCCATGTAAGTTTTCTTCTCCGACATAATAACTGAGAATGTTGAAACCTGCATTTGTTAACTCATGGATAACTCGTTCACTAAAAAGACCATGAAAGGCTGTCCACTGTCCAGTCTATAGCATGCTGTGAAAAGAAAGAGAAAAACGGCGCTGGAGTCTGACCATTGTGAAAACAGTGAAATTTATTGCACAATAGAGAATTTTTTAATTCTGAAAGAACTACAATCTCCATTTACGAACAAACTCCAAATGAGGTCGTGAACAGAAACAATGTTGCGCACACGAGGTGCTCAAATGAATGTGATAGTATCTTCATGTGTAAAGATGAACTAAAAAGAGAAAACATATCACTAAGCATAACTCTACAAACTTTAGCCTGGCGGCAAGCTTCTGAGGTTTCTGCCTGCTTTCATACTTCTGCGATGATTAAAACTTGCAAGTATCTATTTTTCCCTAGTTTAAGCCGGAAAGATGGCAGCAAGTAAACCGATCACAGTTAATTTCACAGGGAAACTAGTTTCGCGTTTTTCATTCCATCTTCAGTCCGAACTCTGAATCATAACCCAAGGTGCAACATCACCAGTTTGTATGATTTATCCGGAAACCTACTTCGTAACAATGCATCATGACGCCTGACATTAAGCCTCTCATCAATCTACGAAATGAACACTGTCGGATGTACTTCTGTGTTTTGTCCTGAAACTAACTAGGCCAACAATCCAGGATATTACATTTTGTAGAAATTTGTAAAAATGCACGTTTGCTATGATTTGTGATTCAGCAAATTTACCCCCTAGAAAGGTAAAATTTACCCCTGGGGGTAAATTTACCCCAGGTTAAGAACCACTGGTCTAGTCCAAATTTCAGCAGAAAACCACACTGCAAATTTGAAAAGCTGATCGAACTCTTGAACTCTATCGAGCGCTTGGTCCGGTTGCACCTGTTTGCCGCCCTGCGTGAGGAATGCGGTTCACGTGTCCACAAATCTGGTGATGGACAGGTTAGTGTGCAAATGCTTCACGTGATGATGCTCAAAATAAGCAAAAGGGCGAAGAACAAGCAGGACAGCCAAACAAGTAAATTTTCGTAGCTCAGCACACATGTTCATCCGGCTTCAGGATGAGTACGTTTAAAACAAAAATAAGATGACTCTTTCACTTTTTCGTACACAATGTATTTTGTGTCATTTTTCGTCACAGGCTACTTGGCGTCGGGAAATGCTGCAACGGGACTACTGAGAAACAGCAATGCTGACGTTGCCACATATTTTTGCTGTCTCGATGTTCGTATAATTCGCCGCATTTTGTTTCGCATTTTTGCTACTGCTGCTTACATTTCTTCGCATATTTTTGTTCGCAATATATACTGCGCTGCTCGCCACAAACGTCTGCTGATATGTACTGTATTTATTGGTCAAACACTCTTCAAGCGCGGCGCCAAAAGGTTGTTCGGTTTGTCAACAGCCCACCGAAAAAAGGGTTTTTATGAAAGCAAACAAAACCCTTATAATGAGACCAAAGCAAGGAAATGATGCGAACAATTTTGGCCCAGAACGTTTCAGTTACCGACAATATATTTAACAATTAATCATTTATTTCCATCAGCAAATTGTCCCGCATTCATCTACTTCACTAAAACGTACTAGCCAAACCACACTAAACTGCGATTTGTACAATGACACACTAAATTTCAGCAGATGCACTTGGTCTACCACTGCCGGTGCTTCTGCCTTTCTTTAAGTATCTGTGCAAATGCACCGGAATCTGCTGCGAGAAACTTATGGGTAGCCCTTTAAAAACAATTTCTTTATGTCGGACATATCCGATATAACAATTCATGTGTTATATCTGTCCGACATAGCGCTGTGTGACGTGTCCGATTTAGCAGTGTTTGTATGTGTGTCTGATTTGACACGAAATTAATTTCTTTACAAACGGCGCCCCACAGAAACTACGGTGTTGTATATTCTACTTTAGGCAACGTATATTGCATGTCTGCTTAATAGCGGNAAGTGTTGNAACCGACGAATTCGTTAAAATTATGGTTTAAGTGGGTTCAGACAATTGAGTATCAGCATGACATTTGCCCGAGTACAGCGCATCACCTGCCCTGTAATTTACCTCCAATTGATAGAAACACTACCTCGAATGATCGTACTCCCCAAAAGTAGTTGAATTTCAAAAAGCAAAAGCGCATAGCCATAGCTAACGGAAAATCATCACAAGGAAGAACTTGTGAATACTAAACACCAACCTAACTTATTCCATTTCCAGTAAGGAAGGAAACTAACTCAGCGGGAAATCTATTTGACTAAATCATGGCCGCAACCAGCTGATAGAGAGGGAGAAATGATTGCATCTATTGCAAGTTGGTGTTGCACTTTGCAACTAAACATGCTTTTGAAAATTTCTGAGTGGGGAAAATTGTCCGGTTGCTCCCTTTGGTTGCTGCCCTGGACCAAATCTACTTGGCGATGTTTAGAAATGTTGTTAATATCAAGTGTCATATGCTAGAAAACAGCATGACATTTGATTTCAGTGGCAGGAATTTGAGGAAAATACGATTAACTTTGCAGTCCACAATTTATTAATGGTTCATGCATCGGCTCAGCGTACCTCACGTATCACGTGGTTAACCTTCTAAAATTTGTTTACAATCTTTGGGTCTTGGCCGACATTTTTCATGTAGAATGAATTTTTCTGACATGTTTGTATATGTTTCTACACGTTTTTGAACATACCTCTGCTTGTTGTGGCTACGCCGATATTTAGATTTTCCCCGGTTTTAGGTCCTAAATGACGTCGCAAATTTATCACCAATACTTCAAACGATGCGCAGTGAAAATACCTTTCTTGCAATGCATTGTGTGTGGACATAACTTTAGCGGTTCGTGAGTTAGGCTATCGCAAAAATCGCGGAGCAATGTCAATATATCGGTTCCTGCTGTCCCTAAAGGGAAAGCATGCGCATTGTGCTTTTACTGGCAGAAATACGGATGCTTTAGGCTTTCTGATGTCTAGACATGTTGATACCCTGGTGCATGGCGCACGTTTACCATGTTGTTTTATCTCAAAGAGGCTATAAATGTTAACAATTATAGACTAAGGCCTACGTGGGCACAACATGGATGGCAGCCACAATTCAGTAAGTGCCCTACTCTGTCAGGGCAAGCTCAACAGTTATTGCTAAATCAGCTCTTCTAACAACACTATTAACTCCTGCTTGCTATCTGCGCAGCAGGCTGTGCAAGTGTGTAACTTTAGCCGTAAGCCCGAAAGGTACAGTATCTTGCTTCTATGCAACACAAAATACGCGAAGACTACACCTGGGCTAGCCATAATACATTTTTTCACAAATATCACTACAGAAAATACGTTGATCAAGAGGAAGTCAGACTTCCGGAAGGATGAAACTAGGCATATGGGCTAACTTCACGTTCAATACTCCAAACAAAACAATGAAAGCTGATGCTTTGCGCTCAAACCTCAAACAAACACGTTTTTTACTCAGAAACGTATCAAAAATGATCAAGCCATGTTATTCTAGTTAACAGTGGCAAGTACTGCTCTGAAGGGCAGAACAGAATACGGATTTATGGAAACTCCACTAACTTAGCATTTCGTATTTCAATATGTGGGCGCTTCAAGTTTTTTTTTGGGGTCTGTTCCCACGACTCCCCCTCAGAGATGGCGACGGGACGAGGTCGGACTCTGATATTATTTGACAATTTTGACACGTCATTCACAAATAAATATTTGGAAGGGGTGGTATTGTTGCTAAACAGTAACTACGGCGTAATCAGGAAGACTTCGAAACAGGATTGCTCCTTTGAGCTTCAAGGCAGGCCCGCCACCAGAGGGCGACAAACCGGTGTTGAGCGAAATTTTTGACCTCTGCGAAATTTCTGACCTGTTATTGTTTTTCAGTTATTTGGTTTCTCAGAATAAAGAAATAAAGTCTGGCAATTACTTTTTTTATGTGTGCTGTGTAAATTAAAACATTTTGCTTAGATGGCAGGTACCCACAACAAGCTATAGCACCGGAAGAACTTTAACCATTGAAAATTTTCGGACTTGGTCGTTGACCTCAATTATTTTTCTTTTTCTCACCCAAACCCAAACCCTATCCCGACACACTTACATAAACACGAATTCCTAAGTCCAAAAAATCAGTTTTATCAGCGTATTTGGTATGTGCAGTATTACTGTGTGCATGCGTAGCCTACATTGGTATGAAGTCAGAAATTTCGCAAGTCAGAAATTTCGCTTGAGAGCGGGCTGTTGCCCTACCCCGGAAATTGTCGTGCATCATGTTGTATTTTCATTGAAACGTGAGGTTGATCTGTATTTCGTCTGAAAAACAACCTGAATAAAGTATTGACAGAGTGACTGTACTTGTATTGCAAGCCGGAGTTCTTGTTTCTACATACTGTAGTTTATTCGCAAAAGCAGCTTTGTGTAGAACACAGTTTATGAAACATACATTCCAAGTACAGCGTATTTGGATATTGGACAGCAAATTCAGTAATCACCTTTAATTAAAATTTCAGCTTTGAAATGCTTCAGCTTAAAAGTTCTTATTATGCGGCTTGCACCAGGTGTACGAAATATTCCTTTTATTATCCTACTGCTTGCTTTCACTTCTTTATGAACACTTTGTTGTCCTGTTAATGTTACCCGCGTTTAAGAATCTAGCCTGTAAGGTTGGGGGGGGGGCGATTTCAGTAATATTTGGTAGTCAAGATCAAGACGTAGCCAAGACGCATTTCGGGTTGGTTTCTTTAAGAGAGTTGAAGTATATTTCACAAAACTGTTGTGGCAAACCAATAGACGTCTAAATGGCCTTATATCGCGATTGCTGTTTTCCGAATTGTACAAAAGTATGGTGAATAAAGTTACTTTCCTAGGTTTTAGGGGGGATGTCCCCAATCGCCCCATTCTGGATCCGCCCCTGTGGTGGAGCCAAGCCCATAACTAGGGGGCGCAGGGGGGCGAATCCCCCCTATAAAATTGTTCTTCCACCCTAGAGAAATGTGTTGGACGTAATGTATTTTAAAACTATTCAACATACCGTGTTTATTCGCTTATAAGACGGGGATTTTCCTCAAATTGGGGGGCCCGTCTTATTGGCGAGGTCTGCAGAGATAGAAAATAGTTCACTCAGAACTGTGCAGATATTTCACAGTTTCTGGCAAAAATAAACAACAGAGGCACGTGTCCGAGGAGCACTTTTACGAACTGTTTGGAGACAACGAATAATTTTAAGGCTTTGAATTTCATAACTTGCATACTGATTTGCTGTGTTCTATTACAGTGCAATTTGCGTAAACTGTTTTAATACGTAGACGAAATGTGGTTTAAAAGTCAGTATAAACGTACTTTGATACTGAAATGTGTTTCTCTCTTTACCTGCTTTCCTTCCTTCGTCTTATACACGAGTCTAAACAGAATATCGACAATCTCCCAGCGGAAGATGGGACCCGTCTTGTAAGAGAATAAATACGGTAGAGACTGCTTGATGGCGGACAGCAGCAGGCAAGCAACTGGAGTGCAAAGCGTGTATTTTGCTGCTGTGCGGTAAGCCGATGAAAGGAACAGGACAGGTAACTTTTTTTGTGATTTGAGTGAAGGTTATTTGGTTCGTCTTTATGGCAAGTTAGATACAATGGCTGTTTGCAAGTTAGTTTCAAATTTCTATAATCCAGCCGTACCGAAGAGGGGATTATTGCTTTACTTTCATTACAAGCGAATTTGTTGCAACTGAATTTTAGTTTCGTGCGTACTGTGCGCAGTGTGAGATTTTAGCAGTGTTGCTTCTCTTTTGTGCATTAAAATGTAATTTTGACTGCTAAGTTCTATCATTCTTTCTGATTTGAGCTCACTAGTCCAATTTTTAACTAAGCTGGTCCATTAGCTAGTCCAGTAGTTCTTAACCTTTTTAATATCGTTAACTTTGAGAAAAACCTGATATATTTCAACTACCCATTTTCTGAAACTAAAACAAATNACAGCTTGCAATCGATTAATAAATCACAATTTGCATTCAAATATCCGTTAAAAATGTGATCATTGGGAAGGCTGATATTATTTTTTTCTATCAAGCGGTGAAGACAACAGACAGTATCTCACATCATTGTCAAACGCGAACTTGTTTCGATATTGTTTTTATAAATAACCAAAAAACGATTATCTACATAACCCCCCAAAAAGTTAAATTACCCCTTTGGGGGTAATTACGCAAAGGTTCAGAACCACTGATCTAGTCCTTCATTTTTACAAATACTTGATCAGCATTATTTGCTTTGTTCAGCATTATTCCCTTGCTATAATACTGTAACTCCTTTTCGTTATTTGCTTACTAGTTCCTATTGCCTGTTATAATAAAGGTAAAATTTAAATAATAATTACTAGTTTTAACATTCGTGCCTGTCGTGTGTCGTACAAGATTGCAAAATATCGCATAAATTCTTGGCCAGAAATGTGCACCAGGAAGCTGAATTAGGTTTGGCCCAGGTGAACTGTTATGTGTTCGAAACTAATCGTTATTTTCGCTGAGACGTTTTTTGTTATTTTGAGAGACATTTTGGTCACTGAGGCATTTCGGTCATTTGTCTCAATTGTATTAAAACTCGCTGAAACAGTGTTCATTAGCCCATGTGTTCAGACATTTTGACCGAAATGACTTCCAGCTTTCATTTCAAAAACAATTCGGTCTATGACCGAAAAAAAACAGGTTCGAAATTAATTCACATTTACATCAGTTTTTTTTAAAGGAAAATGTTAGATACCCGGTATGGACCGGTAGGGACCCGATTTTTTTTATTCTAGGGACCCGATAATAATTTTCTGATTCTATAGGGACACGGTTTTTAATTCTAGAGACCCGGATCGGGTCTCTAGAACACCTTAAAAAACTCTGCTTTACAGTGTAAGTAGGCTCACCCGCCAAATACCCACCNCATAAAGTGTTTGTGTTATCAACAAGAANTCNTTGCCCTTTGTGAAACAAAAAAATTTATTTATTCATAGTCTTTTTCGACCACTGCAATAGATTTATTTTTAACATGGCGTGAAGTAAGAGATTCATCCCAAAGCTTTTCGTCTGACACTCTTCAAGGGACATCGTCAGAATGTTTTGAAACGGTAGCCAATAAGATTGGTTGAAAATCATTGGTTGAAACAGTAGTCACTAAGAAAGGGTTTAGGAGATCGGAAAAGAAGAGTTCTCATTGGTTGAAACAATTAGCCAATGGAAAAAGTTTAAGAGGTTTAGGAGATCTTCAAGGAGCAAACGAATTCTTTCTGTTTGCAGAGAAGGGGATTCAGAGATTTGATGAAAGTCGCTTCTAGGGCGGAGAGATGAAATGGAGTGCGAGCTCGAGCGAGAAGAGAGAACTTGTCTTGATTGTAAGCTAAGGCGCATTGGGCGTTGTCAAGGAGATGTTGAACGATGGCGGATTCGTGAAATTGTGGGGGACTGGTGTCCTTACCAGGGCGGGGAAAGCTTTGACGGATGTGTGGAGTGGGAGGATTGGCAATCGACTTTGGAATGTGTGGTTTAATTCGCTCTTGTAAGCGCTGAGACGTGCGACCCACGTACCGACTGTCGCAGTGGCACACAAATTGGTAAATTACGTTGCTTTGATGATCTGTTTATAAACCAGTTCGGTTGTATCTCAACTCCATTCTGACGATGTCCCTTGAAGAGTCAGACGAAAAGCTTTGGGATGAATCTCTTACTTCAAGCCATCTTCAAGCTCTGTACCATCAAACGTCTATTCAAGATTTATTTTTGCTGTCCTTTTTCCCAATTAGAAAAAGTTGGTAACCATAGGTGATTGGTTAACCACTCTTGTAGCTTCCTGACGCTTACTTAATTCAGGTCCACATCAAGCAAACCGCAACAAATTATTTAATGCTCCTTACCATGTTTATGTGAACAAGTCAACAAAACGTGCCTTAACGAAAAAAACTTATTGAAAGCAGCCTTGTGTTGCGAAGACCTTATGTTTTTATGGGTAGTAGCCTCATGCTGTGGCAGGCTCGTGCTGCAGCAACCCGCAGAGGAGCAGCCTTATACTGCAAAGACCTCATGTGTTGACAACTAACGGAACAACCTTCTCGGTCCTCGTTATCTTCGAAAAGAAGGATGCGTTCAAATTCTCCGTTACTAAATGAACAACCAAGCGCCGCCAAGAATGCGGAACGAGGCAAAAACGCGGCCTGACAATTACTCGAGGCCAGATCAGCAATAGATAGAGACATCGCGTGACGACAGTGTTAAGCATGCTACGCAGCAATTCTGTTTATTAAGCAATTCTGACAAATTTTAAAGGGTGTCGTTTTTCTTATTACATGGCTCATGAAGTTTAGGCGGAGTTTTTGTGGGCGTAGCTCCTGGTTTTGCCACTGTTTGATGTTTTATTTTGCGCAGAAAACTCGCTACAAATCTGTGGTTTTGTTCAGACGTTTCAATAAAAACCGTTTGCAATCTGGATGACGCCAAGGAAGAAGAAGTCAAGAGCTGCGATGAAAGCTCGCGATTCTGTTGTGACGAAAGACAAGACATTGGTAAGAGAGTAGGTGTTTTCTGGCAGAAAGCCTGTTTTGTGACAGTCTTCAGTATTTTCTTGAACGTTGCCGCCATTCCAGTTTCAGCGCATAACCTGCTTGCAGAGCGTGACGCACAAGTACAGCCAACTAAAAAAACACTTCCCCCCTGTTCCGCACCGGGTTAAAGCTGCCTATTCGGCGCGGGCCAAAGCACACCACGAGGGCACGCGTACTGACTAGCTGCTGCAATCCACGAGCAGAGGCCAACCCATGTCCAGTCTCACGCCGCCGCGAAGCAGCGTCCGCCCAGTCCGGTACAGCCCCGAACCCCGCAGGCCCTTCAACCGATGCCATCCTTGAACCAAAGTCATTCCGAAGTAACGGATCTAGTTTGCCGACTTCCTCTGCCTACATTGCTTTATCGGCCAGAGGCTGTTGATCTTGGAGACCTGCTGCGGATATGAGTACGGCCTCGCGCGGGACTTACAATTCGTATGCGGCGTAGCTGAAACCACGCTCCAATCAGTGGAAAGATTACCTTTCATTTTCTTGGAAATGTTGTATTTATAATAATCGTTCGTTGGTAGGATTACATTGTTGTCAGATCTGCAGAAACATGTAAACTGTCGCACGTCCGATGCGCTTCACACGTTTTTACATGAGGGTTTCAACCTGTACACTTCCTGGTGTCTGCCATTCACCGAGCAACACATGCAATGCTTGCATTGATATAATAATACGTAAAAAGAATACCCTTGTTCGTGAATTATTATCATGAAACACTGTACTCTACCGCTTGCAGGTCGACGATACGTTAATCGTTAGGCGATCGTTAAGGTTGCCATGCAGTCGCAGATTGCTCAGCTCACGCAGGAGCTGGCCAACAGTGAGGAAAGGCAATCTAAAATGAAGTTCTTTGCAGTATTTTAGCCTATTTTCGAAAACGTATCGATGCAATGACACTTGACAAGTTATATCATTCAAATATTGCACAGGAAGACAACAAGCAATTAACAGAAAGGATAAAAAACTAGAACAAGAGAGGTTGGAGCATCTGACAAAGATCGAGCAGCTCTCAGCAACATCCGAGTCTGTCCAGAACTCTGACTTACAGGTCGACGATGAGTTGATAGCAGAGAAGGTTGCCATGCAATCGCAGATTGCTAAGCTCCAACAGGAGCTGGCAAACAGTGAGGAAAGGCAATCTAAAATGAAGGTTTGTTGCAGCTATATTCTTGGCCGTGTACGAAACAGAGCAAACATGTAACACTACATCGTTCAAATATTGCACAGGATGACAACGAGCGATTAACAGAGAAGATAACAAGTTGCGAGAACCGAATGAAGGAACTGGACCAAGAGAGGTCGGAGTATCTGACGACGATCAAGCAGCTCTCAGCACCATTCCAGTTCGAACAGGCGGAACGGGAAGATCTGCTTATGCTTCTTTCAGACCAAGACGCGAAGTTGGAAGAATACATGAAGAAATTGGTTGAACTCGGCGTTGAGGTAAATGCTGGTAGGGGATCAAACAATGCTTCGGCAATTGTCGCTTACATGTGAGAGAGAGAGAGAGAGAGAGAGAGAGAGAGAGAGAG
>JGI24158J21664_10008305_pt1 | contig 13800 bp, 11 predicted proteins | sample Ectturendosymbi3_FD_21664 | JGI IMG/M metagenome (IMG submission 21664) | reverse complement strand
AGCAATAATAAGAGAGATTGCGACGCATGATCTCTGTTGTTGCTTGCTGCCACGGTGCGAAGCTTTGCGCACATGCCGCTCGGGATTTCCGATCGCATCAACTGTATAGCAGTGACAATAGTATAGGAAAAGCTTTTCAACTGGACTAAAGGTTTCTTGTGCAGAGAAAAAGAACAGATGAAACATGAGTCCTCGTGCTGATTTGTAGCTCAGAAAACACAGCCTTCTTACGAGAAACTGCTAAAATGCTAGGGCATATGCTTGGAGCGTATTTTTTTACAAGAGTTTATTTTAGCTTTGAACTAATACTAATAAAACGGTTCAAAATGTGGTTCAAAACGTTGCTTTCCGTTTTCAAAGATGCACTAGCAACATTTAAAAGAACTGACATAAGCTTCTCTAATTGTGACAATTTTAGAACTAATAATTAAAATAGAGACGTTTTATGACGCTTGCACTCGCAAACATAAATAGATCTATGTATGATAACATGTAAAAAGAGGTTTCTGAAACCAACATACTGCTTTCTAAACGTTTCTCATGAAAAATAAATGCAAGCTTTAACTCGAAAACGACGCCTGTATTCGATCTCAGTGTCAAAAACATTGAAGTTCATTTTCATCATTTTTACCTTCAGATGATTTCTTTTCAAGCCAAATACAAGAACCAGGTCGCCACAAAGAAGGAGAAGGTAAATGGTGACTAGTACTGGAAAAATGACTTCGGAAGCACACGTGTTATCTTCAGTGGGTCCATTTTCAACAGTCGAATACTCGTTTTCTACGCCATTGTCAAACCCAACGCACGAATGAAACAACTTTTCAGAAACTCTCGTAACCCAGCCCAGAGAATCGCCAGTAGATTCTTCGTTTTGTAAACATGGCAATACGTTACATTGATACGAGGGAGTACTTGACATAAAGCTGCAGCACATATGGTCGACATCCATCGAGACACCTTCAAAATTATTTTTTCCGGAAAGACGGCGAACGGGTTTCGTTAAGTTGGCAAGCTCTCCATTGCTATCTTCCATCCATTCAACACTAGCCGTAACGAGTGCTCCGCAGTCAGATGCTAGAGGAGAGGCTAGGCCGATAAACTCAGAGGTTCCAATTCCTTTGGGGCTTTTTTGGGAATGATCATCGTTTTGAAAACTAAGTAGGCGACTAGCAGCAACATTTTCAAAAAGTGTATTAACATCAATTTCCTTTAAAAACATGTGACAAACTACAAAACACAATACAAGGCAGAGACACAAAGCCAATAGAACGACAAACTGCGCTCTGCACACTCGCTGGATGTCCATACTTAAAGCGAGTGCCCACTTTGGGTAATAACCATCCGAACATCCGCCAAAATCTTTATTGCGTCATTTCCAGCATTGTTACCACAGAATTGAAATGTTTAAAGGATATTTCACTGGCACTGCAGCTGTAATGGTAGGACAACATGCTTTAGATAACATGCTTGATAATAATATATGTTTGGAACTTCACAACACAGTATCAAGACAACAATGAAAATCGCTCACACATGAATCTGTTTGATTTGTAGGTTTCATTGTTGCTGGCTATTTTTCAGAGAGTATTTCAAATGCCGAGCGAAATCTGTACTGATTATTTCAGAAATAATAAGGAAATTAAAAAATATTTCATACATGCTTTTAGGTAACTCGATGTTTCGAACAAATCTTCTACTCGAACTTACGCAACATTCATTCAAGCCAGATCCAGTTCTTCCATCACAGTTACTAACCAGCCCTGGGCCACAACTGCGTGTGTCAAGCTCAGCGGGTTAAACCACTCACTGGCCACCCACGGAAGATTGGCAATACCCTGAAAACGTAATGCTTGCTTTAAATTCTGGCCCTTTCCGCGGGCCACGAAACTTCAGCTCCCGGGCCACGGGTTGAACAGCCCTGCTATACGTCATTCAGACAGAGCTGGCACCAGGCCCGTAACCATGGGGGCGCAGGGGGCGATGCTCCCCCTACAAAATTTTTCGACCCCTGGAAAAATGTGTCGAGCATAGGTCAAAAATACTGGACATAATTAAAAAAATTTGGGCCCCTCTCAGAAAACTCTTCGCCACCCCTGGTGTCCTAAGCTGGTTACGGATCTGGCTGGCACACAAATGATAGGCTCTTGATGTACCCGTGCGAATACAACAACAACACCAACAATTTTATTTTTTGGCCTTGACGCAAGTACACTTGTCAATACAGACACAGTAAGTCCGGGAGGAATAGTACATTAAGTCTTGCTCGTGATGCAAAGCTGATCTATATAACCAGTCGTAGTGATACCAGCTATGCTGTCTCAACGTTCGCGCATAACCACCTTTTTCAAATCCACAAGAATGCTAGAACATGCATTAGTTTTGTTCAGAATTCAAGTTGGACATTTCACCAATGTCATGAACAACAAACAAAACAATCTTTCTTAACTCTAAAAACGCAGAACTCTAAACTATGATTTTAAATGCAACCAAGCGCCAGTGGCTTGACAAGAGAAAACAGAGAGGGACATGTGCATCGTGTTGCAGCCTCTCAACGGGTGCAAAGAATCTTCAAGGTTTGTGGGCGTAATAGCGATTGGGAGGAAAGTGTAGAACGGCTAATGAGAGAAAAGTCACCAGTCTGATTTGCCACAAAGTTTTGCACAATTGTACAAGATTTTGTTGCAGTTCCGGAAATCGCAAAAAAAACTGCTTCATTTTTCGTAACAGATTTTCCGCTTTAAAAAACGTTTTTGAAGTGTATCTATGAGCCGGTTAAAAGGTTGAAATGGACAACAAAATACAAATGGCCTGTTCCAATATAACAAACTATCTATTCCAAATTGGCAGATCGCCTAGAGAGGGCGCCAAAGCTGCATCTATGGAAGCATCTATGCGGCATAATATGAAGTTCTGGCGACCAATAGAAATAAAAAATGTTCCGCACACGATCTTACGAAGAAAAGCAATGAAAGGAGTGCAAAACGTTGCTTTCATTGCACTCATTATGTAATACTTCAAGGAACTGTGACAAGAATTTCCAGACATTGTGGAATATTTTGCTTATTGGCAAGGGTGTTGTGGGGCGGGAACGAGTGGGAACGGCGTTCCCACACATTTTTCACATTTTGCTTCAAAATGAGTTTGAAGCTTGCTATGCACTGAGTTTGAAGCTGTTTCAAAATGGCTATTTTTTGGATGTGTTCCCACACCTTTTCTGTTAGCACTGCATTCCTGAAAGTATTGTGATTGGAAGTCTAGCTGTTAAATTAAAGCACACACACCGAGTTCAAGGCTTCTTCAACATGATGAACGCCACAATCTTCGAAAACAAAAAGTCTAGAAGAATATGGCAATGCCCGTGGGATGTTGATCAATTCAGAAAATGGGAAGACGTTTGTGGTTAGGGAATCCGTATGCTCTTTTTAATAAGAAGCGGGCTAGATTTGGCTGCAAAAGAAACACTGTACATTGTGGGTAACTGAAGAAAATATTTGAAGTGTGTGAAATGGCAAACAAACTGTCGACACGGCACGATAAGATTTTGAAAAGTTTTTGTTGGCGTGAATAAACCATGCAGATGTGCTTTCATTATTTATTTGTAATTTCTGAGCTACGCAATTTTAAAATTAGATCGCTTTCATAAAATTACCACATTCACATCCACCACAAAAAATGAATGCACACGTAATTTGATGCTGACATATTAATGTCGTTTGCACACTTATGACAAACAGCATTTAATTTTTTTCCTGCTGGGTTGATCTAAAGAAAAATGAGCAGTTAACACCTGAACGTTACTAGGACGCTGAGTTCTGCCAACGAGTTTATTTTTGGAAGAACTCGCTATTACACAGTTGACCAATTTCCCCATCAGTTTCCCCACAGCATTTGTTTTCTGGGTATGGCTTGGTCGATGGCTCTTGATATTTGGTTGGCTGTCAACAACAAAAGCAAACATTAACCTGCGCATACACAGCGATGGCCTCATGAAGCAGTCGAATAAAGAACTTTTGTTTTTAGGTATTCGAGGACAAGGAATCCATGAAAGCTAGCTCTGAGTAATTACACGTCAAACGTGCTTCTTCTTTACACTTCGGAAACGCCCTTTGAACAGCTAAAGATTGATTCAGAAAAAGATACAGTACCTAAGTTTTGCCAAGAAAGTACCGGACTAAAGACATGATTGGAGTGTTTGGTCGTAGGCAGATCGTCACTGTGCAAACGCATTCTATCAAACAATATACGAAAAAATGCAATGAGAAAAGGCGTCGACTGTTTGCATGCGTGACTCGCATTGTTTGCACAACAACAAATTCCTCATTCAGCTTTGACGTGGTTGGTACAGAGAGGATTAACTCCTCAGCACAACGGAAGGCCGTTTATTGGACAGCAGTTAAAATTCCTCTCCGCAGTTGTGTCACTGTTACATATATTTATAAACAACTATAAAGCTTCAAATCGCAGCAAGGTTTTGAAGCCAGACCAACCACACCTGTAACCAACATGCATTTGCTACAGCAGGTGGTGTCTCCTCACAAAGCTGTCGAAGGCACCAGATGTATACAAACTTTCTCCACCCACACTCTCCAGAAAATAGTGATTCCGCCTCAGCGCTTTCCGCAACCGCCGTCAGACTGTATTGGTTGCACCAACCACGAAAATCTCCCAGATGCATGAAAATGTTGGCCGGAAATTACTCGTCATTCCTTCGTGTGCATTAGCATAACATGAAAGTTAAATAAACACCAAGTCATGCCCAACTGATGTCCTTTTTAACAACTCATGGCTAAGTTTCTCTTTGCACAATACTTTCATACATGAAAATTTTCTTTCACAAACATCGGTTCATGTTTTCGTCTTTGATTTTGTTTTGCATAAAACTGACTGTCAGAAATGCGAGGGCCCCTATCAGTATCAACAAACGCGAATCTGCAGTTTACATTGACTTTGCGGGGAAACTGTTTTTTGAAAAAGTTTTCTCGAAATACAGCAAGTTCGTTCTTGGAGTCAGATGAGCTTGAGAGTAATTGCTGAAAAACAGACCTGTGCTCCTAAAACGTTTCAGTAAGCCTCAGTAATGGTGGGAATAATTTTTCCCTTATTTGAGCTATGGTACCAATCGTGTTAATGTTTCTTCCGTACCTGAGCAGGGTTTGCGGTTTTATTGCGAGTAATCACAGTCAGATTCTAAGTGGATCCAGGCCCGTAGCCACAAGGGCAGTGCCTCCCAAAACCTTTTTGTTTACCCCAAATTTTGTTGTGCCCAGAAATATTGTTTTAAACATATAATATGAACAAAAATTTTGCCTCCCTAAAAATGAAATTTCCCACCAAATCCTAAAACCTGGATACAGGCCCGAGTGGATCACGCATCTGCAGCTCGACAATTACCTTTGGAGGTGGGTTCACAATAACAGTTGCGCTGAACTGTTTCAGAAAACGCATTCGACAATTTGGTCGTCGATTGAATCTGTGAACGAGTGCGTATGAAGTTTTCTCTACATTTTACATTTCATTAGTACGACGTACAGACACTCTGAAAGTAATGTTAAGGTTGTACGAGGAGCAGCGGAAGTTATAAGGTGCAAACAAATCACAAGGGCGTTGTGTTGACAAATCCTGAAGGCTTTTTTTCGTTTATCTTCATAAATATGTAGACTGCAGAGTGAAGAATGGTTGTCATCGACTGTTACGCACCTCGTTCACCAGCAAGCTTCTGTCACTGAGACCGCCGTCTCGTCCACCTGTGATTCAGGCCCGGGCCGCTGTACGCCCGACGCCACTGGGTGCAAATACAATTGAAGATTGTTTGCTGCGCGTTTTGAACGTCTGGTTAAAGACAACCGCAGTCGGTGATACGACCAGACACAAAATTTTTGTTTAGTAAGAGCTGGGCAGTTTTTCACATCAAAAGTCTGTGTTCATTGTCGAGAAAGATGGCAGTGTGAAAATAAATTTGGCAGAACGTGGTGAGCATAAAGTTTTATGGGAAACGGCTTTCACGTTCCTCAAATCGCGGATGAAATTGTCAAAATTCCGGCATTGTAAGACCACAAGCGCCAACAAATGCGTTTGTTCTGGCGAACGTTATAGAGTGACCTCTATGCAGTTGCAAGTGGTAAAAATGTTCGGATCGGTTATGAAGTTTTGTCACCTCATAAAGACCGTTACTAGACGCTGTAACCAGTTGACCGCGTGGACATTACGAAATCTTTGTTTCGACACAATCACGCACGCAACGAAGTGACAGCGAACGTCACCAGCCAAACATCGCGCCCGTGTCACGGCGAAAGACAAACGGATCCTGACGAATGCGCACACATTCGCGCAAGTCGGTCAACAATCCCAAGTATGTGGACGATATACTTACAGCGTTTACGATCAGCTCGTTCCAGCACATGAAGAGCAAGCTCTCGTCTGTGGTCGTGTGATCAGCCGTGCCAGTTCGGTGTTGGATATTTCGGTAAAAAAGGCGCCGAGCCATTCGAAAACGTTGTTGGATTCGAGACAACTGACAGTTAACGGTTTTCTTAAATGTCAAGATCGTTTCTAGGCAAGAATGTGATGTTGCGCGGCACGAAAAGATTAGTTCGCTGTTATCAAAACCGAACTCTCGACACGATTTTGTTGCGTTAAAGCAGGCGAGGCGGGCGCTGAACCAACAGCGCTTTGTGTCGCAACAGCACTAAGCGGCAAAAAAGCGACAACGGCNGCTTCGNCGAACAATCGATCACCGTTGAATCGTCATCAACCGACCCAGAAACGTCAACCGACGCGAGAACCACGTCAGCAGTGACCTCTTGACCTGTGGTGCAGTCACAACAAAACTCAGGGAATAAGTTTATTTGGGTGAAAAATTACGACTACAAGCTCCTAACACTTGTGGCTCCTCGATACAAACGATGAAATAGCACATGGAGTACCTACAGCCCGCGCAGACGTTAAGAAAAAAACCAGCACCTGCTGCTGAAGTTGAAGGAAACGTATCGTTAAAAAAAGCACTGGCGTTTCAACCCACAGCAAAGAATTATATGAAATTATTGCGTATGAAAAGGTAAGCAACAGTGTTCACTTTATAAGTACGGAAATGATCTTTGCACACAATGCTCCAATCCGGAACGAAGCCGCGGTTTGTACTTTTATCATAAAACGAACTTCTACGAAAGTAATTAAAAAACAACAGTCATTTGTCACACAAGCAACATTCACAAAGCGTACAAGCAAGTGCACAAGGTGAGCTACTACTGCACTCGCGGTGCATAAGGATCAGGTAGAGCGAAGCGGTTTGGCACGTTAGGCACGCACTGACGCATGACCTCCGGTCATTGGTCGATTTATTACGCTAACTAAAAGTGCATCAACACAACGATCTTTCAGTTGGTCCGAAAAATCTAGCATTGCATCGCTCTTTTTTTACCAGCACTGGGAGTCATCAGTCGAGCTCCGAGCCTCATGAACACAACCGGCGCACGGAAACATTTGTCAACTTGCTACGAGAATTATTTGCTGGGCTTGCCGCGCATATTCCATCAATGCACAACGAAGCTTACCAACAGACCTGTTGTGAGTTTACCGATAAGCAATAAAGTTTTAAGAGAATTCTCGGCGTAGCCAGAGAAGTATTTAAACAAAGACGTCGTCAAACATTTCAAAACCCAACAAAATAGTTACATTTCGTCGGAATTTGCAACAGTGGGCAAAACAGTGCAGAGCGCCATTATTTCACGAAATGTATTAGTTCGGTTTCTACATTGCAGTTGATCTCATGGGACAAAGACGAGGATGAGTGATGCAACAAAGAAGACCGTCTGATGGGGAAAAAACACAATCGTACAACTATTCACAGTTCGCGTTAAACATTAGTCATTTCGGCCGTCCAGCACAGCAAGCGACTGCAGTGTGAAGGCCCCGACGAGTGGGGCTTTGTTGTTGCTGTATGTACAAAAGCTGTAGCACCGGACAAGGGTGGAGCAGGAAAACGAAGTAGGGAGGAACGAAGCCCTTTGCTTGTCATTGAAAATGCTGTTTTAAACAGTGCGCCGATGCTTTGTGGAAATTAACCGCGCTGTGACCCACGGGAACAGAACGCAGATAAAGACCAGTAACGTGCTTTTCCAAAAAATATTCCCGGGTAGTTTAGTGCAAGAGCTGATCTTCTTTTTATAAAATCAATGGCGTGTTCACGATTCGCACAACTTTCGCTTCGTCAAGAACGTTCGCGTTTCAAAAATTGTGCCTCGACGGCAAATCTCGCCGCCTCCCTATTCGGCTTCGCGTCCATCATCGGGTCGCGTGCGCTGCGGCAAACCTCGGGTGTGCTGCAGGCACAGACCCAGCCTGCGAGCCGGAAACACACACGCGGTATCGCACAATTAACGAGTATTTGCTTGAAGAAGATTGCATTCGGCCGTATGAGGCGCAGTAACAAAAGCATTCGGGGTCAGCGTTTCGGGGGCGGAGCACGTGATTGAGGGCGAAAAATGACACGCACCCGAAGCGGGCGCCGATAAGTAATAAATTAAAACAACACTGACACAGAAAGTCAAACGTTCGTCATGAGATGAGCTGTCGACATGCTTGCGTTCGCACATAGCGGTGAGAACAAAGAGTACATACACGGCAAGGTCGGTCCGTAACATAGCGATAGCGATTACACCGGGACAGCTCCGTACAAACTACAGTGTAGATATATCAGGTCAATTCTACAAACGACATTCTTGATCAACTCCTGATATATTGGCCTCCTTGCACGCAAGCTTGACCTGTTTTTTGTGCTAAACCAACCAAATTATCGAGAAAAAACTTTAAAAAGTGAAGAGAACGCGCGAGGCACCTTGGTTGTATATTTGTGGAGCAAATATCGACATTCCTAAAAGCTGCAACCTCACTCTGAATCGCAGGGAAAATAAGGCACTATGTTCATGAGCAAAAAAACAGCCGAAGTTCAACGACGAAGCACAAAAATGCAAGTTCGATCGGCGCGAACTGCACCTTTGTGTCAAACGATGGTCAGGCGAAGTGGACCAGCGGTCGCGTGTCGTCGTCATGTCATCGGCGATCAACGAAAAAGCAGCTTCAGAGTCAAAAGTAGTTGTTGCTGCCGGGCGAGGCGTACTTTGCGCTGCCATTCCTCGTCTGCGAGAAACGAAAGTGGTGTGGGATGATGAACAAAGGTCAAGCGCTGGCCGCGCGCGTTGCCGCGATGCAACGCGTCGAAAAGCACACCGAGAACTGAATCGTTGACGTCAGTTTCGTTTAGAATCGGGATGTGGACGCACAGATATGCGGAAGTCCGTTGAAATCACCAATCAACGCGAACTTGGAAAGGACGACTTATGTTTTTGCATCTTTTTTGTACCATCAGCCGTCAGCGGCAACAAGGTGCGAAATGCTACAAACGCAGTGAAACACGACGAGCCTGGCTCTTGCGTTAAGTGCGGCTGGAAAAGAATCAGACGGGAATAATTTAGTTGCATTTTGTAAAAGAATATCAGGCACTGTTGCAACATGTTTCCACAGACTGGTTTTCACTGGAAAGTAACCTCGGGTCAGAAGAATGTATTTCTCGTTTTAACAAAAAAGACAGTGCGACTTAATCTGGTCGAAAAAGTGACTCTCTTCAACATACAACGAATCAATCAGCAAAGTTTAAATTTCAACATGAGGCCAAACTTCGTAAAGCTGTTGCTTTATTTGCAGTCTTCACAAACTACTGCTTTAAATTCAACGCTTTTGTGAATACTAATTGTTCCGTCTTGATCAGGTAGTTCCAAGGATAAACCGACCCGAACAGCCGTCAACGTTTGGAGATCATCTCCTGGTGCGTTAACGCACCGCCTGACAACCGCGACAAAAATAGATGCAGGATAGGTCAGGCGCGTGGTTTTGTCATTGTCAATGAAACCAGTCAAGCGTGTCTGAACAAGCTAACGCAATGAGTTTGTGACAAAGGTCACATGATAAACGGCGACGCCCTGGACAGGCACTTGTGGTGGCAGCGCAACCAGTGACGTAGCTCTATTTGCAACGACACATATCGCGCTCGTTCCCTGCGACGCAAACCAGCCTTGCGGTAGATAGGAAAATCGAAACGGAAACTGATTAAGCAATCCCTACAAAAAACACGATGGACAAAGAACTCCGCAGACAGCCATCATCACCAGACACCAATATTGTTTTCCGTGACATGCTTTCCTGACCAGCAACAGGGATCGCCATTGGTTTCAGTTTGAACAGGCGCGAAATAAAAATCGTAGTCGTGTAGTAACGACGTGTCAGTGCGCGTATTGAAATATATATATTGTTGACAAACCTTATCAACAGTGGCGTATCCGTAGTTCGTGTATCCATTCGCCCCATCGCTGTCTCGCCGACCCTGCGCAAAAAAACAGCTTTGCACAACACATCGGACAAACATGGGGTTTGCGTTTGTATATTGAGACATGGTGGCAGAGCGGAATTTTGGAAGATTTCCAAATTCGAACAAGAATAATGGAACAAAAACAATGATTCACATGAAATCGGGCGCTTCGAAAACCAACTGGTTACTGGGGTACGCTTTAGAGAAAACGCTGGGCTTAGAAACCAGTCCAGAACTACAACACATATATATATGCAGCAAATCCAAACCAAAACTTTAGAAATATTTGTGGAATCGTTCTGCCAAAGCGGTTCCTGTTTAAAGCGTGTCATGCCAGTAATGATATTCTTTCGTAAAAAGTTTGCAACTTTCATTTGAAATTGTTATTTGATGTTTAAAAACATATCGTTAACTTTAATCTGCAGCAAGAAAACATAAAAAACAGGCAACTACCCATTTAAAGCACATGAAGCAGTGCGAGATCGACTAACTTCTCTCAAAGGCGGGTAAGTTACAATCCACGCTACTGGTAACAACATGCCATATATGGAAACTATCTTTGCAACTTTCCAGGCTAATCATTTCAAAATTCAGTTTAGCGCATGACTCATTCACAGCGCAAACAAGATTAAACAGATGAATAAAAGCAAAAACGTAAAATGAAGGGGAAAAAATCACAACAGCCAACACAAAAGGCTCACGTTAAAAGTCGAGGTAGCGTTTCCACCATTTTCGACACCATCAGATACTGAGCTGTAAATGTTCCTGCTGGGTACTTGAGCGCGCATGATGCGAGGCTGGAAGTCGGTGAACGGGTTCTGGCAAAAAAACGGCACAAAAATCTTCACCACCCAAGTGTGAAACAACAGCTCTACTTGAACGCTGCAGCCTTGAGAATACAACTGATGCTTAATCTTTTTTGAAACTACATCCGTGTTCGCAACGAAGGGAATTAAAAGTTTTGAGCGTAAAACTGTTCCAATCCGCTGAAATTGCTAACACCACAACATACAGCTGGAGCGCACGTTTTTAAATACTGAAGCAAGTTACCGTCAAGTCGTTCGCGTATTCACCACCAGCGGATGTTTTTTTCTTCTTACTCTTCTTCGCTTTGCTGCTGCAATAAACGGCGACGATGAGGAGGATGACGATGATCAAACCACATCCGGCTCCCACCACCGTCAGAGTGAACTTCCAAGCTAAACGCGATGCACAGTGGTTTCTAAGTTTGTTTGTATGTTTTCAGCGCACAACGCCTGTGAAAACCTCGCAAGCAGCACAATGAAATACGATTTCTATGAAAGTAATCCGCTTACGTTCATGGCAATATTGTCCTTCAAATCCCCACATGCATTCGCACACGTTATCCTTGCACCAACCGAAAGGATAATTGCAGGTGCCATCTTCGGCATTCCTGCAGATTTTTTCTAAAAACAAACATTAAAAAATTTTACACATCGCATGCACTGGATCGAAATATTTCCGAGCTAGCATTTGCCGAAAAAAAGTGGAGCAAAGCTATCAAGACTTTTGTTCAAATCTGAGCTTAACCGGTCTTTATTGACTCCCAAAAGATTTACCGCAACTTCTACGCAAATGTCTTAATGCTTTCCGTAAAAACATTCGTGAACTAACGAATCATTAAAATGAATCGTTTGGTTGACGCACTAAATAGAATCTCAACCTTCCAAAGTGATTTACCACATTTGAAAATACCAGGCTGCTATGTCACAATACTCTCTTTTACGAGTTCTCAAGACGTTTAGTTTCAACTTTTGCCGTAACTGAATGCAACTGCAGTGCCCAATACAATTGCTATACACCACACAATATAGGTGACCAACGCATCGTGAATACTTACTGACACACGCGGTTGCATTCACTTCCGTAAAATCAGATTTGCATTCGCAACTGACATCGCCGTTGTCGCTCACGCACTGTGTGGTGGAAGGATCGCAATATTCACGAAAGGAGCCATTTTCGCAAACGAAGTTGTCTGAAGTAGAATAAAGTTTATGTGTCGTTTAGCTTTATGCAAGTATTTTGCAAATATCTGAAATCCACGGTTCATCTTAAAATCACCGGACAAAAAGTTAGAATTTGAGAAAACGTGGTGTGGCACTCACCTTCAACTACCGTACCACATGATGCAGAACAATTGACAGTAACTTTCGATGATGACGTAGCTATTGCAAATGGGGCTGCTGCTGGTGTTGTTGCATCAGACATTTCTGTAGTCGACTTGTCTGGGTCGGACGCAGGTGTGAAACTGGTCGTTCCTGGATCCGGTTGACTTGGTGAAGCCGTTGTTGTACCGGGCAGTTCTACACCGAGCACGAAATAGTGAGAGGAGTTAAACATATGAAACACATTATTCTACAACCATATATTGAGAGTGCAACATAGAAAGCAGTGCAGTGTTGGAATATGTCCGTCGCAGTTTGGCGAAAAGCTTTTATTTAGACAATTGCCAATTCCGAAAAAATGTCAGCGATAGGTTCGGGCACTGTTATAGCTTAGCTGCCGATTATCTTTGTGTTATGCAGCGTTAGTCTCATACTTTCATCAGTTTTCTGTGCATTTTATAGTCGCCGGTCAACAAACAACTGAAACGAATAGTATAATATCAAAACAAAAGTATTTACCGAGCTTTTCGAAATCATAACGTTATAACAAAGAAGCGGCTTGAAGAAACATGTCTTTTTTGTACCAACACCCCAGGCTTAAAAGTTATAAAACAGTTTGATTAGACTACATCTGACCGGGTCTTTCTGTACAGCACAGCGGTCAGTTAATTTATTTGCGTTTCAATCATTGTCGCAAGAAGCCAAACATTTCCGCAGTTTTCCTGTCCCTTTCTTATCAATGTTGAATTTTTTCTCAGCTTGCCTATTAGTATACACAGAGCAAACTTGCGGTCGCCAGCGATTACCCAAGATCCAAACCAGTGAGCGTCAATACAAAAACACTTTCTATTCGAAATAAGATTTGAAGTCTGTGAACACTGAAAAAGATATTTAAAACCGGTCTTTGAGGTTATGTCGAAGGACAATTTTGGGATTTATTTGTTTCATTACATTGCTGCTACAAACAATGAACATACGAAATCGTATATTTTTCATCTATGGATTCATAGAACAACAGACCAAGACGTACCTTTACTGTACACCAGCAAAATCAACAGCAAGACTTGACAGAAGAATATTTGACACCAGAGTGCTAAAATATTTCAAAGTTCATTCATATCTTAACTGCAGACCAGCAAAAAAATTCCATACGCGTACAAATTATTAGCGATGTGAGCAATCTTAAAAAAATGTGGGTAATTCAGCGACTCTCACTTTTGCACGAGATCGGTGGTTAAGTTAAGACAATGTGCTGGTCAATGATACACAAAGTTGGTTTGTTTCTTTTACTAATGGCCATAAGGCACACGGTGC
>JGI24158J21664_10008304_pt1 | contig 13800 bp, 7 predicted proteins | sample Ectturendosymbi3_FD_21664 | JGI IMG/M metagenome (IMG submission 21664) | reverse complement strand
ACTGATCAAGAATTACTTAAGATCTAGTATGAGCACCTTGCGGTTGAGAAATCTTGCCACATTGTCTGTAGAGCAACAATTGACAAATAAAATAAATTTTGACATTGCCTTTGAAGAATTTGCCAACAAAAAGGCAAGAAAAGTTACTGTGTACAAAATTGTAGTTTTCATTTCAGAAATAAGATAGTCCTAATTTTTTACACTTTTTTTACTATTTGTCCCTGTATGTCATTTTTGCTTTTTGTTTAACTGTTACTTAGAATGTTTGAGTTTTTTGGTGTGTATTTAAAACATGCCATATTTTAGGATGTGAGAGTATTGTAATATTATAATGGTGCATAAACTAATTAATATATATACAAAGCTTTAAGAGCCAGTCACTGTGCAATATATATTTTTATGGGCTAGGAGGCGCCTAACTCAAGGGCCGCCCCGGGCAGCCCACACTCTAGCTACGCCACTGTTCAAAGCACTTCTAAGCAGCCAAATACAGATTTACCATCTCATGAAAGAAAAGAACAGTTGTATTTTAAACACCTCAATAATTTAGTATAAGTTTTTAGGTGCTTCAGTTTGCCTAAAAAACGTATTTTATTTTTGCACATTTTTTTGCATCCCACTTGGAATTTATCAACAAGCTCGAGATTCTCATTAAGTTTAAAAACGAAGGCCCACCATGAGTTGGCTTCGGCGCTGCAATATTCTGAAACCTGTATATGCATTACAAGGGTGTCATATTTTTCCACAAAACTCAAGTGACTCAGTGTAGCGCTAACATTGTTACTCCTGCCTTGATTTTCTTACGAGATACCCGTTTTTTTTGTCAAAACGTTGACAGTAACTGCAAAACGAAACTGATGACACTGTTCTGTCTTTACTTCAAACTAAAAATCAAGTCAAAACTTTTGTTCGCCCTATAAAGATAATTTGTAATCTGTAGCACCTTCAAACATTTGTTTTGAGTAAATGAAAACTCGTGCATATCGCATCATATCTCTTCATATTTTGTGACCTTTTTCATGTCCGAATTTTTTATTATATTTTATATTTCCACATCTTATGAAGCCTTTGGATCGGCCTCTATGAACTCAGGAAGTTCAAAGTTTTGCAAAGCAACGCTAGTAGGCAGTCGTGTGTAAACAGATGTGGAAAAGGGCAATTACTGTATAACTTGAAGTTATTACACTGCAAATTAGTGAAAGTATAGTAACTCTGCTTCTTAGCCCTCTAGGGAGTGCACTAGGGAATTGTATGTAGGTTGTAGGGGTAACTAACTTTAACAGGGCTTCGGGCAACCTCTGGATATCCGACTGCTTCACCCCAATGTGACAGCTACGACGGAATTGAAAGCTTTAAGTCATATACTACAATCATGTTCTGGTACCCATCAAAAGCAACTAATCAGACGTAATACGTTACGGGACATAACAGCTGTAAGAATTAAAAATAGATACGAGTGTACTGAAAGAATATGCGATCTCAAACAACAGCGGGGTTTCGACGGCCAGACGCAATTTTTTATAAAGATGATAAGGCAACATTAATTGATATCACTGTGGTTAGGGACTCGGTTTATATGAAAGATTAATACAAAATATATACTGCTTGCTACAATAATAAACAATTAAATGGATTTGGAACAGAACAGCTTGCAGAACTGGTACGTATGGAGCATTTGCCGTATCATAGAGGGATTGTGTGTGCATGTGCAGGGAATCAAAGGGCTTTCTAATAGAAAACTTTATTTTAAGAAGAAACATTTACGGTTCACTAATTGCGATTTTATGTGTACGCGGTTATGATACATGGCGACGTTTTTGCAGTTCTGCTTATAATAATACGTGTATATAACTTTGGTATTTCGTTACTATGGCATTTGTGTTGTAGTGATATTTCCTTTTTCCCAAAACGCAGCTGTCGGCTCGGTACAGTTGTGGTCGTTCTTTAATGCTGCTATGTTTGTCTCCTCTGTGCTTTCGGGGGACCTGATGTTAACTCCTTGGTTGATTACGACCTATACCCTCAAAAGTGGGAGCCGAGCCAAGACACTCTCAGTCCATTAACGTTTTGTGTGGCCCATTTTCTAATGATCCACATAAACATTTTCTGAAGTATATCTAAATACAGTGAACATAGCCCACTTTTTGCATGCAATTTTTTTTTACAAAAACGCTTTCAAAAAGATTAGTAAAGCTTCAAAAATCATGAAACGTACAAAGTGAAGAGAAGTATCAAAAACGAACTGCCTTTCCACCAAGTAAACGACCTCGGTTTTCGCAAAAAGTTTTTTTCACACAGGTAGGTGCAACCTGTCACGAAACAAAGTACTTACCAGCAAAGATATAAGGTTATTGCAGAGGATAGTCACGAAGTCGCTGTACATCAAGAAAATTGAGCTACAGGTTCCGATGTTATCGGACTGCATCAAAACAAGACATAAGTTCATAACTAACATTAAATTAAACTAATGAATAGTACCTTATGTACTACCTTGGGGATATTGGCTGCTACCGTTACTTTTACTGACGAAATCACAAAAACTGTGTCTTTTTCTCGATTAAAGAAAAGTTAGTACACTTAAAAACATCATAAGTTGTTTGCGAAGAGGCACTGATTTAAATTTGTAATTCTAAAAAGTGTTTGACTTTACAACTAACCAGTAAGCAAGCTTAGGTTAAAATATGCGCAGTAGAGTCCGGTTAATACATCCACGTGGGACCAGCCGATTTCGGATTTAATAGGCGGTGGTTGTAATAGCCGATTTTCCTAAAACTGCGACTAAACAAACCCAAAGATGTAAAAATGATGCGATTGACGTCTTGTACTGTAATTATTCAGCACTGAAAAGCTGCGCAAAGTGGTTTGCTTAGGGGGAAACGTTATTCTGAGATGGCCATCTACTTATTCCTTCACAGCATTAGGCATGTCCATCTTCTCAAATGCTGTTCCGTCAAGTAAAAAACAATTTGCCTGCATGGGAAATAATCAGAAACCAAAGTTTTTTTGTAATGGGAAATGATTAAGAAGATTCCGTTCCAAGCGATTTGGATGCAATAAGCGGTTGGTTGTATTAACCGAGGATGTATTAATCGGTTTGTACTGTATTTAGAAATTGTGACATATATTTGTTTTTATGCACCTTCAGTTTGTTAGCAAGCAAAAAATTCCAAACTTATTTAAATATCTTCCACAGGCAGTTTGAGGAACCGTACATATTTTCAGAAGGCACGAATTGGTATACCCAGTGGGACAGTCGATAAGGTAACACGATCTAATCTATTTCCCAAAGAATTTGAAGGGAAACACAATTCCCTCACTTCCTGATGAGAAGTTTCAGAGTTGGTTCCTTTTTGGCGATCTTTGTTAGACTCTTAACAAATTAACTGTTTAAATACCTTGAATAAAACTAATGAAAAGTTTTGTCGAAGAAGCGTATACAGTATCGCTCGACTTCTTTTTAGCACTACACTTCTGATTTTATCTCCGAGGTTCAGTTTTATTACGCTGTAGCAATCCTTAGTACAAAAAAACGTATCAAAGTTGTCAAACGTTGATCCTGTAGATAGACCATGGCATGATGAGGATATCCTCGCTGAGACTAAGATGGTGTAATTAAGGTACAAATGCATATTAAGTACGACGAAAAATTTTATAAACTGTTGAAAAGTTACTTTACTTTTTTATTAGTTACTTTAGTATAGCAGCATTTTTTGTGTAAATGTATTTAACGACATTGATCAAATTACGAATGGACGCACATTTTTAAACTGCAAATTTTCTGCATGGTTTGTGTAGACAATCAATTGCATATTTTGCGTGAGCAATAAAATACCTGTAGAAATAGTCAGTAAGCAGCAGATAATGTTTAAAATTTACTCCGATCAATGCGAATTCTTCCTAGGAGTATAGCTGCTACATCATCACCTCATCTAACAGATCAACAGAAACGAAGCTGCTCGCTACTTTCTGACAATGTTATAAGTGCCAGATAAAGCGGAACGTAGACAAAAGAAAAATTGCCTGAGGATAATAAACAAACCTAAAGGTACTGCAAGTATGCAAAAACTTGGAAGACAGGGATCCGATTTTGACGAGTAAAATCACTTTCTCTCGCTGAAACCTTTCAGCATCAAAAAGGAACAAAACGATAATTACTACTCGGCCAAAATTTTACTAAATCAAAATTGCAAAATTACTCCGTTGAAGCAGTAAAGAAATTCAATTGGACCTTTTCTCCAGGAAAGCAATAAATGATGAAAGCTGAACGCAGTTGAGGTAAGTTCCCATTTTTTACAATAAAGACATTTTAATTGTGGCAATTTTTTTTTAAATTCAGTTCACCTTGTATAAAAATACGTTTGTGTGCGCAACGTATATTGTTTACTAGTCAACTGCGCAAGCAGATTTTCTGTCAGTGAATGTGATGACAAAGATTTTATTGTCAAGAAACTAATACGACGTTCGTAAAAACTTTAAAAATCATGTTGTAAATCACACTTGTTAACTAGAGGTGTACTCGATTCCTGACTAATCAATGGAAACGGTGATGCCTGTCACACATCACTTCAGAGTGACGAAAACCTACTGGTTCTAATATTTATCCAATACATCACATATCCAGAACCATTGCAAGACCTAATCAGAATATATCATCACCTGAACGCATGTTTACATTGGTATTTGTGCCTGTGGCACCGTAGTAAGTTCCAGATAGATAAATGCCTGAAATGAAAACGCAAACGAACGAGTGCAAAGTGAATAGCAAACAATTGCCATTTGGTGTGTACGTAAAACAAAACATGTAAAAATCTGAAGCACACTCATTGGATTTTGATAGGCGTTTGTGCAAAATGTGAAAAACAAACTTTGGACAAAACTGACCTTGGCTTTCTTTTCAAATATTGCAATGCTTTACACACCTGGTTGGTCAACCAATCGACGTAAGTGTTTACTATGTCGAGATAGGAAGTTCGAAACGTCTTAACGTGAATCTCAACGATGCTGTCCAAGTCGTTTGTTAGTTGCAAGTCTGCTGAGTGACAAGTCGCTACAGCTGTTGACCGGTTAGCCTGTGAAACATGTATAGAATGTTCTTGGACAACAAGTAATAAAAACAACATTAATTTTCGTGATTTTAGTGCCTACATTTTTGAAAAAACTGCTGCAAATTTCCATGCTAATGTCTGCTCGCCAAGTTTATAAGGTTTGACATCCATCTACGATAAACGCAAATCTATTTGTTTATACAGTATGATCTTATAAAAACCACTCACTTCAATCCTGGGACCATTAGTTTTGCAATACTGCAAAGCACTGTTGAAGTTAATGTGATGGATTCCATTCTCCTGGTCCGCAATAAGCGCATCCAAAAGATCGATGCTCGTAGTGATGTTTCCGACTTTCGTCGGATGCTAAACGTGCAAAGAATGGCCTTAATTGTATTTGGTCTTGTTTAAAATAAGCATCCATGCCACATATCAATCCTTTTTTTAACTGTCATTGACTTGTGGATTTCGACTGCTTAACCAAAACGAAAGAGTTTAAATGTTAAATAAAACGCTACAAATTTTTCGAGTGTCAAAAATTATAACAAGAACGCTCCGGCCATGTGCTGTCGAACATCACACTTTTCAGAGTAAAATCAGTGCATTAAAATCAAGAACGCGTGAATATAGCTTCAACAAGTATCTGTAAACCAACACTTGTCAAAAAAACAGAAGATTACGCAAAAGCACATGCAGTTACATTTCAGCTAAACATTTTTGAGGATTTTGGTGCATAAAATTGGGATAGACTTAACAGTTTCATTACAATTAAAAAAGCCTTCAAAAAACTATACACGTTTTATTTTGAGACGTTTCGGATTATTCTTAATCCTTCTTCAATCAAAAAATAAAGCAACACTTGGCAGTGTTAGCAATTCAAAACCAAAATGCTCTGTGACGCAAGAAACAAGAGTGTGACGCAAAAGACATCAAAAGCAAACCACAACCGCCAACCACGTCAAAATCGCTAAAAGTAAAAGCAGGAGCAACAGCTATGCAGAAAATGCTGAAAAAAAACTACGTAAGGTCGTAATCTACGAAAACAAGCCAAGACCAGCAGCAAGAGACCGTTCACAGAACATTGCAAGCGAAGGATGCAAAAAAAATTTTAACAAATAGATACTAAAATCAGCACCATATGTCTACGTCATCACCAACAACAATGCACGAAACATGTATCAACATAAGAACTGAGCATCAGTCAAATATTTGACATAACAATCTACGTATTGAAAAGGTATAAAGGGGTGGAAACATTGTCTACATTAATCTCGGGTTGTTGTTCTTGTATCAGAAATGTCTCTTTAATTAATAATTTCGTGGCAAGCAGAAGACAAGATTTCGGGATTTTTGAAGTCTATGAAATGACCTGGATATGTGTATAAATGTTTGACTACATCGGTAGTTTGGTGGTTAGATTTTAAAGGATTGTGTTCACCCAGGAAAAATTTCAAATTTCTCTGAGTTTGTCCAATATAAGAATGGCCACAATAACATTTAAGTTTATATACCACATTGCATCGTTCCAGATGTGCTTGCTTGTCCTTGTGCTTAAAATGATCTCCAATCGTATGTGTTTTATGAATGAGAGACAGATGAGCAAGTTCTTTCAAATATTTTCGAACAAAGTTTCCCAATTCTTTTTCTAGTTGTAGTGATGTTTTACCAAGGTAGGGCATGTAAAGAAGAATTATTCGAATATCAGTCGTCTTTCCTTGCTTGTTTTCAGAAGGAATGTTTTTATAACGTTTGGTGAGAAATATTTTAATTTGCTTGTCTATAAAGCAGTCCGGGTATCCATTGCTAAGAAAAAAGAGCTTAATATTTTGGAATTCTTTGTGGATTAATTGATAGAGGTGCAAATTTCCATGGAACGATGTAGTAAACTTTGAATTACACTTTTTTTGTATTATATTGGTGACAAGCATTCCCATTTATTGTACAGTCCTGTATGGCTGTTTTTCCTGTACGTAGTTGATCCAATTCCAGTCTCAGTTGGCATATCTGGATGATCTACTGACAAAAACTGTTGCAACTACGCAATTGTGGAATTCTTTTGGCAATTTCAACCTTGCATATCTTCCGTTCTGGACTCTTGCAACAGTTTTGTACAAACAAGAAATCAGCAACAAACTCCTGTAGTCAGTTTGTCCACCTGAAACCTATTCACGAACTGTCTTTAAAAATGGTCAGTGCCAGAAACTTTGTCCACTTTTCCATAATTCCAACTTACTATACACCAATTTCTTTAATTTTTTACTTGCTACTAACACTTTCTGCTTTGAAAACGCGCTCGCGCGTCAAAGTAACTCAATGTTCAGCAACAAAAATTTGTTGCAGAAATTGTATTTGCGACATGAAATGATCGACGTCAGCAGTATCGTCGCCACGAGGGGGCTCTGGTGGGCTTAGCCTCCTCAAACAAAGCACCAAGCCTCCAGAAATTGAAATAGGAGACACTATAAATCAGTGGAGTTTTTATCAAATTTTTTAATGTTGTGCCCCCTTGCTCAAACGTGAAGCTCCCAATGAAGACCTTCTGGCGACGGTTCTGGACGTCAGTGGCAGAAAGTTATTCAAATTCGAAATCTCAACACGTAATTCAGAGTTAATGCAAATTTAAATTTCAACGAAAGTTAACGAAAGCAACGATGATAGCATGAAAACTTATTTTTAACTTATTTTTTGGTTATTTACTTCTGGAAGTTTCAAAAAAAATTTGCGGCTTATTTCAAACTTTTTTCAATAAATTTCATAAGTTTGCGCCCTACAAGGTGTTTGTTGATTAACGAAACATCACATGTGGCGCGCATCATATGCTGTGTCTGCAAAAGTTGCATAGAAGAAAGGGAGAACAACACAATCCAACCAGTGTATATTTAATGCTTTGTGAACAGCATGTGGTGCTGACTGGCGAGTAAACGCGTGTTCTTTTATAGGTTGGTGCAATAAGCGCAGTATTCCCTACACTTTTGTTGTTTATGCATATTTCACACCTCATTCTCTGAAAGAAAAGTAGGCCCGACATTTGTATCTTCCTAATTCTCAAATCGTTTAGTTCCTTGAGCATTCATTGTGAGTATTGGCGTAGATCCTGGGCTTCGTACAAATATGTTGCATACACTAAACACGCACCTACTTCCAATCAAGCATTGTAGATGTTATTGTTTCGTTCGAAATGGTGTACGCATTTCTTTGTTCACAAATTATCTAACCAAGAGATGTAGTCGGTGCCGGTGTATGGCACGGGGAATCTGGTATTGTTTTCAGTCAAAACAAAATTGGCTCAATGCCACTCGCGCCAAACCGATTCATAAGACATACTGTGTTAATATGAACCAATCGGTCAAAGATTTCTTTTAGAAAAAATCTAAAAAATGCGTTTCAGTACATCTTCGTATAGAAAATAATATCCGGACATGAAGTTATCAAATACTAGTAAAGATGTTACCCCGCTGAGTTGACTTCGCGCTGTTTGCAGTTTACTGAGTATAGTCGAATAATCTGGAGCTGGAACTGAAGCAGCCGCCTGTAAAAGAGTATGAGTCGTGTAATCGCAATGGTGCGTTTCATTCCATTTTCCCACACATCGAAGATTCTCCACAGGGGCGTACAGCAGTTTGGTGATGTCCAGGGAAACTGCATGAGTATATGCTCCCACCATATTCTAGTCTATAACCCCGATCTGGCAATCAGAAAAACCTTAATATGTTGGTGACATCTGCAAGAATGATTAATACTCCAACGTTTTTAGAGCACAGGCGCATTTTCCAACAACTCAGCAATAATTCTCAAGGTCATCTGACCCGCAAAAAAACAAACTTGTTATATTTCGAAAGAAAACTTTTTCAAACACAAATATATTTTACCTCCAGAAACGTGGAAGGTACGCATAATTAAGACACCAAAATGGCAGGAAATATGTAGAAATTCCACCGGTGGTCTTTTTGTATTCTACACGAAGCATGTGGTTTTACATGCACATGCAAATGAAGTACATGAGTTTGAGACATGAAAGTTATTTTCAATATTATATTTTTCAGTGTTATTTTTCAGTAATATTTAGTACTGTTTATGCGTACAAGGTGCCTATAGCCCAGTGGTTTTCAACTTGGGGATTGCGGCCCCCGTTTAAAATCCCTTTGCCATTAGATTAAAAATGATTAACAAATTGACATGAGAAATTGTCACGATAACAAAACAAAATGTACGTGACGAGGTTCGCGGAAGCCCAAGCCTTCTTTAGGTTTAAGAAAACCTGTCACGACTAACTGTGTACAAAGTAAATGCATCAAGCTGCATATTTCCTTTCAGTATGTTAACGTCTGAATAGGAAGGTTCAGAGCTAAAAATAGGAAAATCTTAAACTTGGTGTCTGTAAGTTTGGCTGATCGTTGAGTTGACTGTGTCGGTGTCTCTGATTCGAGATTGTGTTCAAGTCGATTTTTGCATCGAGTCAATTGGTAAGTTATGTTCTTTCATGTGCATATTTCGTGAAATAAAAACAATATAAAGTAAATCTCATGTGTCTACTCTTATAAAATTAATTAGCCAGACAATCAGAAACCACAGGGAGGTCAAGCGAACATCTGTTTCGTGAATACCGTCCTTATTACATCTAAGAAAGAACCCATGTAGAGAATTTACAGATGTAATTAAATGCGACTATCTAGGTTTTATATGGCCTAGAAACTCGTTACAAAAGTTTCGAGTGTGACCTTTACAGTACTGCTGCGTTTGGCAAGGCACGAATAACTTTGTGACGTTGGAATGTGCTGTGTTTGTAAGTTGGATATCTGAATGCGGTAGCTGACTTGGGAGTTATTTTAGTGTTCCATGAGTTGTGCAGTGGAGTTATTTGCATAAGGCACGGATCTCTCTCACTGATGCTGCCGTGTGCATGAATTTAATAAATGAGTCTTTGTTCAACATGGTGATATCGTAAGCAGGGACCGAGTTTGCTAGAAAACTTTGGGGCGACAAGCATTTATTGTTTCCGTGTTGATGACGTCACCGTGCTCACTCAACTGTATTAAGACCTTTTGGTAAAACTAGCAAAATGGTGGGCAAATAATGGAAATTATATATTTTGGATAACATGGCCCAAGTGTCCCCATCGCTACGCCCATGGTGTTGGTATAGCAACTGGTACTGCACAATGATGTACACTGCGTCTATAGATAATCCAGGGAGAATGTCCATTTTTATCATTTATTTCCTGGCTTCATGCTGGGGGTTTCCAACAGTAATGCAACCATGAAGTTTGACAACTACAATATTTTCATCACAAAATATTGGAGGGGCCAAAAGACATGCGTCCCCCCGCTCAAAAGTTGGGGAGATATTGTGTGTGAAAAGATATTGTGTCTCCCCTGCTCAAAACTTAGGAACGGGGGGACATGTCTCCAGCCCACCCTTAAACTCGGTCCCTGATCGTAAGTTATTTTTAGTCAATGTGATTTTGATTTTCTATTGTGCAAACACAACTGAATTACATATGCCTGACTGGAAATTTTTGGAAGGGGATCGTTAGGTTAAATTGGGTAGCAAAATGGGTCGCTGCATAAAAAAGGTTGAAAACCACTGCTGTAGCCAAAACAGCAAAATTACTTGAACAGCTGAGGTTAACCATAAACCACGCGTGTCGACTCAGCTTGCCTTATCAGCGAATTCCCTTATTGTAATAGCTTTGACGCAATTACAAAGCTAACTCATTCATCAAAATGTCAAACTGGTTCATGCAAAAATGGCAATGGACACCTTACGCACAGCTATTGTTTTTACACGTCAGGCATGCACTGCCATCTTGGCAGCAGTCCTTCCCTTACTCACAAAATACAAAACTTATGCATACTTCGATGGTACTGCTCGACAGAACGCATATAAAAAAATCAGCTACTGATGGAATCAAGTAATAAGTGTATTTTAAGTGTTTTTTAGTTGAAAACTGAATTACGCATATTGTCAAAAGACACCAGAGCGGGACTATTATTGAGAAATGTAAGAAATACAAAATTTGAAATACGTGAAATCTGATGTTGACAAAAAAATAAGTTTCGAAAAATTTATTTAAAAAGATTTCAAAGAGCAATTTTTATTTTCAATGTGTTGGTTTTCATGACTTATTATTTCTGTGGGCCTGAAGCATATGCTTATAAGAAAATTTTTCTGGTGAGAGGCATGCCTTGAAGAATTGGATGTTGCACTTGTGCATGCGATGTGTATCAGATAAACCCCAAAAAAGATAGATCTTTTTGAGGCATGAGAGAAGAAAGAGTTGTCTATTTTTTCTAATAATCTGAAATTGTAGAACCAAGCAAATTGATGCATTGCTGTGCTTCAGATTTTTTGGAACTATAAAAGAATTTCTAAGGATATTGTGTGGTAAAAACAGATTCTTCATCTGTTTTAACTGAACTCTTTTCATTTAACTTGAACATATGAACAATTCAGTTTCACACTTACTAATTTCTATTTCCCAAATGAGTTCTACTGTACTATCGAAAAGTATTTGCACTACCTCATTTTTTATCTCGACTGACAGGAGTTATCTTCCAACACTGATAAAAGCCAAGTTTGTTAGGCGTTCCTGTAGCGTGGAGGATATTAGACATGTTTTTATCAATTTTAAGTGTGAAATTGACACGCCAATTTAAAAACCGATAATGAGCAATAACAAATCTGCAGTACATAATGTTGGGAAATGGGAAGGCATCTCTTCCAAACTGCACTCAATACTCAAGAGCATGCTCAGCATTAGAGGTACCTGCATTTCCTTTAGTTCGAAGGAGCATAACAAAGCAAATGTTGTCATTATTCAACTGAATGACTGTTGCACCATTGTCATAATAATCTGCAAAGTCTAAACAATCCTTTCTCAATTTTTCTCGTTCTTGTTCATGCTCACTGTATTGGCCGCTTTGCTTTGATTATGACTCCTATAGGGAAATGATAACAAATGTACAAATGATAAAAACAATGCATGTAATACTATTCAATAACATGTTGCTGCAACACTCGCGCCCCCCTTGCAAACTTTTCATTCCACAGTTGAAGAAGCCAGGCTCTGTCTAAAGCATAGGTTCTCAAAATGTGGTCCGCGGACCCCCAAGCCGTGAAAAAATTAGTGTTTGTGGCTTCGTCAAATCATAGATGTAGAAGCAGGCAAATTTTTGGGGATGCGAAGGATTTTTGTCCAAATTTCCCCAAACTTGCCCGAAAAAACTACAAAGGTGACCTCCCAAAAAAATCAAAAAAAACGTCTGCATTTTGATTTTGGGCGCCATTTTCTTCAAATCAACGCACATCAAACGATTCTGTGAAGGTTGTCACACCATTTTGCCCAGATTTCCACGGATTTTGTCCAGATTTTAAGGGGGTTTTGCCCGGATTTTCACCAAATCAACATTTGTGGTGGTGCGCTTGCACTTCTGCATACCCGCCTCCTACACCAGTGCGTCAAATGACAAAAACGGAACAGCTTGAAAATACGTTTGCAGTAAAGCAATAATACTAAACCTCTCCTTTGGCTATTGCTGTTTAATATTATTGAATGGTCCAACTTATTTGGACATTTAGAGCAAAAGCGTTACGGTACTACCAAAAGTCATTGTTACGTCACTCAAGTTGGTTGTCGTTGTTATTTCATAATTGAAAAGTCATCAGAACAATAGAAAGACAAGTTAGCCATCTGCTAGTATGAGCACATGCTTTTTTCAGTACCGTAACTTAAGCGGCATGGGTGGCGGAAACTTTTTCAAAGTAGGGAGGGCACTAGTGCATGTCAAAAAGTCTATAGAAAAATTTTGTGGTCTGTATTGGCAACTGTGATGTCACAAGCGTTGAAATATGACATCATTAACTTTTGTCAGCATGTTTAAGCAATTTTATACAATGTTGTATATACCCCCAACGACCCATAACTACACCCAATTTATCTACGCTACACTGACTTCAGCACATAAATGTGACATAGTTATTCCTAGTCTTACACAAAATTCATTCACAAGTAAGTACACAAGCACAACATGCACTAAGCTAAGAGAGCATCCACATATTACATCATCAGATAGGGGTGAGAGAGGCTTTTAAAATGATGATATGGTAAAAAATAGAGCTTTGCCGACATCACGTACAGTTTCGAAGGTATCAGGTACAAAAGACGATGATATGTTCTTCAATAGTTCAATTACAAGGGCATTGATATCTATGTCGTCGTGCAATTTAGCCATTGTGCTATCTTTGAAAGAGAAAGTGGATTCATCCTCCCCACTTGCTGCAACCAAAATTACTTGCTCAATATCACAAAGATACTGGAAAGTTTCTTGGTAAAATCTCTCTTCTATTTTATTGGCTATCAAATCAACAACTTGTAAATGTTATGTAGTAAAAATTGATGAAGTGAAGTAAATCTTGTGTTATCTGAACCGCTGTAAATCCTGCGTGGGCGTCTTCTCCACGATGGCACATCAAGGTGTTGTATGTCCAATTTTTTTGCTTCTTTTACGGTTTTCGTGAAAAATTCTGAGGCTTTTTCTCTCATAGTGTGCAAACTTGTTTTTTTAAATGTCTTTTATTGCTTCGCATGCAATCATGTTTTTCTTCTGAAAGCCAGCAGCTAGGAATTCAGCTGCAGAGATTTCTTTGCCCACATAAAGATCAAAGAAAACTCCAAAATGGAACATATTCTTCAACAAGCCAGGAGCTGACTTCAAACCCTCGCTGCACCCTCGTTCCTCTGTTATACTTGACTTCA
>JGI24158J21664_10008302_pt1 | contig 13802 bp, 7 predicted proteins | sample Ectturendosymbi3_FD_21664 | JGI IMG/M metagenome (IMG submission 21664) | reverse complement strand
AATGCCTTTAGCTATAAATTGACGTAAGCATTCATCGGTATTGTAATTTTTGGTAATTGCATTAGCAGTCCGAAGAAGCTGTTGCTCACTATTATTGCTCTCTAACCCCTTTCTCTGAGTTGTTTGGGTAATGCAATTAGGTTTAGATAGAGGCTTGAACTGTAATTTTTTCCTGACGTTTGAGGTTGACGGATCAGCCAACACAGCGCTACGAATATTCACTCTGTGGTCGTGGATCGACCATTCAAACTTTCTAAGAAGAAACGCATAACGTACCACAAAAATGTCGCCATACACCAATCGTTCATTTGTGGAATGTCTTTGTTGTTTTTCAGATTTTCGTCTACAAACTCGACCTTGAAGACTTTGATTCAGTCCGGAAGTGTGTCAAAACCTTGGAAACAGCAGACGAAAACATTGATATTTTAGTAAATAATGCAGGTAAAGTTTCAAAAGCTATTGGGTCTGCATTGTTGCTATACTTCGTTCACACTGGCGTTTGATGACTAAGAGTAATATAGATGAAGGCGGTTACAAGTTTCCCTTGGAGGTTCGTAAATCTAAGCAACATGATATCAATATTGAACATGCACACGTATTTCGCTTCTTTATCTTTACATCATTAGTACAAGAGGATACTACCTGAAGTGATCGGCTGCTGTTTGCTTTACAGGTGCCATAGGCGTTCGTGGCAGAACTGCAGAAGGCGTTAATCGTATCCATGCCATCAATTACTTGGGTCACTTTTTACTCACCAACATGCTCTTGGACAAACTGAAGCAGCAATCAAAGAAGCGACCTGTCAGAATTATCAACGTTACTTCCCATGGTTACAAGTAATTTGAAAACAGGAAGTCGAACCGAAACGTTACCGCAACCGATAAGCCGGTTACTGTAAGGTTTTTGGCGGTAACGATATAAACAGGTTACTTTAAAGTGGAACGTTTTTGACGAATGAACTTTAACCGCAAGAAAACCAGTTTTGTCTATATTAAAATCACATTGAAATGTTAAGGTATTAAGGTGCACACAATTTGTTACACATCAGGTGACCCTGGTTAGTATAGTACCCCAATGTTTGTATATAGGCTTTCAGTGACATTTTTGGAAAATAACTGGCACCATTCCACATGTCTCTGAAATTCAGGAAAAGTCATTGAAACACAGGTTTCTAATATTTTTCTAAGCATATAAAATCAACAAAAAAAGAAACCCCAGGGTGATGGACCACCCAGGTTTCCAGAGCAGGCGTGCAAAACCTGTTTGGCCAAATATTACCACCGATACCTTGTACGTGAAGGGTCGTCCTAGACCATGACTTGATATGAAGGAAAAACGCATCTAAAATGCGCATGACATTTTCTGCGCACAAACAAAAATTCTATCAATCCCCTTTTCAGGCGAACAGTGTATAAAATTTGTATGCTATAATGTTTCGCTGCGCAGATACGATTTTTTTGTAAAAGTGATTAAAAATGGACGTCGGGATGTCAAAAGTAGTTTGGTCCGGAAATAACGGATGTCACACTGTCAGATGTTTCAGGAAAAACTAATCAAATCTGGGGTTGAAGTACACCCATGATTTCCTGACTCATAGCCTATACTGTAGCATTTTAAGGTTTCCTGAGCAGGAAAACCTGACCTGAATGAAACTACTGCATTCAAAACTATCATAGTTCACTGATTTATAATCTGTCAGTAACCAGTTTCATAACACTAGTTGAATTGTATTTACAGAGTGATCACAATTCAGCTGTTTTGATGAATGCTTGGTGGTGTTTTAATGGCTACGATTATCAGCAAAAAATTAAAAATAAGAATACAAACGTATTTGCGTATGTGGTTGCATGCAGTGGAAGGCATGCCCGTAGCAAGGTTTTAAGGCTTGTTGGGCGAAATATATATATTTTAGGGGGGGCAAGATTTTTATTTTTATAATATGTTAAAACAAATTTTTCTGGGTAAAACGCAATTTGGGGACCACAAACAATATTTGGTGGNCATTGCCCCGGCTACGAGCCTTATGCAAAGTGGAAAGAAATTTAAAAGCATTTATTTTTGTGTGCGCTGCACAAATCCTCCTTTCACAAACAGCTATAAAATGCCATTGTTGTCGTTTGAGTCAATCGTTTTATTTACCACTCAGGTAAGTCAGGCTTGAGGGCATACATCGAGCAGCCAATTTTTGTTTCATCATTTGAAACCATCACACAACATGCCCCATTGTTAGTTCGGTGTTTAGGACACTCCATGACAGTATGGTGTGTGGTTTGTTCCTCGATGACCACACTCGCAGGCCGCTGTTGGAGCCAGATCCAAATGGTACATGTTGAATTGGAATTTTCCGACATCAATACAAAGGCGGTTGCGCCTGGTCCGTTGCTTGTCTTGGGACGGACATGCCAGTAATTTGGTGCTGACGTCTGGTCTGAAATCTCCGAGTTTGGTGCTGCTTTCTCTCCACTCTGTGTTCTACATTTGATCCGCGCATTGCGCAGCAACAATGTCGATGCAGGTGAGCAGTTCCTATTCAGTGGCACAAACGGGTGTTTAGACTTCAGCGGCTTCTCATCAGGTATACCGGTGAGTGTGGACAGGAGCATGTGTCCAGGTGTCAACGAGCGGCATGCAAAGGACAGTGTAGCTCATTTGGGGAGAAGGTCATCTGGTCGGATGTTTGCCAGGACCGGAAGAATATTCGGTAGTGTAGGACGGACGACGGAGGTATCCAGTCCCAATTCGCTAAGTGTCATTAATGGATGAATTGAGACATGTGTGCAGGGGTGTAGAGCTAAAACAAGAGGTGTGGGAACGCCGTTCCCACACCAAATAGTTCGAATAAAGTGAGCATTCGCCGGGAAGAATTTCCACACTGAAACTTCGTGTTTCACTGTAGACTTTTGACTAGCAGTGTGAATCTGCGTGTCGCTAGCACATATGTGAGATCGCAGCGTTGTTTTAATGCAATCTAGTGCAAAAAGATGTGGGAACGCATTCCCACACCAAGAAAAGGTATGGGAACGCCGTTCCCACGCGTTCCCACCCCACTACACCACTGCATGTGTGTGCACTGCAACGCCAAATGGATGAGCTATACTATAACGTTGAATGCACAAGGGATAATGTGGCTGTGCGCAGCGTTGCTTATTCAGCGCCCCAGCCAGTTCCAGAAAACTGCCTCAGAAGTGCGAAGCGGTATGTCTATTTTTCATCAAGGCACTCAAGGTGTCAGTGTTGTGAAAGAATTCTGCCAAAGGTTACTCCAAAACATTTGAGCTCGAAGCAGAATGACAGGGTGTCATCATTCCTGTGCCCCAAGCTCCCGTCTGGTTTCCTTCTGGTGGAGTTTAGGTTGCCGACACTGTCTTGGTCTTGCTAAACTTTGACTTCTCGGTCTGGAGGAATGCACGGGTATCGCCATGTCTTTGGACGTAACCTTCTCAACTAACTGCCGGTTTCCATCACCATGCATTTTTGCCAGGACACTAGCGTTACATGCTTCATAGAAACAATGGTTGGCAAATCAGAGATGCAGGCGATAGAAAGGAGAGGCGCCAAGACGCATTCCTGTGGGATGCTATTTTTGAGGCGGCGTAACATGCTCAGCTGACCACTATCGATAGATGGGTAAATCTGCGATTCATAGCAGCTCCGCGATCATGGCAGAGTCTGTGCTTGTCAGATCACAATCTCAGTAGCCTGCAGGTCAGCTTGTGGTGCTATGCGGTGTCAGATGTTGCTGTAAACACAACAGAAACTACTCTACAGGGTGGTATGCTGTCGTGAACTCAACAAACGAACAACTTTTTTTTAGCCGCAAACCTGTCCTCAATGTCTTAGGTTAGCAAGGTGACTTGATCTGCAGTTGAAAGCTGCGGTTTTATGACATAACGGAGTGGTTCTCAACCTTTATTATCCCATGCACCCCTTTAACCGTTATTCACAGATATAATCCCCCCCTAGAAATTTAGTTTGTAAAGAACACTTTTACATCAGTACACTAAGAAAAGAAACTAAACTCTTCACAATTGATAAGCTCTTTGGCCTCTAATTTAATTACATTTTAAACAAAATCCTAAATACAAAATTCCCCCTGGTGGGGAATTCCCCCTGGTTGAGAACCCCATGACATAAGGCATCATTTACTTTCATTCTTGACTCGAAGAACGTATTGGCTATATATTTTATAAGTATAATAAACATCGTCGATATTTTCGAACTGTGTTCCTATGAGTGCAACAGTTTCTTAAGCAAACAGCCTAAAATGAATATTTTTTTATATGTCTTCGCTTGAGCAACTTTGTGTTCGTTTATAACGCGCAGTTTCACTATTGTTGCTTTCATTCATGAGGTGTGAATATATCTCCAGTTGATTTTTGCGTCTTATGTTAACTTGCCAGGTGGCGAAAGGAACTTGATTTTGATAAATTTACGAAGACTCCGAAAGCATCCGAGATGATTACAGATTCTACGTCAATGCCAAGTTTGCAACTATTCTGTTCAATTCCGAGCTTCATCGAAACCTGCAAGATCACAACATCACAACGTATGCAGTGGATCCAGGTCGGTATGAGCAGCATTGAAATCTGCTCAAGACGCGGAAAACTAAAAAACAGAAGAACTGTCTTTTTTCAGTGGTTATGACAAACAAAACTGTTATCTGCTGAAAAAAAAGCTGTTTCCATTTTGCAAGATATGATATCTTTTCTAGCATTATGTAATCAAAAGGCTGGAAATTGCCAAGACAAGTGTTTTCTCGTAAGTGATGCAATGGATTTCTTTTTAAATCAGTATTGCAATTCAAGGATGTGAGCTATTAGGCGCGTGAAAAATATAATGTCTCATTTTGTACGAAGTATCTAAATTTCATGCCAGTACCACTAATGCCCAACACTTCATTCATGTGCGTGAAACGTTAGGGTTACCAAACATTAAAAGTGTTTGCACAAACGGTATAGAAACTTAGTTTTACTGTAAGCAGGTACCTGTTCATCAACGTGGAAACGAAGCCCATTAGTGGCTTGCGTCACACAACAACAGGTTTTCGAAAGGTTGAAGCACATATAGACCTTTTTAAACAAACAATTAACCAATATTTTCAAGTGAGTCACAACACTGTAAGTCAGGGTTTTCCAAAAGTTTTAGTCAGAGGGCCACACAAGCTATTACACAACAGTTAAAGGGCCGACATCTTACGTAATGTGGTTGTTTCGAGATATGTTACATTCTACCAAATCAACAAGTTTTACGTGAATTATATTTTCATTATTGATAAAATGTCTTCTCCGGCCAGATGCGGCCCGCCGGCCACAGTTTGGAGACCCTGCTGCGAGTGAAACGGAGACTTGATCTTTACTGAGGAAAACGCAGTTGGAAATAACGTTGTGCGATGAACAGTAGAAATTCAATGAAGCTCAGAAATTTTCACAATTCCTTTCAAAAAAACGTTTCTTTTTTCAAATCAACTATATTGAAGCAATCTTGTTCAATTAAAAACCAAAGCAGAAAACTAGTGATGCCTTACAATCAAATGGGGCCATATATTTTGGCTAATATTCAACGACACAAACTTTTAGCTTATTTTCAACGATTCAGCTAATTTTCACCAATTTGAAAATGCATTTTTTTAGGTATGATCCATTCTGAAATTGGAAGTGACTTTCCACTTAAGCAGCAAATAATCAGATTGCCTTCTTTACTTCTTAAAAGGTGAGCAAGATTTTGACTTCTATATTTTTTCGTCAAATTTGAAGTTGCCAAACCCGTTTGTTGTAGGCGATGGTCTGGTATTTAAAAAATGAGATGCTAGTCTCACTCGTAATTTGTAATCTCGCCAAACCTTATCCTCTCCTTTGCATTGATTAATCCAAGATGTTAACTGTAACTTTTCATCAACTTCATTTTAGATAACTTATCTATAACTCGCTTCTCCTATCTCTGCGAATTAAATTTCGTAACCCTGCAGATCGTTTTCAAAATTTATCATTTTCAATTTTAGACCTGCCTACTACGGCGCACAGACAATCTTGTACTGCGCAATGGACGACGACGTTGTACAGCACAGTGGCGATTATTTTTCTGGCTGTTCAAGAGAGGAGTTAACTGTATACGCAAAGAATCAGACTGCTGCCAAAAAACTTTGGAAGAAAAGCGTGAAACTTACAAATCTGTTGACAACATAAGTTTTTTAACAAACCATGTACGCTTTCAAGATTGGCCATACGCAATCGCTCAGTTACAAAATTTCGAAGAGTTCGAATCGTTGAACAACACGTAAACGAAAATCGGCAAAACTCTCTGATCCTGGATTTACCACCAGAGGTTACACCAGGGGATTTGCAAGAGTGACATTTCCTAGACATTGTCTAAGATTTGCTTGGCGCAATCGTTACGAATTTAGTATTTGAATCGCGCTGTGTGGGCAAATATAGTCAAGATAAACCTCGAATATTAGTCCAATTGTGCTCTGAAAATTATCCACAGAAAAGAAGCAGAATACAATACATTAGAAGCCAAATTGATAGAACGCGAAGGCTACTACCACAATTACATGTCATAAAATAGAGAGATCCATAGTGTTTCCAGAAAAGGTCCAAATATCTTCAAAACATTCGAAAACAGAGTCCAAATATTGGGTAATGTCAAATAATTTAGTAATTCATTAAAGTTTGTCTTTTTCGTGTTTTCAATTTATGCAACTTAAAGAAACATAATGTTTGAAGTTAATTCGCTAACTGCGGGGTAGAAATGTTCACTAAATGTCACTGAAAGTAAAGTATACAGACACCAGCACCAGAAGTCGCATGTTACCAGTAAATTATGAATTTTTATGATGTAATTTGAGTAGCAAACAAGGATTACAGTTTCATTTTATCACATTCTATGTGGTTGGCATCATTACAGTTTGCGTCCACCAGTCATAAACATAACCACGCAGTAGGCTAGATCATATGTATAGGTACAAGCAAATTTTTGGGAGTGTGGAAAAATTTTTTATGCAAACTTTGGGCGCCATTTTTAGAAGTCAAACAGCGATGGACACCATTTTGCCCGGATTTTCAAGGATTTTCCCCAGATTTTCAAGGATTTTGCCCAGATTTTCGACAAATCAAAACTTTTAGGGGTGTGCTTGCACCCCCTGCACCCTGCCTCCTACACCACTGGGCTAGATCACGAAATTACAGGCATGTTTTCACAGGAGTAAAAATATAAAATACATGTTATGAATCATGTAGCCTAATTATAAACTTCATAATTAAAATATAAAGTCACTCGAAAAGACAATCCTTGTTTTTCATCAGTCTCAAATGTAAGGCATATCACAAACTGACATGATCAAAACACAAACTGTGATTTCCTATCACCAGAATACACAGTGGTTTATTGTTTCGTTTTCATAAAACTGGGATAATCCAGTAAACACTGCCGAGCAGATTCATATTTTCCTTTCTGAAGCGGTTTTGGCACTTGATATTTAAGCATTTTATATTCATTTAAGATATGTTTAAGACTGCACAAGCGGCAAGCCTACACACAAATTCTGGTAAGCATTTTCTTTTTCATTTGAAGCAATTTTAATTAGTGTGTAAAAGTTTAGCATACGTCAAGCATTGAAATATAAATGCATTAACAAAGCATAGGGTTTGCCTAAAAAAACTCTGGAGACATGCTGATATCACACTGGCATTAAAGCATCTCTACCAACCAGGCTAGGCCTACGCTATCATATCTTGGTGCGCAGTAGTTAAAATGTGTAGAGCGACACCTACCAAGAAACTTTTGACCACTATTTCGCGAAGACAGCTTTACTTAAGACTGGAGTGAGTAAACATTACGTTAGCAATGAATTGGCGGGTAGTTCAACTCAGTGCATGCCTAGTGTCCACACTATGGACCAGTGATTCTTAACCGGGGACGTGCCTCCCCAAGAGGACGTGAATAAATTTCAAGGGGGGCGCGAGCCCTTATGCGCTGTGCAACATGGAAAATTTGATCAACAAATCAACCGATAAATATGTCTGCTTATACGACTTGTTTACTGTCAGGGGGTTTTGACACAAAGGACAATTACTTAAAGCGGGCATGGTAGAAAAAAGTTTGAGAACTACTGATAGATGTAGGGTTGATGTTTCTGGCAGTATTTCCCAACCTTATAAACTGCGGCTACCAGNCCCAATTTGCCAGTAGTAGACTATTTTAGCACTCATTAGATTAACGATTAATATGCATACACAACGTTNAAATATGCCAAACTGGACAGTAGACCAATTTNTACCTTTACCAAACAAGCCAACATCTCGTTAATGGGCCATTGAGTCGCCTGACGTAGGTTGTCAAGTTGTGAACCACGAGTTCAAAGTCTCTTAATGCCCTCGTTACCCCACAGCGACATGGCGATGACCTATTCTGCTGACTAATTATTCAAAGTGTTGACAAGCATTGCGGAAATAATGTGCAAATTGAAGTTAAGAGATCAATATGCTACTGCACGTTTCTTGAGATCACTTATATTCGTTTCAGTATTAAAACATGAAAGATCCAAAAAAATTACTAAAATTGGGTGAAAAAGTCCAAATTACAAAGCGTTGGTTCCTTTTACCCACATGTATGTTAATTTTTCCATGCTACTTTCATGCCGTTGAATTATTCTAACATCTCACAAAAATGTCACACGGCGAAATTTTCCTTTGGCTTGATTGTCTGCCCCTGAATAGTGATGAAATAACTTCTAAGATGTATTCTTCCACGTGCTGGCTTAATGGGACATCTGTGACGGAGCAGTTTTTTTCTACTCTCAGTACAGTGTGAATTTGACCGCATGACCTTAATTTTGCAATCACCGCAGTGATCGCTTAACAAAATCCGTTGTGTGGTAATGACATGGACACGACGACAAGGAAGAAATTTGTAGATAAACCCGAAGAACGATGTGAAGCAGTTTTGATCGGCTGGGAAGTGCCTTAACAGCACGAATGATACCACGAACTAGTTTGAAAAAAACTTCTACGAAAAAAATGGACACTAGCATAGAAACTTGTACGTTTCTTTGTGACAAACCGCTACAAAGTCCAACATGGTCCGAAAAAAAAATTATTTTGCTGCAGAGTGTGTGGAAAACCCAAGAAACCATTGCTAATTTTGGTTGTCCTAATAAGCAACGGCCGCTTAGACAATTTCTGTTTATTTTATAAGGGATCGGCGATAGATCAAATGCAGTTCTTAGATCTCAAAAATTGACACAGAGTCACATAATGTTGAAGAGAAATTTAAAGAAATTGTACTCAATGCAATTGTTAGTAAAAATGTGCTTGAATGCGCTGCTTTCAGAATCAAAAGTAGATCTATGGAATTGCAGCAACCCGTAATGCGTATCGCAACATCATTCAACTTAGTGAGGTATAGATGATTGTACAGTAACTGCATCATAGTCAGTGGTGCAGTGCTAAAAAAAGTGTGAGAACGCACCATAAACTAGGCATTTTCAACAGTATTTGAAACGCACTTTTAGTCAGTTTAATGAGGTACTTACTTTCACTGCACTACAAACGAAAACATGAAAAAAGTGTGGGAGCCCCACGCGTTCCTTCCCGACTACATTCCAATATTTTGTTTTGTGACAGACAGCGGCATGTGTTGAACAAACAGGAATTCGCGTGCCGATTTTAAATCCCTGGGCACAGTGGTATTATTTTTGCTTAGTGACAGTCAAGAGCATATGCTGAACAAACAGGAAGATCGTATGTTTGATTTCATCGCGTTGGGAACCATGTAAAGACCATTATTTGACTAAAAATAGCAGACGGCCTGGGCACCTGACGAGTTTCTGATCTTTTGTTCATAAGATGAATCACGCCAGAGAGGCGTATCAGCTGCAGGAAAAATTCAGGAAGCTGTCAGAATTCAGAAAATTATCAAGTTTGGCCGCAGTTATTTTTGTTGTCATAAATGTCATGCAGCAACGCGATGTTAATACGCAATTAATTGGCACTCTTGAATTACGAATTTTCAAAAAAAATCAACAGAAACAAAGTCAAACTACATTATGTGATATCACAACGATCGTCAAAGCACTTGCTGTCCCCTAAGCGCAGGTGTCAACAAGTTACAGCCGCTTTGAAGTAACAAGTTTTTTTTTAAGACTAATAAAAAACTAATCAATAATTTCACAAGGAGTACTATTTGCATTCATTTTTGTTAGCACATTGCGATAAATCGCAAGTCACCTTGATTTGACGCAGTTTTATGTTTCTCTTCAAATTTCTCTTTACTGCTCTCTTTACTCCACATTTCTCTTTAAGATGTTCACAAAAGAGCAACGGCGGGATGTGCCTCGTCGTAGTTTTTTCACTCTTTGACGTGTGACAGGGCAGACATTAGAGCTTCCTTTATGAACCCCTACGTCATTTGCAGTCGTTCACTTTGGCTTCTAGTCAATAATTTTCCGTCATTTGGTGAGTAATTTTGACAAACATTCGTGTACATTAGAGAAAGATTGCTGGCAAAGCGGATTACGAGTTCGAATGTTTTCTTATTAAAACAACTACAAAATCAGGTAGATTGCAAGGTTACGTCAATCAGTTTTGAGCTCGGATAGTTCTATTTCATTTGTTAAAAATGGCTTGAAGTATTTTACACTCACTTGTGAACGTAGTTCAACAAACAAGATTTTGATACAACATTGGAGGATATTTTCATATTTGAAATCCAGACTACCTAGTTTTATTCTAAGGTCTTCTGATTGAAAAACCTGCAGCAGTGACTCGCTTCAATTATCAAGGTGATTGGAAAATAGAAAGCATTTGCGAGAAAAAGAATTGACCGTTTAGCATCATGGGTAACCCAATAGTTCAACGCAAGTGAGCATAAGAGGAAAACGTTGCTGCATATTTACTATGCCAGTGAATTTGCCTTTTAATAGACACAAAATACAAATGGAAGCGATACCTCAGTAAACGACTTTTTCCTGGAAGGACAGAGAAAACAANTNTCCAAACTTTGAAACGCGTTATTTTTACGGAACATAGACGTTTTGCAAATGAAACTGCATTCTGCAAATATTGTAATTACAGCNCGTCCGCTTTGAAGCCTGAGAAGAAAGGTTTGACAAAGAAGTCAGAATATAAATTGTACAGCTGCATCCCAGACAACGTCTAAGCTGTGCGAATAAAAATCAGATTCGGATACGAATTTGATAATACATACAGAACTTGACAACACCACCTTTTGCAACATTTCAGCTCAACAATGGTTTGGCTAAGGCTTTCTTCATGGGGTCACTCTTTAGATGTGGTTTTGATTTTTTCCAAGTTGCAACAAAGTGAGCAGTATTTGCACTAGTTTGGTTTGGAAAAATAACGCTCATAGATTAAGCTATTCTTAAGTCCAGCGGGCAACTTATTTTTCAGATTCAAGGGAAAGAGCAGCCCTTTAAAATATGGTTGCTCTTCCTTTCGCCTGCCCGATATTGTTACTGGTCTCAGCTACAATGGCTGAGGTGAAGACTGTTCAGAACCCAGGAGAGTTAGGTAAGGCACTGCAACTCGGTTCAAAATTTAATCACTGCAAAATAGCGATGTGCTTTTGTGTTATGAAAGATACATATTTCGCGAAATGTGGTCGAACAGCTGGCGGGAGTCTTATTTATCGCTAAGAACATGAAACGTTAAATTGCAAAGCAACAGCAAAACAGTGAAAGTTCGCAAATTTTTTATCAATGCAAAAGAGAGACTTTTCAGTAAGCTTTTTAGTTAATTTTTGGTTTTGTCAATTCTTGCACACAAGAACAACTTTTCGAAATTTAGGGAGAATTTTACACTGTGCACTTTGCTACTCTTATTTGTATTTCTACGCCAGATAGCAAAGCCCGTCCAAACAACTCAGTCAACTTCATCTGGCACGAAAGCGGAGAGGAAGAAGGTAACGTGTTATGTTCATGTTCATATGTTCACAGCTTTGATAATTTAAATGTTTATATATAGACCGTCACACCAGCTACGTAACATAATTTTTTGCTGAAATTGCGTTTCTTACATGTTGTGCATGACTGCTCGTTTTTAATCTTGGCGCACATTATTGATAAAAAGGTAGTTTGATTTGTCGTGTTACACGCTTAGAGACCATCCACACTTGCAAGCATTATCGCAAGTACACAAAAGCTGGACGCTTTTCCATAATGCCTCCTCCCGTTTATGAAAACGTATGAAAAAGAACTGTGAATGCAATTTTAAGGCCCGCACTTGAGATAACATCTCAATTTGTCATATCTCTTAAATCAGGAGTGACCAAACGTTTTGACCCGAGGGCCTAATACGCGACTGCCTGGCCACGGGAGTGTCGGATACAGTGTGATTTACATAATCTATCCAAAAATAGGTTGTTCAAAATGTATTGCAGTACAATAATAACAATAAAATCACACCATTTTGTTTGCGCTTTTATTTAATACAGGCAGCAGCCAAAGCTGTTGCACTGCTGTCCACAGTCGGAAACGTGGTTCTTGAAAAAAATGTGCAAGGTATTTGGTGGGCCGTAGTTTGGTCACCCCGTCTAGAGAAGCGCGTGGGTCATAGCAGCAATAAAAACTTCAACCGTTATAAGCTGTTTGCAAGTGTATATCGAATGATCAGCCCAAGCGAGAGAAAAATTGACAATCGTTGGCAGCGCCATAACGCATTGATGGCCTGAAACTGATATTTACCAGGGCCTGCAACCATCTTTGCGAGATTCAAATCCAATCTTTGCAGTGTTTGCACAGTAGTTTCATTGGAGAAATACAGCCTCAATTTTTGCTTTAATTTTTGATTTTGCTCCAACGAAATATTTGTCTTTTTGTTTGCGTATACTTCGAGGACGAACTTTAGTGAATAACGCTTTGTAGCATGACAAAAGTAGCTGAAATCTTCCAACGCCAATACTTCACATAAAAGTGTTTACGGCCCGTTTGAAATAAAGCTCTGCAAAACGCATTTACACAGAATTTTTGAGGCCAAGTGAAATAAACCTTTTGCCAGATTTCCCCTCCTCTTTTTCGGTTGATTCATTGAAATGTATTTTTTCCCTGTCACCAATCGACAGAAAGTGTTCGATGTCAACCATACACAGAAACTGTTCCTTTTCAGCCAGCGACAGAAACTGTTCCCTGTCATTCATCGACAGAAATTGTCCCCTGTCACCTATCGATAGAAACTGTTCCCTGACACCAGGACCGGCTTTAACATATCTGAGGCCCTAGGCTAATCCACTTGTGACGCCCCTGACCCATTATTGCAGGAAAAAACTGGAAAGCGTCAATCAATTTGCGAAAATCCGAAAATGACGCTCTGAAAGTACGGTCAGTAAAAAATTCTAAATCATTACTGGAGTGCCCACGATCACTGCTCTCATTGCTGTCGTTGACGCAAAAGTTTTCAGTTGCACCGATATTTTGAAACCTGCATAGCTGGCGAGAACAGGATTATTAACTGCCACAGGCAAACCAACCGAAATCGCCATAATGGAAATATTTGACAAAACACATGGTCTACGTTTTTTAGAAGAATCACATCTGTTTTTTCTTATCTGTCTTAAAAAAAAAGCACTGCACCGCACCTAGGTAGTATGTGTGGCGGCATAGAGACNTAAAGCACAACGTGAGGACCACGTNGCAACTCGCTTACCACGGCTGTAAAAATCTCACACACACGAGCAAAACACNTCACGTAAAACGCACCCAANTGGTTGTAACTCTTAGGTTCACGATTCGCGTTTTTCTTACTTTTTCAGACTGGGAAGAATCGAACGCAACTAAACTGTCGCGTGAATAG
>JGI24158J21664_10008301_pt1 | contig 13802 bp, 10 predicted proteins | sample Ectturendosymbi3_FD_21664 | JGI IMG/M metagenome (IMG submission 21664) | reverse complement strand
TTATTCTGCCTAAGTGTAAGCACTACTCAGCGCAGAGTTTGTTAAAGACATATACTGGCAACATAAAAGGCACTGTGAACACTGACCAGTAACACAGACAGTAAGCAATATTAGGAAAACAATATGAAGAGTTGGTTTGGTTACAAGCCATATCAACCGTATGGATTGTTACAAGCCATAACAAAACAACCATAAACAGATATGTGCACACACACAACCAATTACACAACGCGGCAAGCACAATCGCACACTCATGCTGTCTCGCTTTCACTACACAAGGCGAAACACACAGGGGAAGTGACTTTGAAAAAAGGTGTTGTCGTTGACAGTTTAGCCTTAAAGTATGGACATTTTTCAAAAAAGGCCAACAGAAAAAATTTTCGGCCAAAAAAAGCCAAATAGCCAAGCCAAAAATCGTACGGCCAATCTGGCAACCCTGGTGCACCTCTGGTTCAAGTGCTTTGGGCAGGTACAGTCTTCCGTCTAGTTTATCTTAACGTTGTCAACTTCTCCGTGAACGGCACGTTTTTCCGGGGGAGATCGGGATGTTCAGGGTTGGGGAAAAAACAACAGCAACAATTAGTAGTGGAGCGCAATCGTCCGCGCCAATCATAAATTATTGCGTTCCGCTCCATTATTTGGTGGGCGGCTGTGCAGTCGCGTAGCTTTCAAAAATTATACTGTATATTGAAAGCAGCTGTGGTGACCTTGTCGAAAAGTTCTAACTTCTTTTAAGAATTATGTATGGCAGTGGTTCCCAAACTGGGGGCAAATTACCCCCCGGGGGTAATATGCGATTCTTCGATGGGTAACGCGGTACCAAAATCACAATGTTTGCTCGGTATTATCACAATGTTTGCTCGGTGATCACTGCAGAAGAAATTTTCGAACTGAAATGCGAAAAACTTTTATTGAGTATAATACGACAGAATCGCTACCTTGATTTGGGTAACGGTTCGAACAAGTTTGGGAACCACTGGTGTATGGGTTTAACGACTATTAGGCTACGGAGTAAGCAAAACCATGCTAACCCTAAATAATCTTGAGAAAAAGCAACAAAAAAACACAAAAACAACATGAATGAAATTCTGGCTTGCAAGTTGCAACCAAGTGTCAATGTTGTGCCACTCGGCTTGATGCAACGTTCAGTATATGTTTGCAGTTTACGTTGCCTATTGGCCCGAGGCAGATTCGATCCAATGAAACTATTCCTGTTGAAACCTATGCTTTGACTTATCCAAAAGTTATTTGGACTTAAGATCTCTGCGTGAGGAATCTCGTGCCTTTTATCCTGGTTTAAGACTGTCGAAAACATCTGCAAAGACTGTCGAAACATCTGCAAAGAGATGCATTTTCCCGGTTTTTGTTAAAATCAAGGACAACCAGCAGATTTGCCGAGTTTGCAAAACAAAACAACTTGGACTACGTCACGAAGTTACGTGGCGTGGTTGCGTTGCAATTGTTGAAGAGACGATTTCGCTCTTCGTAAGATGTAAATTTAACTTCTAGTTGTCATCAGTGCACACGTTTTGTTGAGGAGACCATAACAAGTTGTGTGTAAAATTTATTTTGCTCGAAAAGAGGGAACGCAGATAAGCCTTGTGCTCAGCCTCAGGACACTACCCATGTAAACGGCAGATTTCGTAACCTGCTTTTCCGGTACATTCCTGAAACTTTATTTAAGACCTAAAGTTAAAATCCATTTGACCAATGCACAACTCAGTCAGCACAAATGTGTGAAACTGTTTGCAGGAGTTTGCACCAGAGAACCTCCATTTTACATTGTCACCGAATTTATGAGCCAGGGTAACTTACTGGAATACCTACGGCAGTGCGACAAGAAGATCATAAAGCAAGTCGTCTTACTGCACATGTCTGTGCAGGTTGCGATGGCCATGGAGTATTTGGAGCATAGGAACTATATTCACAGGTATTGTCTGTCAGTACATAGTCTTGTTTAGGCAACACCGCTCTGTCTTCAGTGTCCCGGATCGGCCAAATTTTTGATCCGGTCGTTGCTTGTGTTTTTCGGTAAAAGTCTGACGTCGTTGACAAACATGCGACTCCTGGACCTGTCAGTTGGTGGTTTGTTCAGGTCAACGAGCAATGAAATTATATGTGGTGGCGTTTCAGGACTCTCAGTTGGGCTTAACTAAATTTCTGAAAGATCTAGCATGCAAATATCTGTGCCAGCATCATTTACAATCTAAATTTCCAAAAGAAAAACTTTGGAAGACCTGCAGTCGTTATTGTGTGGATTTAAAAATTCACCGCGTAGAAGTCTTGGCGACCGTCGCCCATCCCGTTATCTGTGAAGTCTCCCGCCTTGTTGAACGTTGCCGTCACCAGAAACTTGACTGCAGATCACACCGCGATGGAAGTCGTGATAACTTCCGCGCGTTGCGTGTTACAGAAGCATCGCATAGTTGAATTACTTCCTGGATATCGCCGAGCGTGTCACGAGTTCTCGCAGCACCTGTTGCTGTGACAACAGCTGTTGTTATCACTGCATTCTGTGTTTGTTGGGAAGTTGATCTCAGAAAATAGCTTAAGTTGTGTGGTTCTGAAGGAGACTGTGACCTTGTGAGTTCACCGTCAATACATTCCATTTCATTGTGCAAGTAAAAGGTACTGTGTGTTGTTGGACGATCCGCGCGATTCAGTCGTGTGCATTTGATTGTGCGTCAGTACACCATCCGACATTCTCGTGGCCCCGTTTCGACGTCCATTAGAATTTTCTTGTTTTGCAGAGACCTCGCTGCTCGCAACTGTCTGGTTGAGTCAAACAACTCAGTAAAAGTTGCCGATTTTGGTCTTTCGCGTTTGATGGCCGCTGGCGACGATTACACAGCCAGGGCCGGCGCCAAGTTCCCTATCAAGTGGACTGCTCCAGAAAGTTTGGCATACAATCGCTTCTCTACGAAGTCAGACGTTTGGTGTAAGTGTTGCTTGCTGCCACCTACAATGCCAACCAGCGCTCTGACCTTTCAGAGATCGGGCAAAACTGGAGTCAATTTATTGTTGAGTTCGTACTCTGTGGGTCAATGGTGCGCATTTTGCAGTGTGAAAATGTAAGTGTTGTTTCGAAGTTACATGACGTTCGTGGCGAACTGCGCTTCGACCCGTGCACCTTATTCGACAAGGTGCTGGTACCTGCAAGGGTGCATCTGATCTTAGAAGAGGCGCTGTGACCAAAAAAAAAAAAACTATTGACAGCAACACTGTCGACTGTACTCCTCCGTTGTGACGTTGCACCAAGTAGTAAAAATTGTGGTTAGCAAATTCATCCGGACGTTTACGTTACGTAACTGCATGACTGTTCGTTTTCAGCTTTCGGTATTTTATTGTGGGAGATTGTAACCTATGGCATGTCACCATATCCTGGCATCGATCTTAGTATGGTCTACGAAAAACTGGAGAATGGGTACAGAATGGAAGCTCCGCCGTCTTGCCCCACGGCTGTCCACGCTCTAATGGTTGAATGTAAGCTGACAGAAACGTTTGGCATATATTTGCTGAATGGCGCTATCATTTTTTCAGTTTTAAGTAACCCTAACCTACTTCTTCGTTGCCTGAGTTTGATGTGATGTTGTTTCGAAAAGAGCTTTCTCGTAACAGAATTATACGATAAGACTCTTTCTGAGAATGTCACGAAGTTTCATCATAGTTCTGTGCAGTTTTTTTCTTTTGTGTTTATAACTCTTCTTACTTCAATTCGTATTGCTTTTTTAAATGTTCGATGTCTTGCATCAGGGGTGGGGACCCTATTTACTACCACGAGCCGCATAAATAGTGGATTATTACTGGCGGGCCGCAAATAACAGTTGATTTTATCCTAAAATTCTACCTTTATCTTACTACGAGGTATGGAGGTTTCTGATTACAACCTACCTTAAGTACCTGCATATCACGGAATTTCGTTTTGATGTGATTTTGTACTCCAAATTGGGTGACGAAAATAATGATGCAGGCCATATCAAATGTTCACGCAGGTCGCATTTGGCCCGCGGGTGCGCAGATTACCCACCCTGTCTTACATACTTAGTCAGGCGGCAACCCGCCGAGGCTTGTGTTCAATATCGACGGTTGCAGAGACGAAGAAAAGTGCTAGCTCCTTGTTGGGAGAAACTTAAGAAACCCGTCAGTTTTGTTGTTGAAATTTGTAAGTGGTCAATGTGATCGAACAAACGCACGCCACCAGGTTGGTCATGGGAGCCGTGCGATCGTCCCACGTTTGAAGACGTTCGTCGGACGTTGGACAATATGTACCACGAGTCAACGCCCGCTTCACCTAAAGCTGTAAAACCCCCTTCTCTGCCAAACAAGAAAAACAAGTATGCTATTTTTTCTTGCAATAGTTTGCTTCGACGTGTTTACCAGACAGTTACAATTGTAGCCAGTTGCGTTATATTTTTGTACACCGTAATCCCTCTTGTCTATGACGTGGCGTACAATGACTTACGCGCACCGACATGATGCTGACTCTTTGCTGGCGGACTTAGACGTATTTGTGGCGCATAGCTCCTTTTTGACGTAATGACAAAGGAATGCGCTACGCTTGAACTGCCACACACGTGCGTTTTGTCCACTAAGGTTGAACGACGGAACTGAACAAAAAGCAAGCCTTTTCTCCCAAACTGGCAACCACGAAGACAGCTCGTCGCCCTCCGAAACAACAGGTACTAACAATAATAAGTAATTCAACCCACCGCAGATGTAACGTTGTCGTATCGTTTAACGTAGAAGAATGTTTTGCGGCTGATCGGCTGTTTCTCTTCAGTTTGCGTCACAATAGGATGTACTGCGACGGAAAGTGCGTGTTGTGCAAACGTTCCGGACGTCTAGACCAGGGGTTCTTAAACTTGGGGACGCCCCCTTTGAAGCGCCAGATCCATAAAGGGGCGCGAAAGATAGCACAGCGTCTATAAGCTATGATTGGACATACTTTCACAACCACCTAGATTTACTACTAAAACTGCAGAAAATTGCGCAATGGCACCAATGAATCTGAAATTTTGAAAACGAAATATGCCCATCGTTTCGTCGTAAGATTCCGCAATGAGACTGCTGCAATTACACTTCAGATCAATGCGAATACACTACCATGCTGTACTACAGGCTAAAGAGTGACAAACTTGTCACTATGCATTCGTGCATAGCACGCAAAGTGTTTTTAGTAGTAAATCGCGATACGTTAACCTGGTAACAGTTGCCACTAGCGCAACATAAGCAAAACGTCAGCCGATAAAGATGCTAAAGTGAAGGTGATAAAGAAGTTTCGACTACCGGTGACACCGGAAAAACGTTCAAATTTGAGTTTCGTTATGATTTTTAGCATTGATTTAATCATGTCACCAGTTTTTTTAGTAATTAATCCAGTTGTATTGACATCAGTATGATATGAATTATAATCTGAAGTATGACTTGATACGTACCACAGCGAATGGTGAAGTCATACCTCAATGCGTGGTATGTTTGTAAACCTGAGCACCGATGCTTTGAGATCAAGTCGTTGGCAGTGTCATCTTCAAAGGAAAGACTTACCATCAAGATAAACCTTCGGCTTTTTTCAAAGCAAGAAAGACTCAAAAAATGAGGATTACGAGTAGTGAGTGCCTTCACCAATCGTCTACGGAAGTAATAGAAGAGTCTTTAGAAATGGTGAAACATTGTTAAAACCGTGCATCTTGAAAGCAGCCAGTCTTATGTTGGGGGAGACGAACAGCAAGAAGCTTGCAAAGATTTTTCACTCTGATTCTTCCATTAAAACACGCATCAGTGGGCTCGCAAAGGATATTGAGTGTCAAGTTATCGAAAAGATAGCGCTTCAGCTTTTATCGCCATTGAAGGTGATGATACAACTAATGTTGCCTAGTTGTTGGTATATTTTTGTTTTGTCGGATTTTCTTCAATTTAGGTGGAAATGCTGTTTTCAGACCCCTAGAAACGACTACTGAAGCAAAAGATGTGTTCAAAGTTGTCGCCCCGTTTTTTGACAATAATGTTATGAAACAGGATGAACTTGTGGGTGTCTGCACTGATGCCCCAGCAATGTTTGGATCTCAAAGTGGATTTATTGTCAGGATAAAGCAAAAAAGTCCCAATGCAGTTGGATCTCACTGCGTGGTCCAACTAGACCAGAGCCTTGGCCTCCAGAACACTATCTGCTGCAATGACAAACTTGCAGTAACCATACAAGCCGCCGATTTTGTCAGAACAAGTGCTGTCAATGAGAGATTGTTTGCCAAGCTGTGCAACGACATGGATTCCAATCATGATGGACGCAGCTGTTTCATAAATCTGTTCGGTGGTCATCAAAAGGTAATACGTTAGCCTGCGTGTGTGAAATGAAATGAGAGGTGAAGTGAAGGTATTTTTTGGAGCTGGTGGGAAAGAGGACCTCCTTTTGTCGTTTGCATCAGGGGGTTTCAGATGGCGTTGGCATAACTCGTTCGAAGCCCTTAATTAAATTTACCCTTTCAGGGCAAGAATGTGAAACGTTTCAATGACTACGATGTTATCCATGTTTTCACGGCAAAGCAGGGGCTGTGACATCGTCTAACTCTAGTTCATAAAGGAAACGCAGCTTTATTTTTCAACCTGGATACTGCCCCTCTAGAAAAACCTAATTGGGCTGGAGGGCGAGCCCAAGACTGAAGTGGCTGCCCACCGACTTTTGAAACAGGAATTCGAAGCTATTCCCCAGACTGGGTGGCAGTGAACTTCCAGAATAGAAGATGACAAGGGATTCCTTTCGCCTTAACAAGGACATTCTTCCAGACGAATTGCAGGAGGAATTCTTGAAGATGAAATCCAACTCCACTGCAGATGGCGACTTACAAACCAATGCCACTGAATGATTGCTGGGCGAAAAATGCGAACATAATGTATGAGAGTGAGTAGTGTGGTTTCACGTACACTTCTGAAGTGCGATATCTGCTGCAAAGCATCGGAGTAAACCTTTGATTTCCAGAAAGAAGCTACATCCCGTCGATGAAGGTTAATTGCAAATAAATTGTTGTTCTGTTTGATGCTTTTGGTTTTGCAATAAGATGGAGCGCGAATTTTGTTGTCATCGTCAAAGGTACATGCAGGGCCGGTCTTAAGCCGATGCAACCGACGCAGTTGCATTGGGCCCCACGCCTCTGCGGGCCCCGCGCCATGGTGTTTTGGTAGATTATTCATTTTTGCCAGATACACCTTACGCTTGAGAATTCAGTAGAAACTCCATATAAACTTCATTGTTAACAAAGAACGCTCTCGTCAGAACTAGCAAATTTCCTGTCGAACGTTAGGAAACGTGCTCAATTCTTGTGTTAGTGCTGTACTGCATATCTGCGCTCTACCACGATCGTAACACGATGACGTCATAAAACCACTCCTCAGAGGGGCCCCGCGCCCAGGTCTTGCATTGGGCCCCGCATCTGCTAGGGCGGCCCTGGGGACATGTCTCAAAGTTTAAGAACTCATGGTCTAGACCAGCTATGTCCAACCCGCGGCCCATTCGAAGATTTTGTGCGGTCCGGTTTAGGTTTTCGCTGTGGTGAAAATATTCTAGATATTGACAATCTGCCCTATTTTGATAATCTTGTATTTTACAATTTATATGCAGGTGGTCCTCAGTCCCATTTTATCGCCTATTTTACCATTGCAGTTAGGATTCGAACGCTTTCAGTACATTAGTTGAAGCTAAATTCACTTTGATAAGATCAAAGTAAGTAAGCCATTTAGTGTGTGGCCCACATTACTGTGTCATTCAGTGTGCGGTCCTGGTTAAGATAGTGATATAGTTTTTGGCTCAGTAAGCCATTTGGGTTGGACATAGCTGGCATAGACTCTTACGGAGAACTGCCTTTGCACTCTTCCAGTGATGCGTTTTCGCACAGTTCTGCGCACAGCCTCCACTCCCACGAAACGGCAGTGCGGGCAATTACCTTCGTTAGCTTTATTTTCTGTTATTAAAACTGGAAAACATGTGGTGGCTGAATGGTTAGGCGTCCAACACTCGGTTGTAGTGTTGAAAGATCTCAGGATTTTCTTTTAAACTCTCGCAACGTGCGAAGTCAGTGTTAGCTTCCGGATATCCACGCTCCCATGTGTGACGGAGACCTCTTGTTTCACTTGCTTTTTACAAATTTGTGTTTGGTGTTCCAAGATGTTAATGGGCACAACAGTTCGTGAAACCAGCTAGCCGCGCAAAACAATATATTTTCCGTGCTGTTTACTGATATCGAAGTTATTATCAAACATGTAGCAGATTTAATATTGTATGTTTTGTGATCGCTACGCTCTGTCGTTAACCGGTTCCATCTGCTTTTCTTTTCATGTAATACGGCATGGGTGACATGCCTCCGTAATGAGCCAATGAGCGAACACACGGCATTGCGCGTCAATTCTTGAACGTTTTTTCGACATATGCTGTTGATACACTGGTAGTTTTGTTACCGATTTAAAACCCGTTGTTCTCACTGCTGCCTAATAGAGGTATCATACTTTGTTGTTGCTGTAATTGTACGGAGTATAATCCTGTGCATCATGTGCCTCTTCTCGATAACGTGGAATTTGTAGAATAAGGTCTTGTGTTAAACCTTTGTTGTGGTTAATGTGGAGGTCAACCTGCTTAGCCGAACCAGCGGCTTCTGCAGCACCATGAGTGACGCGTGCCGACTGATGTTTGACCTCCGATTATTTTAATTTTGTCTTGTGACGTTAACAGACACGACGTCAATGTCGTCAATATCAAGTAACGTGTTGCTCCTCGTCCAAAACACTCAAAACATCCGTTGTTTCCAAGTTTTTACGTTATTTGTTTCTCTTTGAAAAGCACAAAAAACGTTTGTTGTGCAGAAAACTTAATAGCTGCAATCGCTTGATTTTAAATGAGATTTTTTGCTCCAGGGCAACGTTTATCACCACTTTCTACCAAGAAGCATAATCATATTCCCTCTGCAGATCCACCCAATTCTTGGTGAGCTTTATTGTCTAGCGGATCGTTTAGCCTCAAGAGATACTGAATGTTTATTTCTTGTACATTATTTCCCGCCAATTTTTAACTTGAACGCGGCATATATCTGTAAAACTAAGGATAGGTGCGCGTTCTCATTGTCAAGGAAATTAAAATGTTGAAATATTTTCTTGATACTAATTTTCGTCGTTGCAATCAAACTAACAATTACATTTTACCAGGCAAAACGGGTCTACACTTCACTCCGACTGCAGTCAGTCTTTGGGAGTTTCTACCAACAACGAACCGATCGTTGCGAAAAAAGCGGCCAAAAAGAAAAGGCCGGCGCCGCAACCTCCCGCTCGACTTAGTTCCTTTACCAAAGCAGACCGGAACGTACAAAAGCATCAGCAAATCGCCAGTAATGTTTCGACTTTTACAGGTGAGCTGTCTGCAGCCCTGAAAAACTGTATGCTTTGCATGAGCGTGGCTTCGCATTGAATGCTTGTATACCCGTCACGTATGCTCTCAGTGGTAGTCTAACGACTAGTCAGTTGGTTGTATTACAGCAGGGGTCTCCAAACTTGTATGTCAGAAGGCCACATAAGCTATTGCACAACAGTTGGAGGGCCGGATATCTTACGTCATGTGATTGTTTCGGGATATGTTCCATATTCTACCAAATCAATAAACGTTTGGCTTCGCGGGCCACATTCGGCCCTCGGTCCGTAGTTTGGAGACCCCTGTATTACAGGAATATATATATATATCTATATATATTTCACTTTGTTAGAAAAACTTCTGCTTTGCTGTTTTCACTTCGTGACCCAAACGTTTGAAACGAGTCAGACGATGTACTTTCTTGCTATATGGCCAGGCCGCCGTGGGCAAAGCGCAGAGTTTTATGAAGAACATCGGAGACAAGGACTCACGCGAAAATATCATTAAACCGTGAAGGTCACAGAGTAATGAACAACAAAAACGAAATCCGAGAAAATAACGTTTGGTTAACAGTGCCACTGTCTGGTGCTATATTCCGTTCCACTGTAACAAGCTGTCTTATCCCTTCACCTCTGATTTTCTTTTTAGACAGTTTCATAACTAAGATTGAGTCGTCTGTTGGCAATATGCCCGCATTTTCACCACGAGATGATGTCGCGAATAAACTTTTTCGTAACTGTCTCTGTGTTCCAATTTACTTTATTTATTCATTTGCTTGAATTGTTTCAATTATTATTTTCTTTTTTTGGCTTCTACGATTCCAAGAAACAGTTTGTCAGATAGTTAATATGAACTTCCTGAGAGTTTGTTAACTTAGGTTATAATTGTACGAGTAATTGTAATAAAAAGCATTTGTGTTTTCGTCTGGGCTAGAGTAGCTTGAAATACTTTTGTCAACAGTATTGCGACCTAATTCGCGCACGTCACAATTTTACCACTTTCTGCAGCATCATCGCAGAAGCACGCCAGCTCTTCACACCACTGCCGTCAGATGTCACAAGGTGAAGGAGGTACCAGTGACTCGTCTGAGGATAGTGGATCTAACGGCTTTCACAGAAGTGTCAGCATGGACAGCGACGCTTTCATTAGTTCGAAATTAACTGGTGAGCAGAAATGCTTTTGTTGAGTTGTATTTTACTGTTTCTGTACGAAAAGGTGCACAGTAATGGCTTACGATGTGGTTCATATCATTGTGAAAGACGCTGACGTCCTTGGTCATCATCGCTGGGTGACACTGCGTGCGTTTTTTGGTAGTTTTGCTTTTTTATCTTAGTTTTTTATTTGTTAAGATTTTAATACAAAACAGTTGCATATCCGACTCCTAGACCCATATAGGGGATAAAATGAAAAAATCGAGCTTGTTTTGATACGAACAACAGCAATGAGCGGCTGAATAGTGATCACTGAGACAGAGGTTTCTCTCTAATCTTTTACGTGCATGAGTGGCGCTGCCTTGTAATGGGTTCACTGTCTATCGAAACCCACACGCAGTAAAGCGTTATTGACCATCGCTTTATTGTGTTTGAGAAAACCTCAATCGCGGGTAAAGTTTTAATCCCCCCTTATCTGCCGCAGGTAGTCACAGCGAAATTTCTTTCAACAATCTGAACATCAACAATAGCAACGTGGAAGTCGTTTCTGAAAACCCGTTCCAGGAAAACCTGCACGGCCATTTTAAAGAAAAAAAATCGCTGCTGTCGAAGATAATGCCGCGGTTTAAGCACAAAAAAAGCTCCTCCACCGATGCTGATGGTATGGTCGTTACGTTTCAATATTTGATTCGTGCTTCTCGCGAGTGTCAAGCTTTTTGCATCCGCCGTTTCTGTTTCACTGCAAGTGTTTTTATGGCGACTGTCTTGTTCTCGATCTTGGCAAACGGCGGTTGCTGTTACTTTGCAGACGAGGAGTCGGTTGCTTCTCTCCCTGTCACGCCCAAATCTCAACAAGACAGTTTCTTCTCGCGCTCGGGCGTCAGGAGGTCGTGGAGGAAAGTCACGAGCCACATGGCGTCGAGAAAGTCGAACACGAAACGACCCGATTCACCCGAACGCGCCGGAACTCATTCCGACGACTCGAGTGGTTCGGCGCCGTCAGGCGGAGGCGGAGGCAGAGCTGTGCAGGTTGACGCGAAAACACCTTTCAAAGGCATGGAAGTCGTCCCGAGTTTCGTTTTTCCGTCGGTTCCTTCCAAGGACCCAGACCGGATCCCGAGAAAGCCGCCGCGAAGAAGTCACGGGAACCGACTGGAACCAAACAGACTGCACTGCGAGGAGCAGGTCATGCTGCGTCCGACCGCTTTGTCCGATTCTACTGACCTCCGCCGACACGACCAGACCGATTCAGCCGTTGACCACACCCCTGAAACTCCACCCCCGAGCTTCAAGCCGCCCGCACCTCCTCGCACGCCATGTACCGACGACAAATCCGGCTGTCGGTCGCAGTCGCCCATCATCCTCCACTCGTCCGGCAACGGAAATTTCCACCATGCGCGAGGAAGAATGGATAGCGCGCACTCTACGGATGACGTGGACGCTGAGTGCGATCATTTCGCCCGCGCCACCCTCGTTGCTGGCGCCACCCCCCTCGTCGCTGCACGGCTTTCGTTGAGGAAGCGCCCGGATTCAGGTTCAGCTCCGCCATCGGAACTTTCCAGGGAGGGTTTCGTCGATGCTCATCGCAAGGCGCAGAACGCTTTAAGATTAGCCGTAGAAGACCAGGTAACTACACAGTATGGTTTCACACAAATCTGTGCCCGCCCGCCACAGAAGTGCTGGCACCCAAACAGTGCTCTTTGCGACTTCATACGTTACGTAAACCTCTGAGATACTTTCGCGTAGTAACACGTTTCGCTTTAATTGGCAACACTGATAATGATGCTTCGCCACTACAACTCACTTTTGTTCATCACAATCCCTCCTGTGACGGATGTGCACGTGATGCTGAAGAGAGTAGAATGCGAAATGAGAGTTTGGTTGAAAAAAGCACAGCCAAGGAAAGACTGCGTCATCTATAGCTTTCGATAAGGTAAAGAAATAAAAATTATAAGCCGCATGAAACGATGAAAAAAATGTATAAGCCACGGCTTACAATCGAATAAATACGGTAACCAAGCTGCTTGATAGGCGCACTTGAGATCCTGAGCTGGCGCTGTGTCATGTGAATAACAATCATCATTTCAGCAATACGCCACTCATCGTAGCAATGACCTGTGATGAGACCATTGTTCGCGACATTAGATGAACTGAATTCAAGTGCAGTCACTTACGACAAGGGTATATAGTAGTTGATTTGAAAAAGGTCTTTCCTGTGTTGCTTCAGAAAACACGATTTCCGTGGTTTTGGATAAACTTTTGGTGGCGCACCTGTTGCGTAAACTTTTGTTCGTTTGTCAGTGGCGGATTAATTCATGATCATTGCTTCAAATCAGAGTTCTGTAAAGTTAGACTTTCACCAGAAAAGAATTAAATATTTATAAAAGTAGAATAACAAGACTGTTTGTACGAGAAAGAAAATTGAATTGTTGCACAAATCAAGCTTTTGCTGGAAGTTCGTACATCATAACTTGATGGCAACTGGCAGTTCTTGTGTTGCAGACTAAAGTTCAGCTGGCCACACGAGAGATTGCCCGATTTGTTACTGCTGCCAAGAGTTACGCAGACAATGTCCCTGTCAGAAATCGATTTCAATTTCTGGAGAAGGCAGACACGTTGGATCGCGAGGTTAATGTTTCGAAGACTGGCAGTGCTGGGCACACGACGACCAAGCCCCACGCTTTTCAAACTGCTTTTGCATTGCAACTGGTTAATGACATAGGATTGCTGCTATGATCGACAGTTTTGATCTTGTATCTTGCATTTGATTTGTCCTCAACGTTTGTGTTTGTGCAAATATCTTTGACTTTTGTGCGACTTGAGATCCATCGGGAAGTCCCTGCACACGATGGATTGCCATCGCTTTTTCGTCCAGTCTGCGATCTTGTCAATGCAGTCCTTGCTTATCAGATTACTGCAGATAATTGATTGTATTTTTGCAATATACTGTTCTTAATCTCATCCAGCTCAATCATTTGGACCGACGTTTCTTTTTTCTTGAGTGATGTTACATGAAGCGCTACATCTACGATGCCCTTCATTGCGAACCGATGCCGCTACATTACATTTTCGTGTTCTTTTCTCTTTGTTTCTTTTTTTGTAGCCTTCCTACAGAGTCCTGTTTTATCGCAAGAGACTGCCTTTTGTTTTGACTACCGCACTTTACTGGTGTTGCAACCTCTCCGGTGGTGTTGCGTTGATTGTGTGATTCACCACGAACGGGATGTGCGTGAAGAACAACACCATTATATATGTAGCGCGAGCAA
>JGI24158J21664_10008300_pt1 | contig 13802 bp, 9 predicted proteins | sample Ectturendosymbi3_FD_21664 | JGI IMG/M metagenome (IMG submission 21664) | reverse complement strand
GTTTCAAGACTCAATAAAGTGCAATTGGAAAAATTGCTTTCAAGACCTCAAGACTTGGGGCGGTTGACAAAATTTCAACTTTTGAAAGAAGCAAAGAAACTCGGACTCAAAAATGCCACAAAACTCAAAAAATCACAACTCATCAACGAAATTGATGATAAGGTTATGAAATTAATGGAGGAAAAACAGTTTTCCTTCAGAGGTTTTTCGAATCAATTCACTCTTGAACCGAGCGGCAATGTGACATCTGATCCAGAATCATTTTTTAACCGCCGTCAAACGAAAGGCACTCGAAAAAATCCAAACGTAAACCGAAGTGAAAATCATCTTGAGAGCAAATATGGAAAAAACAGATCTCAAGACTGGTCAAAGCCTCGTGGAAGAACATCAATTCAGATCAAAAACTGAAGTTTGTTCTTGAATTGTTCTTCTATTCATCTTTTGTCCACAAGAAGCCCGATCTTACCCAAATGAAACAAGAGTTTAAATACTTAACGTGCGCAGTGGTATGGCCAGCCTAAAATTTTGGGTGGGTCAATATGTTTGATTTGAGACGAGCAACAGTATTTTGTTTGAGATACTGCTTCTTAAAGCACAAAATGACAGGATATTCTAAATATTTGGAGGGGCCATTGGCCCCTGGACCTCCTGGCTACGCCTATGTACGTGCGGTTTGTATAATGTATATATAATATAAATACGTTATGTAAACACTTACGACATTGGGACGGGACGATATTTTTATATAATAACTTGTTTGTTAGAAGTTTCATTTATAGTGAAATAAACACATTCGGACTGCCCAAATGCAGCAAAATAAGCTTTGCATTTAATATTTTCGTCCCTATTCCTGTGCAAGAAATGGTTTATTTAAAGGCTATGCAAAAAATTCCCCCCAATGGACGTTTCTGTGTCAGGAACCATCGATCAAAAAACATTTCTGAAAAAATTAAGGGGGTCTTCATCCTCCTTAGCCCCCCCCCACTGGACCCCCTATGTCTTTCCTGTCTTGTTGAGCATTGTCTGTCTCTTGCATTCTCACTTTGAATCGTAATTATTAATTCTTTCTGCTCACCCCTGGCTACAAGAAGAATGATTCAGACCTTGTGATCTGAAACCAGCAATTGATGTTAACCGAATAAATTGTATTAATCCATTTCGGACGGCGAGATTTTACCCACGCAACCAAAATGCCTCAAGGAAGGTTGGCCAATAAGATCTTGTTGGAGTACCAAGGATCAAGTGGAAAGACTCTTCGTTCTTGCCCCAGAACCACTCAATGACATCACAGATCTCGCTTAGTGGCGTTTTGCCATGAACTTGCTGAGCACAACACACGTAAAACCGTGCACGAGTTTTCTGTGTGACTTGAACAGTGTTTCGAGATTACGTAGGACTAAATCTTTACGTCCCTCATACGACCTCTTACGAAGAAAAATAAGTTTTGATGATTTATAAGTGACTTTTTTGTAGTTCCTGGTCTAATTTTTACCGAGCTGTTTTCGTATGCAATTTGTTTTCTTATTGCTTTGGTGCAATAGTGTTAATTTTTACAGTGACCTCTCATCTCAATCGACAGAAAAAAGTTTTATCCATTTCATTCTGATGGGCACATGTCTGGCGCTTACGAGCACAGATATCCCGTACTTCGTACTTTTCTGTGTATGCTAATGTTAAATCTAATTTTAGCAAAAATCAACAAATACTTTGTGTAAGTGGTTATTGTAGGGGTCCCACTAGACTACTCTGCTTGAGTACCCATAATGCTGCTCAAACATTCCTGCGAATAGGTGATCTTCATTATCTAACAACTCAAGAGTATTAACCTGTAAGCTCAGATTTGCCTTCAGGCTTCGGCCTGCCGCTAAGTGCCGTCACCAAAAAATTCAAATTAAAAAAAAAACTTCAGGAAACTTCAAAAAATTTGTTTGGCATGCCGAATTTCGTCCCAGGTTGCGAATTTCGTCCCAGGCAATTTCGGTCTGATTTGGAGGAACCCCAGGCAGCCACTCGGTTGAAAAACACCGTCGCAGAGGGTTACAGTTATACATCTTTCAGAGTCACACTGAAAATGGAATTATTCAAAAATATACCTATTTTAGAACTGTGTCTTTTATCATGGTATTAATTCTACCAGTCCGTTTCTAAGAATTTTGAGCTATGTCCTTAGGCTTAAGATTGTTGCGGAGAAAAGGTTCCAACGGTTGTTTACCGTGGTACTGCATACTTTTTAAGGATAATCGGCAAACCATCAATGGACAAGCCTTTCCACTAGCGTTGTCATAAACGAGATGCAATTCTCTTTTAATATGCGGAGCAATAATTTAGCCCTAGGCAAAAAAACTGCAGGTGCGAAGCTTCTAATCTGTCTCGATCCCAAAGCTTTCATAAAATGTGAAATACGTTTAAGTGAGCTACTCCGTATAAAACTGATTGTTTTTCTCTTAACAGAAAAGAGTAGCCCGACATCATTGAAAAAGTGACGATTTGCACAACTGTTCTGACACAAATCCGGATGCAGTGCTGCTGTACTTCGTGTAGATTTAGTTTTTCTGTTGGTATCACGGTTGTTAAAATTTTTTTTTTCAAAAAAACATCAAAACTTGTTTTATTTATGATTTTTAGTTTTTATGTTAAAATGAATAAAAATAGTTTCGTAACAAGTAGTATGTTGTTGCATTCTATGGCATATATATGTAAAAATGTGTATGTAAAAAGAGTCTTAAAATTTTTATGACCACAGTTAACCTGACATTGTTTTTTAGAAATTGACGTTTAGCTTGTTGAATTTTCATATAGTAATATCCAGCGATTATAGACTCAATTGATTGGTGTACATAATTTACCATTTGACATAATTTACCACAAGATTTTCCTGATTTGCAGACACTGAAATGTGAAAATGCTGTGTGCGACGTAACAAAATAGGTTTATTCTTGGAAAAAAAGATGTGCGAATTACTCACAGCATGCAGTTATCAGAAAATATTGTAAAACAGTTTCAACCTGCTGTGTGGATGCTAGTAAAGGCACACACATTTCGAAGCAAGAAATTCCCTCAAGGTTTCTGCACATTTATGTCAAGCCTGTGTTCAGTCCCAGACAGCTCTGCTGTTATTGAAAGTTTTTTCTGCATATGGCTTCTTTTATGCAAAACTCTGAAACAGGTTGAGTTTCGACCAGGCTGTGAAACTAGTGGTCTGAAACTTTCACCGATTAGGTCATGGCGTGAGGCAGTGGTAGATTAACAATAATAGCAAATATAGCAATTGCCACAGGGCCCGCGCTTTTGGGGGCCCAACGGTCCTTTCTGTTGAATTTTTTATATATAGTATGTAGAATTTTTTCAGTCCAAGAATCAGTGTTTTGCTAAATTTGCCATAGGCAAGAGAAGATTTTCAATTGAACGCTTTTATATCACACTACTGTGAATCGAAATACAGCGATTTGCAAAAGCATCGGACCACCCCAGCAATGAGGCCCAGTTGCACCAATTTCCGAATATTGCTTGATTGTACTGTTATGAATGGAATTATTTTCATATTATTATATCACATTGACTAGTTCTGTATGTATAAACTGCTTCGGTTTCTTTGTTGTACTTTGAAAGTGGTTTGGCATCTATTCACTAATATTATGGCATGTATTTGGCAGTGTGGACAATCCCATTTGGCAATGTAGATCACCCATTATCTGACAACCATGCTGTAGACTAGTTAGACCACCCTACTAGGCAGCTAAACTGCCACTGTACGCGTCCATTTCATAATCACTTACTGCCATGCTTCTACAGCATATTTCCTTAATGTTGCTCAATGCCATGTCTCATCTCAATACTTGAAATCAGTGGTGTAGAAGCTGGGGTGCAAGCGCACGCCCAAAAGATTTGATTTGTCAAAAATTTGGGCAAAATCCCTAAAAATTCGGGCACAGAAGTTTTGACCCTATTGAGTGATCAATAAATCCGACTGAAGAAAAAGTCTGACTTTGACTTTTTTCTCCAAAAAAGAGAGGAAATCTTCATTTTCTAGAGCTGATAGTGAGTAACTAACAGCTACAGAATATTTGTAGGGGGAAAGCTTGCCGCACAGAAATTTTTCGGGCAAAATATCCTTCGCATCCCGAAAATTTGCCTTCTCCTACACATATGCTTGAAATGTCTAATATTTTAGTGCTGTTGCACGTCTATGTAGGTGGTGAGTGCAATTATAACAACCCTGGTTGGCATCAAGCAACCAGGTTTTTTTTTCCAGTAAACTTTCTTTCCAGTAAACTTTCTTTCACACTGTTTTTGAATATCTTGGTTTCTTGAAGCCTGTGGTGGGTAAACCAAAATTCTCACTTCACTTTGATTCCGTATTTTCTACCAGCACTGAAATGCAAGCTTTGGCATTGTGTTAAGGCTGACGTGCTTGCAACCAGCTGAAAAGCGAAGCATACTGCGGCAACAACAAAAGGTCTTCGGTGAATAATACATTTTTGTATCGCAAGTCTGATAACCTATCTCATTAAATAAAAAATTAATGCGTTGGCTTTTTCTGGGAAGAAGTGCAGATCACACCCTCTAACACTCAAACTCATCTCATGCCGGAGACGTGCTTATATTGCTGCAGGGCATCCGCAATGTCAGAACTCACGAACGCATGACAACGATACAGCTGTCAACGAGAATCGAAAACGAGCTTGTCTTTGCTAGGAAAGAACTTTTTTTGAATAGAACGCCAGAGAAACTGTACGTTACCCAGGTGTTTGCAGCGAAAGTCGCTGTCCTTTTAGGCAGCCGCCAAACTAAGCACAAGGTGAAGAAATAGCTTTTCGGTTGAACAGAGATGATTTTCTGTCCACTCTTGACTGACTGCTGATATTTGCAAATTTCGCAGATGTACATTAAGAGAAAATCAGGTGCTGTGGGTTATTTGGAAGCATTTTCGCTGTGCGCCTTCGGGCTGAATCTTGTTGTGTGTTGTTCGGAGAATAGATATGAACCACAGCCAATCAACTGGCGGGCGCAACATGCCGAGACAATTGTCTACGCCGAGGTACTTATATACGTCGCATTTAAAAGTTTGAAAATACATAGCAGTGGCAGCGACTTGAAGCTGATTTTCATTGCAAAAGCTGCCTGAAGCCCTGGCAATGTCATAAGCGTAGCTAAATAAATTCACGCTTTCTTAAAACAGAGGACCATCTACAAACAGAAGTTTATTCAGGTAATTGTTGGCAATGGTCATCAAAAGTTAAAGCAAAAATAGCAGACGAATCGTCAAGCGATGCTGCATTATGGAAAATGCACGAACAGGCGAGGCAACAACTGTCAATAACAAAGCTATGGTTTCCTTAATCCAGCAGAAAATTGACTACGCCTTAAACTACTTTAGAAAATCTTGTCGTAATGACGCCAATCCCCGCAGTGAGCTGATTCTGATAAACGGTTTAGAAGTCTTTATTGTTAATGAACATTTTTGATTGTTCCGCTAGTTTTAAGTCCTATTTTAAGTGACACAATCTTACTTTGGATGGGATATTTTAAAGCAAGGAATTTATTTCGAAGCTTCCGGGTCACCATATGGATGACATTGCTGTGGTGTATCACTATATTCGATGATTGTTGCTTTGTTTTCGAAATAGAAATGGCGTTGTTTGTATTTTTTCAACTAGTTGCGAGACTTACTTGGAAATCGCTTCATGACCCACCACTATGCTACTATGGCTGGAAGAAAATGCTGCTCTGTTGTTTCTTCCAAGCCTCGTAAATTAAAATTTCATGAATTGTTAATGCACCTCAGCAATATACAAAACACGAAACGTGACGTGACTGATGTAGTAGTCACGCTAGCGCGACCGCTACATGTGGGCAAAAGTCGGCCAAAGCAAGGAGAAGGGAAAGACCAAGCAAGCGACACTTATAAGCGACTTCCATGCACATGGAAGTAAGAGCTGTTTTTAGCCGATTCGTCTAGGGCGGAGTTAACATCTATGACGTCACAATCTATCCTTCCCGAGGTTCGAGGACCAATCCCACGAACACAACCTGACAAGATCACCTCAAATAAGATGTACACAAAACCAGGGGCGGATCCAGCCAGTAAGGTTAGGGCGGGCGATCTCAGTAATATTTGGTAGTCAAGTCTCAAAACGGCTTCGCTACTATGAGAGAGATGAATTATATTTCACAGCACTGCTGTTACAAAACAATGGACCACAAAATGGCCTTATGTCGCGAATGTTTTCCAAATTGTACAAAATTAAAGTGAATAAAGTTACTTTCGTAGGTTTTAGGAGGGGTGATCGCTCTCACTGGATCTGCCCCTGCATAGAACATTCTTAAGCCGTATTTATACTTTCGGATGACACTTAGTGGTGAGAAACTTAAGGTCTCCGCACTTAGGGAATCGCTTAATCCTTGTAGTAAATGTGTTTTGTTTTTGATATTTTATATGTAAACACTTTGTTTGACAGTAAAAGTTATTTGCGACTCTCATTAAACTTGAGCTTCTTTTAGAATTAAAAGTATACTGAAAACAATTCACCAAAGGGTAGGATAATGTTAACTGCCGATTGCAGGTATTTGCGTATGTTTGTGCTGTCACTCTTCTTGATCTCACATGTCCTCTTTAAAAAGAATTTATTTTTCTGTTATATCAGTTCAGAATTCCGCTTTTGTCCAACGATCTTAATGGTTTATAGATTCTCCCAATTCTACGAATTGAAGTCGGATATATCAGACATCGACCTAATACACCCTCAGTCATATCGTGAGGATGGTCACAAACTTAGTGGTACATACGTGAATGATATCACGGAAAACATTCTGTGTAGTAAAACAAGCCTGAATGCTGACGAGGGACATACAAGCGTTATGACAAAGAGGCGCTGAACCATCGTTTGGTAAAATGACGTGCAGTGGCAGTTGTTAATAAAATCATCTCGCATGCGGTGGTGTGAGAAGAAACACAGTGAATGGACACGGAACGAGACTGAAAAATACACTCCTTTGTTCAACGCTCGCTGTCTATTGATTTCGTGTGATTTCATGTCAACGCCGTTTCATCTATTTTGATTGTTTCAAAGCAGTTTGAGCTTTGAAAATTACTGTTTGATGCAGTGTTTCCCAACGCCTTTCGACCATGCCCCACATAGTCATCTCCAAATTAGTGATGTACCTCAGTGGAAAATACAGTAATACAACATACATTTTTAAAATTTGACCAGACTCAAAAAAACAGATAAAACAGAAAAAAAAGTTCTAGGGAAAAACCCCAGCAATGACAACACTGGCACCAGTGCCTACTACCATAACATGAAGTAAATCTTTGAAGATTTGTTGCCATGTTATTGTTACGCAATAAAGACCAAAAGGAGAACAATCCGGTGGCAAGTTTTGCAACCTGCCTATGCAGGCAAACGAGCGGACACGAGTGAACTGCAAGCTCATCACTGCATGACACCATAACTGTGAACCTAGCTGTGCGAGTTTCATACCGGCAAATAAACTGTGATTGCAAGAATTAAATCCAATTAATCAGAATTAAGCAGCTGACTTCAGGTTTTCTAGAAATGTCTGGTTCTTCAATCGAAATTTCTATGGGAGAAGGTGTCCGTTTAACCCCCATGGGCGTCGGAAGAATTTTTTCCAGGGGGTGACAATAGTGGATTTTCCCAGTGGTAGCATAAAAGATTTTCCAGGGGGGGGGCAAAAGTGGCGAAATTTTAATTTACCCACTCGAAACTAAGAAAATTACAGTTTTTTACTGAAAATTTAATAGGATAGTGTCAAATTTCAAAATCCAGGGGGACAATGCCCCCCTGCCCCCTTCCGACGCCCATGACTCCCTTCGGACGCCCATGTCAGCTGGGGAGCAAATCTCTTCTCTCGCAATCATTCCTTTCGGGAATGTCAATGATTTAGTCTTAAGTGTTTCTTGTGCACTCTACAATTGGTATATGGCCAGCATCAGGACCTTCAGTGAAATCATCATCGTAACTGGCGTAAAATGAGGTGGTTTCATTTTCATTCATTTCACACATTTTTTCACTTCCGCCTTGGTTTTCTTTTTATACTACCTTCCTCATGGGATTTGTCTCTATCCTTGCTAACTGTTGTTGCGCCTGTACCTGAAATATTTAGTCACGACCTGAGACATGGAAAATCTTGTGTGTTTTTCTCTCTCATAAAACATTACATCTTTGTCTTTGTTTTGTGAGCAGTGTTCTCCACAGATTGTCAAATATTGCATTATAGGTCTCAATACCAAACAGTTGATCCATATCCTTTTTTAATTCGCGGCGTTTTTTCTTAGTCAGGATCACCCTCCCTTATTCCCCAAAATTTTCCTGTGAATATCCAGTAATTTCATGAAGCGAATTATTGCATTCCACCTGGTCATTGCCTTGATATGTGCCATTTACCAAAATGGAATCAACAGTATCATATGCTAATGCCTGATTGTCTATCAAAATACCATGTTGTGTCTGCCACTACAGTGGCTTTCGCTGTCCTTAAAGAATTAGCATCATTTAGCATAGCCTATGCCATAGGCGTAACCAGGGGGAGCCAACGGGGCCATGGCCCCCCAAATTTTTAGAACATATAGTCATTTTGTGCTTTGCGAGGCGGTATCCCAAACAAAATAGTGTTATTCGCCTAATTTCGCCCCCCCCAAAAATTTTTTGGCCTCCACCAAATTTTTGGGCTGGCTACGCTACTGGCTTATGCACAAAGCATCGAAAGGCCTGTTTGTTGGTACGGAGTTGTGAGCCAATAAGTTCTGCTGATGAATGGCCAAGAAGAAAAGCTTCAGATGTGGACCTTGTTTGTGGCTTAAATTCCGCATTCCTTTTTTCAGGTTCTGCAGATGAAGTGGCAAATCTTCTGATGCAAAGCACCTTTTAGCCATGTTTACTAAATTAAAACCAAGCCGCCAGCACCAGTGCTATTTTTTTAGAAGGACACTAGGTCAGATGTGTATTTCTACAAACTTTATCCTGTAAAACACAGCACAACCCAAGGTTAAACACGGGCTACTGTATTTTTACAAAAATAATCATGGAATGTAGAAGGCTCATGAGAGAAGGTTTCCCATCACTTAAGAAAAAATTTTTGTCATATTTCAGGTTTGGGCAAACATTCTCTGCGCAGGTCCACATCGAAAACTTTATTGCTGTGAGGACCGCATATATTACATCTGCAATCGCTTTAAAAACTTTAACAAAAACTTTTTACATTAGCTAGTACAAAATGAAGGTAATAATAGTCACTTTACTTCCGGTTGAGTAAAATTGCGGTTTCGAATGAAACGTGTGGAGTAAAATCTCGAGAATTCTAATCTAATCGATAAAATTACTTTAACACGGACTCGAAATATGTACCATCTATGTACGTGTGGCTGTCCACTGCCCCGCGGACCTCACAAAATGCCCTCGCAGGCTGTAGTTTTCCCACACCTGTCATATTTGGATTCTTCACGGTCGGAAGCACGGGAATCAAAACAAGAAGCTCACTCATGAGAAAATGTTATAAGTTTGAACAGGTCTTGTCACGCTGATTACACCAAATGCGATGTGGTTATATTGAATAACATGCAAAAATTCACAATATCAAAAAATCTGTCATCCAAAGCATAGTCCGTTGGAGGCAAACTGTTTGTAGAGAGAGATATCGTGGTGGAAAATTGTTTTGATAGGATTTTGCTTAAAATTTGATGATGATAACTGTCTGATTGTACTTCCGAACACACATGTCATAGAAATATAGTAGTTAATTTCACAACACTCATTCTGAAAACGTTTTTAAAGGATATGGCTTAAGAACGTTTGCAATAATAAAGCGCTTATCGGTTATACATTGTTTTTTATTTATTTTCGTGGCTGGAGCTGAATTTTTTTTAAATATGTTTGACCAGTTACCTGCAGTAACTAAAGCCAGGGGTGACTGGTCTAGATGGGCTGCAGCCCTCACTAAAAATGCAAGTGATATGATTCCGCTAATTTCACCCTAATTTAGTAATTTTTTTATTCAACGACTTAGAAAACAACCATTTCAACTGCTTCCGATACAATGTTGAAATTGATTTTTATTATCTAGCATTTCAAATTAATATATTTCTTAATGACATTTTATTTGTGCTCGCCAATCAGCGCTGTTGTTAGAAACACCATAAACTCGAAATTCACTAACGATTAGACATAGCCAGTTCAAAGATACCACATGCCAACCCAGAGCTGGAAATTTATGGCCCCCTGGCAATATCCGCTACAAGCCGCCATTGACTAAAGCAGGGGAGCAGGGGTTACATTCGTTTTTATGAATTACGGCCGCCAGTGAGTTTAGGATATTTTTATTTTTTGCATTGCTTCTGTGCTGCTTCCACACAATAATCCTATGTAGCATGCTTCCACACGTCTGTTTGGTCATTTTTTACCATGTATTTTCATGCAGTAGACAAAGAGTTTTTACTAATGCAAGGCCGCGCCATAACTTATATTTTAATTTTTATGTGCACGGACCAGTGGCGTGCAGAGGTCCGGTGATGCCCGGGGCGACTGGTTGATTGTATGCCCCCCTACCAAATTCTAGTATTGAGTAGTTTCGTATTATAGTCGTTGTTACTGGATATACGCTGTTTGTGACGTCACAATATGACGTCATAATCACGTTTGCAAACCAACGTTTTGGCGAAGTTTGTTGACAAAACATGCATATTATTCTCAAGGATATCCAGAAACTTTCAAGATATCGCTGATTATTCTACTCCTACTCTCCTTACTCGTTGTTGCACATTGTGTCACTGTAATGAACACAAATTCTCAGCATTCCAAGTTAGGAGACCGGAGCAAAATTGGAAACTGCGCCGGTGCCATGAACCGGGTGGACGTTTTACATCTAATGATGGAGTTTTGCAAAATGAAAAGATGTTTCGGAGGTTATTTTCTTCCAAAGAGACTTTTGCTTGTGTGTCAGTTAGTGCAAATGCCAAAACAAATACGGTATCAAATTTCGATTAACTTGTGGCATCAAGCTTGCTATGGCTTTGCGCGCAGTAGCAAAGTGGCATATATGGTGTGACACAGAGATGGCACGGGCCAGGACTTTTGCAGCCCGGCCCGCCTGGACCTAACATAATTATAATCGTTTTTTTCCCTGGGTCTCACGATCTGGAAAGATTATCAGTTTGATTGGGCGTGCGCCGCACATCTAGAATATAGGTCCCTGATATTGAAGAATGTTAGATTACCGGGATTTGGGTATGTAAAAACTAGTATTGACAAAAAAACAAGTTTCGAAAAATTAAATCCATGCAGCATGTGTTAGTAGCCTTACAATAGACAAAATTATCTGGTTGCAGCATTTTGATTTTTTTAATTTCAATCTTTGGATGCCCCCTGCCTTTGGATGCCCGGAGCCGTCGCCCCCCCCTGCGCGATTTTATGTAGTATATGCATATTGCGATGGTGGCAATCGGCCACGTAGTATTAAAACAATTTTGCTGGTACATACCACTGCGTCATCTTTGAGCAGACTAATTACTTGAACGCTTATGTGAAGTTAGTTACAGTTCTAAATAATTCTTTGCTGCCTGTTTTCAAAGTTTGAAACATCGTTTAATAACTCTATTTCGACTGGCGAAGTTTGTTGACACAACATGCACATTACACTACACGCACTCTCATTACTCGTTGTTTTGCAATGTGTCACTGTAACGAATATAATATCAGCGCTCCAAGTTGCGAAACCGGAGCAAAACACAGCACTTAACGCCATGGACGTCGGAAGGATTTTTTCCAGGGAATTTTTCCTAAAGTTTTCCAGGGGGGGCCAAAAGTTGTGAAATTTGATTTTACCCATTCGAAACTAAGAAAACAACCTTTTTTTGCTGAAAATTTCAAAATCCAGGGGGCCAAGGCCCTCTACCCCCATTCCGACGCCCATGCTCAACGCTAAGACAGAGTGGTTCATAACTGCTAAAATATCCGACAGCGCGTTTAAAAGGGGAGGTAGAGCACACCCAGTGCTACGTCAGCGCAGTTCACAACTGCAAAAATGTAAGGCTGCGCGAATGTCTCGTCGAATAGCAGTCGAGCAGAGAAGGTACGTGGCTGGGATGGCGGACACCCAGGGTTGACAGTTTCAAACTTGCTAAACTACACAAGAATTGAGAAAGCGCATATAAAGTACGCAAGAAAACCTTCGTTTTTCATTATGTAACTGTTATATCCACAACTACTGGGGGTACAGAACAGATACAAGCTTGTGTGAGTCGTAATGATCAATCCGCCTAAACTGTCGAATCTCGAAATAATGCAAATATTGCATGCACATATCGACGGATCTCGAAATAATGCACATATTGCAAGTACAGGTATGCGGCTGCGTATTAGAGCACACCCGAGGTTGCCAACTTGCCACATCATAAAACGAAACGGGAAGCTAGTGATGCATCAAAAAAGTCAGCTTAACGAAGCAAGTTGAAATAGGAGTTTTGAAATTTGGCTCGGAAAATCAATTAAACGTCCGTAATTATCTTTGAATTCTTTTTTGTGATTTTCCCTTAATCGCACGGTCTGGAAAAAGCCACGTCACTATCAGTTTGATAGGGTGTGTGCCGTATACCTAGAGTAGGCCTGTAGCTCCAGGGTATTGAAGAATGTGAGAATTACTGGCATTTGAATACGTAAAAACTAGTGTTGACAAAAAAACAAGTTTCAAAAATTAAATCCATGCAGCATGTGTTAGTAGCTTTACAATGGGAAAAATCATCTTGTTGCAGCATTTTAATTTTTGTAATTTCACTCTTTGGATGCCCCCCTGCCTTTGACAGCGCCGGATTTAGATGGTGGGGGGCCCGGGTTCCAGGCGTGGTTGCAGTCCCCATGTGCGGATATAGAATCTTTAGGTAGGGGATGGCCGATGAAGTCACTAGTATTTCCACGTACCATTAATATTTATGACGTAATATTGTGACGTCACATTTGTTAACTCAAGCGTAACAAAACTTCACGATGTAACATGACAATTGACAATGATAAGCGATTTATGAAACTGTTGCAAAACCGATTACCAGTAGCATCGATTTCCTTTTTTGAAATTTTGTTGAAAAAGTTTCTGCGCGATCCAACGTTTTCATCATCTCTAAACGTCAGTCCTCGCTCAACAATTCATTTTACGACAGAAACCAAACGTTGCAGAAGTGATTTCAAATATTGTTGGCATTGATTGACCTGACTAGTTAGCTCTGTATCAATTTTTCATAGTGATTAATTACATCTGCGACTAAACGTAATCGTGGCATCCAAGGGCGTACGCAAGGGGGTTGGGGTTGGGGTTAACCCCCCCTGAGCTTGATATTTTACAAAAACTTTAATATTTGCGCAAATGAGATTAAATGTTTTCGCATACTTTTGCTTGTTAATTTGTCGACTTAATGCAAATAACAAAGTATGAATTTGCCCACAAATTTCAAGGAACATTTTTCAGGGGGCCAAAAAGTAATAGTTAGGTTTCGGTAGGAATCTGGGTTATCGTCTGGGTACAAAAACCATCTCACCATTTTTTTCAGACCTTTCGTCCATTAGGCTATGCATGTTTAAGATTGTGTTCGGCGATAGTTCACTTTATCCGAAAAATTACATTTTTTTGTCTGCTAAGGCTGATCAGCGCAAGCGCTGACCGCATTGGCTGCATTAGGCCTACCGATTTCTGCAACATGATAGAACTGTTGCACGAGCTCAAAAACAGCAGTTGTGTCTCAGCAGGAAAAAAGGAAAACTAAACGTTTGCTGGAGTTCTATAAATAACAACAAAAT
>JGI24158J21664_10008297_pt1 | contig 13805 bp, 10 predicted proteins | sample Ectturendosymbi3_FD_21664 | JGI IMG/M metagenome (IMG submission 21664) | reverse complement strand
CTAGGCAGCAGTTGTGTGAACCAAAGGGGTTCCTTTAAGTTGCGCTCAACAGGAAGGATTTCCCAGGATCGGTTCAGTATTTGGCCGTAGACAGATCTGTTGCTCCGTTCCGGTTCGTCAGTCAGTAAGGAATCGGTGTAGCGATCTGGAATTTCCGACCCGGTCTCTAGCCAGTGGAAAGAACGCTACATAGCCTAGATTCCAAAGTTGCACTCAATTTATCATCATTTGCAAGCTAGACCATCACTGTGGATAGCTTCACATTTTGCTATTTTTCTTTCACCATATACATACAAAGGCAATGGACCCCCAAAAAAATTTGTGGACCACTGGGGGGTCCATGGACCATCAGTTGGGAACCATTGCATTAGGTGCACCACATTATAAGGCACACTTGCATTTTTTGATAGAATTAAGTATTTTAAATGCGCTTCATGGTCCGAAAAATATGGTACGCTGAATGAAAAGATCTCTGGATCAGCTTTCTTTGAAGTATATTGGTCCTAAAACTTGGTCTGATATTCCTGAGAATTTGAAATCTCATTTGCCTTATTCATTTGGGAAACAATATCAAAACGCCCTGCTATGTCGCCAGAATACCTGTTGATATTCATTTTATATGCATGTAAATTTGTGTAATATTGTGTTGACATCCTTTTCCCTCCTTTTGTTTTCCTCTACAGTTACTCACTCCACCCTCCTGGACATAGGCCTGCTTTTACCAGACTGTTTGTTTGCTTATTTTGCTTGACATTGATTTGATGCATTTCATTGCTTTTTTTACTGCTTTTGATACATCTTCAAATAAAAATTTGGTTGTGCTAGCAACAAGGCTAGCTTAGAACTTGACCCGGGCGGTCTTTCAGCAACCCTTTGTGATTCAACATATAAGAACATGATCATTGAATTGTGAAACCTGAAATTTCTGATGATTTTATATTCTCATCAACCTTAAATTGATTTGTGACCTTTGATGTTACTGTTTTTCCTCTAGCTGCATTTGTGTTATTTCATACTTTCCAGAGGGGCATTGGACTTCAAAGCAAATAGACAACGAGGCTGAGGAAGATCACCAAAAATGGAGAAGGCAGGTGGAAGAGGAAATTGAGAAAATTTGCATGAGTCAAGCGGATGCTATGAATTTATTAAAATGGAGAAAAGCACTTAAATCGGCAAGTCATTAGGTTAATCCCACCACCTCCAAATGGAAGATAATACCAGATTTAAAGCGTGGACTGCTACTTGCTCTGCAATGTGGTATGACTAATGTTTTTGTGTGCCCTTGTGATATGCACTATGAGTCTCATTCAAATATCATTTTATTATCAGAGATATACTTTCACAATACAGCAACAAACAAAACTGTTCATCAAAGCAATATAATCAACTAAACAGATTTCACCGTTTACCTTAACCAAAACAAATGAACCATATTCAAACCTCATTGACAAAGGAGAGTTTCCTTGCACCAATGACGAAGTATTGTCAATGTCTAGAATACATGCAGCCAGTGCATAAAACCCTGGAGCTGATTGGCAATTTGTAAGGAACAGATTACTCAGAGTTGAGTTGCACGTGGAATACACAGCAACATTCAGCAAATCTAAAGACAAGGAATCGACTCCATCATAGACCTTCCCTGTGAAAAGACAGGAGACATTTCAACTACCACCAACCAAATCCATACAGGATCCAATGGTTGAGTCTAACACTGCATTTTTGTAAATTCTTGAGTCTATGACAGTGAGTAAACAGAACTTATTTCAGGAAGCTGCAAGAAATGATTATCTTTGATTTAATAGGTACTTCTTGTTGCAAAAAAGGGAAAGAAAATTCAGTTGCCTACATGGTAAATGATGCAGTTCCCCTTTGCAAATATCAAACAGAGTAGAACTAACCCTCAGCCTTTTGTTCTGTTAACATTAGGATGAGTTTCTACCTAACCCACTCAGATTCAAGTGCTCCTAGAATTATTCCACAAACTATGCAAAATCAAATATCTATACTCTTCAAAATAGTAACTCCAACAAAGCAACTTTTGAAACTGAAAAACTTTCGGAATTTTTGCATTGCTATTAGAGACTAAAGCTTCAAAAAATCTTCGCTAAAACAAACACATATTATGCCCGGTTAAAACAACACACTGTACTTAGATGAAAAATAGGACTGGGGTCAACTGAGAGCACAAAGGTATTGAGGAAAACATGCATCAACAAAAGAAGCATCACCTTCCCCAGGTGTGGTTACAAAGCATGCCATATATGTACTGTACAATCCCGATATAAATGATATAAGAAACATATAGTTTTCCCATATTCCATAAAACTGTTGTCGTGGATCAACAAGAGTTTTCCATAGTAAATGTTTGTTCCACAACTTAAGATTCTGCATTAAAAAATAACATCACTATAGTTCAACAAAATTAAGGAAAAGGGTGAATAATTCAATTCGACTACATTACACAAAATTCTATAAATTATTTTCACTGTGATGTTACCACTTACATATGCCAACTACACATCCCATCACAAAATCTTAACTCACAGAATGTGATCTGATTGTATCTATAAAACATGATCAATTGTTTAAGCCGTAACAAGCACAGTTCATGACTGTTTCCAATGCTGTTTTATGATAGCAGGCAGATAGGACAAAAAAATATCTGTTCACCAACAACTGGTGAAACTGCAAAATCTGTAACACATGATTTGTAATGAATCATGTAATACATGATACATGATTCATGTAAAAAATTGGTTCTCAATTGTGTTGGCACTACAGCAATATTTGTTGAAGCACTACAAAGTTTTTTTCATTCTTTTATCAACATAAGTGCATGCAAGCTAAAGGTGATTGAAATGTTTAAACTTTTCAAGGTATGATGCTGATCGTTGCATTATCATTTCTGAATTAGTATGGAATAGTAAGATGCTGTGGCAGACAGGTGTGCCAATTGAAGAAAACATCAGTGCAATTTTCAGAGGATCACATATTAAATTGCTTGGTTTTAGCGTTTTTGTACTTTATTTGTCAAGTGACCTCGACCAAAAGACCGCAGAGTAACTTCGCAGTTTTCAAGTCAAGCTGCTGCCAGCCACTGTCTAGCACTTTTAGTGGAGTTCTTCACACAACCAATTCAATTCTGAACATCAATTACGGCAACTTTGAATACCAATAACAGCACTTTCACGTCCGGCCGCATTTGGGGATTTCTGAAAAAAATACTGAAACACACATGGCTTTGCACGAGAACTTCTACGGACCTGGTTGAAGTGTCAAATGATACGGCAAGTCTTATAGTCTGCACACGAATAAATTTTTTTTGTTGGGGGTCGCAGATTTTATGTGAGTGACATCATATGTGGAGAACTTTTAGGCCATCTTGGCCAACTTTACCTGGCTCTGGGCGCCAACGGTTAGATGGTAGTATTTCGCTGAAGTTTTTATTGGAAACTAGGCTACAATCGTAGTATTTCGCTGAAGTTTTTATTGGAAACTAGGCTACAATCCAAGTCATTTGATATTTTGGATGACCTGCTTGGGTGTCAAGTTCAAAAGTTATGATCTAAAGTAGTAAGAAGAGTTTTGACTATTTCGCGAATTAGATAATTAATTAATTTATTTATTTTAGATCATAACTTTTGATCCAGAAACGCTAGAAAGTCGATCAAAGTCTCAAAAGACTTGTATTCGAGCTTAGTTTCCAATAAAAACGAAAACACTTTAGCCTAGTGGTTGGGCCCTAGGCCAGGTAACACGAGCCAAACTAACCCCAAAACTACTTCACTCATGACGTCCCTCAAAAAAAATCTGCAACCCCAAAGAAAAAAATGTTTTTCGAGTGTAGACTAGAGGACTGGACGATCCATTTGGGGCCTTAAACAGCTCTCTAGCACAATCAGCAGAGGAACTATGGCATTGGTAAGGCAAACGAAATCTGCTGTTTTTCTGCTGAAATTTAGGTACGAATATATTGTATTGTACTTTTGATACTTTGGATGACCTGCTGGGGTTTCAGGTTCTAAAGTTGTGATGTAAGTTTTGACTAATTAGATAATTAATTAATTTGTTTATTTTAGATCATAACTTCTGAACCAGAAACGGTAGAAAGTCGATCAAAGGCTTAAAAGACTCAGACTCGAGTCTAGTTTCCAATGAAAACTTCAGTGAAACACTTTGGCCTAGCGTTTGGGTCCTAGGCTAGGCAACATGAGCCAAAATGACCCTGAAACTACTTCACTTATCACATCAGTCACAAAAAATCCGCACCCCCCAACCAAAATAATTTTTTTCGAGTGCAATCTACTAGACTGGCCGATCTGTTTGAACCCTTGAACAGCTCTCTAGCGCAATCAGCAGAGGAGCTAGGGCGTTAGTAAGGCAACCAAAAACTGCTGTTTTTTAGGCCGAAATTGAAGTACGAATATATCGTAGACCAGCTCTCAAAGTGTTAATTAGGGNATTAATTAACGAATTTGTAGTTTTCAGGTCATAACTTTTGAAGCAGAAACACTACAAAGCTAATCAAAGGTTCATAGGTCTCAAACTTTTGTCTAGTTTCCAATAAAACCTTGAGCGAAATACTTCCCTTTTGCGGTTGGGGTTCAGGGCCCGAAAACCCCAGCCAGAATAGCCTGAACCTAACGCATTTGTGGCGTCACTCACAAAAAAAACAAAACCCAAATTTTTTTTCATTGCGAGTAGAACACTTGCCGAGTCTTTTAAGGGTTTGAATAGCCCTTTGGCACAATCAAATGACGAGTTATGGAGTTGCATGTATCAACTGGTGGTAACAAGCCTGAAAACATCTCCATCACACAATGATTAATAGTGCAATCCTGGTCCAATAACACTGAAGGATCAGCATGTTTTGCCCAGCCTTAAAAAGCTAACACAATTCAGGGTTATGTAAAGCACGAGAACTGAGATCAGTTTTGAGAATTATTCAGCAAATTTGAGAATCATATTGCTTCGTTTTTGAGCAAAAAAAAAAACAGCAGGAAATTTCTTCCTACCAACAGCGTATGATATGAAATCCTACCTGAGAAAATGCTTTGGAACTAGCAGCATTTCAATTGATTTTGCCTTTTAGGAGAAAAGCACTAGAATTGTTAGTTGCATCCTTACTAATACCCCTAGCGGGAATTTGTAAAATGGAAAAGATGACATTACACAACGACAACAGTTCTCATAGAACCTTTGCAGCAAAAAATAAAGATATTCACATACAAACACAGCATAAAACATACATTCTTACTTTTTTCTTTTCAGCTCGTTCAGGTTTTCTATTGCAATGAAAATTGAGTATCTTAGCTACAACAAGGCTAGTTTCCAACTTGGCTGCAGACAGCTTCATGTTTTCTGCAGGAACATTTTTCAGGCAAAAAGAATTAAAAAAATAAACTTCCTGTAACAATACATTGCAATTTTCAGGTACATTGGTGCAAAATTCAATATTGAGTTACGCAAACACCTGACAAAAATTTTCAAAACACAACTGATTTGTGTGTTATCATTGATTGTTTCAATAAAATCCATAGTCCCATTCCAACACACCGTATTTACTCGATTGGTAGCCACCTTTGATTGTTAACAGCACAAAATGTCAAAAAATTATTGTGGACTGCACTTGATTGTAAGCCGCACTTGAACATAGGTTACCTACGCCTCGGAGATACATTCGAGTTTATCAACCATGGTAATAATGCACAAACCACTACAACTGCTTTGTGTTCATCATGATCTGTCCTGAGAAGGATGTGCATGTGATGCTGAACAAATATGGGGTCTTCTTCTTCTTGCATATGGAGGTTTCCCTCCGAGATGCACAATTTGTTTATTGCGGAAAAGCGTGCACAATCACGACACATGAATCACAGCACATGAGCCATAGTGAGACACTGGCATGTGAACACGATACAACAACGTGATACAGCATGTAATTGCACAAAGGGCAGTTGCAATTTTTGGGCCACCGCGGGCGTTAGCAGCATTGATCCATGAGCTGAGTGCTAGGTTCCTTGCTCAATCGAACAACCAGCAAAGGGAATCGAACTCCTGCCTCACAATTGTGAGGCCAGCTCTTTAATGAAAGAGCTAACCGGCCACCTCAACATGGGGTAATAATAATTGTTACTTGTATCGTCAAAAAAGAATACAGTTTTTGGAGCAATCATAATCGATTAAATGGACCAAAAATGACAGTTATCAGAATCGATTACATTAAAAATGACAGTTATCGTAATCGATTACACTACCAATTTAATAGCAATTGATGAATACTTTCACGCTTGAACATGAACCATAGTTTTTTATGAACCACAGCTTTGGAGGCTGGATTTTCTCCTATATCATTGGTTATAATTGCAAAATCACAGTAGTGACACTTAAAAGCACTAGTGTTTCTGTATGCTTTCGAGGAACCAGTCGACTGCCATCTGCTTTCGTCTTTTTGCGACGATTCAAACTTGCACATATCTCTTTTCAAGTATGTACTTTCTACGATGGGTGTAAGCAAGGAATTGACCACAATTTATTTGCACAGGTAGGCTGGTTTCACATATTTTATTACATTTTCAATGCTGCGGGCATGAAATGTAGCCTGTATAAAATTTGCTAGCAAATGTTAACATTGAAACAATTGTAGAAAAACACAAACTTTTGCTAGAAATAATCATCAAATTGACACTTTGGTTACGGAAAACTTAGCCGCACATCACGAGGGTCGTGTTGATTTTACGTAAAATCATTCAGAGTGCATCCATAAATAGTGTAGCAGTAGGCTATATGTATAATTCGTAGGGAAGATTTTTTGACCTAAAAACTTAAAACTTTTACTGTATAATTTACAAAATTTGACTTTGTTTTGACCTTCAACAATTTCCTGCATTTGCAACTGAAATGTGGAATACAAAGCAGATATAAGAAATCAAACAAAATGAAGCAAAAATCAAAGTGTGAAAGACCCAATTAAATGAAAGTTAACTAACCATGGACGAAAATGAATTCGAAAACACATGAGAAAAAAATATCCCGTGCCACTAAATATCCTGAAGTCAATGAAACGGTTCTGCATTGTTACACTCAAGCACTAAGCAAAGCATAACATTTACTGCCTACAAACTTTCTACATATGCATAATAGGTTGAGAATTTACCAAAGTACTAGCTTACTTGTCTTTCAATCATCTAGTAGTACAGTGTTTTTTTTTAGTTTTTAAAGGGTGTTCTGGTGTAGCTTCAGGGTGTCAACACCATTTTCCCTTCTATGGCTGATACTTTCAACTCATTTTCACAAATACATAACTTTTCGTCAAAATATGCTTAATTATTTGAATACAGCATTTCACCTTTGTCAAACAAACTAAAGACAATTTCATAAATAGAATGTTTCAATGTAGACCTACATACTCATTCGTTTGCTCATTTTCGTGCCCGCTTTCCTTTTGGAGAGGATCGTGGGAGCAGCAGCCCTAGGATGACCCAAAATACCTCATGATCAACAGCAATCTCAGATAGTTCTGCTGGCTCCACACCAAGGCGGGACCAAGCAAGGTCGGAGATGTAGTCACACCACCTGGTCCTTGGACGGCCAACTTGGGGCCGCTTTCACCATGTTTCTTGTCGAACTTCTGCACTTTAACAGTCTTTTACAAACAGTTTAAGGTTGATATGACCTAGCATACTCAACTGAAGACTAGCAGAAGTTCCACAAGAAACACTAAAAGACAACCCATATGCAAGTAATTAAAGGCAGTTTCTATCATATTACAGGTATTTATGAAGTCATTAGCTAGCATTTCACAAGACTGACAAGTAACGGATTGTATGTGAATGTCACTTGTGATGTCATAGAACAAACAAAAGGAAGTTGTTTAGAGCCAATTCTACTGCGTTTATTTGTGATTTTTTTGTAGAAGTTCATAAATGTTAGTCTTGAAAATAATGTTTGGAAACACAGCGATGTTTTCTATCAAAACCAACAAATTTAAAAAAAATTTTTTTTTGGCACCTGTATCAAATTAGGCAAGCAATGTAGGGGTCAAAAATGTAAATATCATGAAAAGTATTGGTTTTAGGTAAATTTAAACTGCATATTTAAAAAGCCCAACCTAGAAAACATAGGTATAGACACCAATTTCATTAGGATTAGACTAGCAGATCCAGAGTTATATTCATTTTTGTGTTGCTCAACAATGCAAATGCTATCTAGTGGTAAAAATACAAAAGCAGCGATAAATCAAAAACCGCTCAACCAATTTTTGCAAAATTGGTGTCAATTTTCCTAAAAATTTGTAGCTGCAAACACATGCGAAAAGGAACGAAAACCTAAACCATGTGGTTCCGAATTTCAGAAATTTGGGCTGATTTATAATGAAATGACCCTTTCATATTTCTGCCTGCAATCCAGCATACTAATTTCTGACAACTAAACTAGCTTGGGACAAAAGGAGAGAGCACTTATCACGTCAATAGTGAATATGATGAATGAATGTGGAGTGCGATGTTAGGTTGAAAGGAGTGCGATGTTTGCTAAGGTTGAAAACACTGGCTGAAAGTAAAAGTAAATAAAAAAATTATCATTTTGGCAAAATATATGCTGCATACTGCAGTATGGGCAAAAAATTTTTTTGTAGCCATTTGCCAACATCCTCATATTTGCAGCCAAAGTGTGTGCATGAAATTTTTTTTCAAGATGAATATACACCCTGAAGGACCAAATTTTGGGTATTTTTTATTTCAACAATGGTATCCCAGACCTAAAAAACTATCTGGTACCAATTTTCATGCATTCAGCTGCCCTAGTATTCATGTGGTAACCAATTTTCTAAAAGTGGGGAAAAATCTCCCTCTAGTGGCCAAATTTCACATCGCAATAAATCGAGAAGCGTTAAAGCAATTTCAAAAATTTTTTTTTATTGATCATTTTTTATACTCTTAAAGAAAAAGTACAAATAAAACGGTGTTATGACATATGGTTACAAAAAATCTTGAAAATTTCAATTTAAGCATGGAATGACCCATGAGTCAGCTAAACCGTCCAGCATCAAAAGCGGATCCAGTCAGCAAGTTCAGGGGGGGGGTAATTTTAGCAATATTTGGGAATCAAGTCTCATTGCAGATTCACTACTATAAAAGAGATGAAGTATACTTTACAACACTGCTGTGACAAAACCATGGACAGCAAAATGGTCTTATATCGCGAATGTTGTTTTCCAAATTGTTCAAAATCATGGTGAAAAAAGTTATCTTCTTAGGTTTCAGATTTACCAATCGCCCACCCCCCTGGATCCGCCCCTGTCCAGCATTCCAAGTTCCCCCAATTCACTATCAATCTTTTCACAATTAACTTTAAGCTCAGATTTAGCAGTGGCATCAGAGAGCTTATTGATGCACAGTTCTACGGAAGCTTTCACCTGTGCAAAGTCAAAACATTCCGCCTGAAAAACTTTTAGCTGTTAGCGCTAACAAAAAGAAGGCACCATGAAGGCACTGTGTTCAAATTTTTTATTTTTATAAGTCGCAGTGAAACAACGCACATTGCATCATTTTTATTTTGTGACAGCTGCTTCAATGCGACCCAAAGACCCAAAACCGCAATCCAAGCTCTCAATGTTGCCTCACTCGACAACCACCTTGCTTTGCATGCACGCTGCAACTGCTGACCTTTTGTCTTCATTGTAATCTGATGCATCGCCAGGCAAGCTGATCACAATGGTGAGACAGTAAAACACCTCCACAATTGCATTAACGTGCCTTTGCAGTTTCGTACACCATACTGTACAAATCTGCGGCAGCATAGTAAAAGGCAAAAGCGTGACGGTGCACATGACAATGCACAGATACCAAACTTACATATTTCACTTCCAACTTCTGCGCCAGAAAATTGTGTCGGCCTATAACATTGCAGCCGTCCTTTGCATAAGCCACGTGTAGGAAAACATGCTTATCTCAATAACATATCTACGCTTTCAGAATTTAGGGTGTCATTGCAAAGTTTTAGGGTGTCATTTTGACACCCAAAAACGGCTTTAAAAAAACACTGCAGTAGTGGGCAAAACAACACCATTACTTCACTATTCACAGAAAAGCATTACATTATGACTTTTTTGATCAAATATCTTTGGTGTAGCTCTTTTTGACTTTTTTTGATCAAATATCTTTGGTGCAGCTCATGGTATCAGCATGAACTTTGGTTTGTGGACATTTCATACATTGATTTTTATATCCTCCTGATAATGTACTGCTGTCCGAAGCAATGCTAGCTTGCTACCACTTATTTATAACTTTCATCAGGTTCTTTAAAGTGTAGAATTGAAAATCGGGTCAGTGAAAATTGTCATCGGTAGAAGAGAATCAGTGAGAATCAGTGAAAATTGTCATCGGGTCGCTAGAATGGAAGAAAATCGAGTTCCTAGAATCAGAGAAATTGGGTCCCTACAGGTCCATACCAGGTACCTAACATTTTCCTTAAAAAAAACTGCTCTCATGTTACGCTATTGCTTGCAAACCTGATGTTTCCCAGAAATCTGGGAAACCTTGCTAGCAGGCCCGTAACCGGGGTGGCTAAAACCCCCTAGAAAAATGTTTGTACCCCTGGAGCGTCCCCCTACGTTCCATGTGTTGGACACAGTTTAAAAATTCTGAATCTGCAAGGGCTAGTGATTTCAGTGGACACGTCATATTTGCAGTTAAATGAGATATAATCTCTGACCTCACAGTTGCCATGATTGACAAAACTTCAAGTGGTTTTAACTTGTGTCATCATAAGAACTCTTTGCCTTCTACACTAATACTGTATAAGCTGATCAAAATGAAAACCTATTCGAATGCTAATTAAATATGTCACAGACATCACACCAAGCTCTGAAATGACATGATTTTATGCCTGATTTATTTGATTTTTATTGCTTAATTCAAATCATGATTTTTATTGCTTATTTGAATCGTGATTGAAACCACTGATTTAAATAAATTGATTTAGATCAATCATCCCTTGTTGCCACCATTTCATTTGTGTGCTTCCTCAATTTTATACTGAGGGTTTTGAGTATATTGCATAGCACCTACTTCACATTAGTAGTTCATGCCAGACAAATACAAAAAAAGCTTTTGTTTTTAATTTTAACAACTGTGTTCGGATGAAGAAATTTTGCCATACAGTTTGTTGCATGTTTCAAATGTTACCAGTTGAACAGACTTTTTGAAATCCATGGTGATATCAGAAAATACAATGCCACATGTATCACATATTTATGCATTCAGACAAGTAGGTTTAGGCCTAACTCAGCTCTGCTTGGGTTTCCTTGTTGAAAGCAACAGCTGGATTGTGAATGGAAAACATGAAAACTGTGAGGCAGATGCTAAGGAATATTGAAACATTTGGTTTCTGACGAATGTTCTAGAACAGTCTAGCATATCTTCATTTAGATGTGCTATTAAGAATCAAATGTCAAGTAATAACTTATCTAATTTCAAGTGTTTGCATGCACAGTGCAGAGAAAAAGTAATAGAACAGCAGAAACAGAAAATGCGTAGGGAGAACTTTGTTGCACAAAAGCTGTTTAGGCAAATTTTCCAAAAATCAGTAGACAAAACATCCTTCAAATTTCCTGCTACACATATGTCTCAAGCTGTGTATGGATCATCCTGTAGGCTATGGGTGCAGAATCTTTTGATTATCACAGGCCGCATGAATTGTTCATTTAGGCCGGCGGAACACAAACTCAATTAATTTTATCCTAAAAGTCTATCTTTATGTAACTATGAGGAAGAGTAACTTCTCTTGACTTGCTATCTAGGTACCTGCTTATCATGGAGCTGTGTATTGACACAATTTTGTACTCTACTTGGGGCAATTAAAATTATTATACGGGCTGTAACGAGTGTTCATGTGTCACAGGTTTCCCACCCCTGTTGTGTAGGCCATAAACAACCATACGGATAACACATCTACATTTCACTTCCCTTTAGCGCATCATCGTTAACACTTTGGCATCCGCTAGGATTTGGGGATTTTCAGAAAAAAAAACGCCTAAACGCTTGAGGCTTTGCACGGGAATTTCTCCGGTCTGGTATGCTCTACAGACCTGGCAAACGTCTCAAAAGATGCGGCAAGTCTTCTAGTCTGCACTCGAAAAAAATTTTTTGCTTGGGGGGTGCAGGTTTTTTGTGAGTGATGTCATAAGTGGAGGACTTTTAGGCCACCTTGGTCCACTTTGCCAGGCCCTGGGCGCCAACCGTTAGGTGGTAGTATTTCGCTGAAGTCTTTTGATACTTTGGATGACCTGCTGAGGTTTCGGGTTCAAAAGTTGTGATGGTCCTTCGCAGCCTCCCATTCCCTCATGCATTTTATAAATCGATATACTTGGAAGTCATTGCAGTACTACATTTTAATAATCATGATGGCATCATTCATGCGTGTGTCTCAAAAGCTTGTGTTTCATCAAAGTAAATGTATTAGCGCCATCAAGCGCAAACACTCTGTACTACTGCCACGTATATATCCTCGTGCTCTCATGCATTTGTGTGTACCTTATTACTGCGCTGCGTGTCTAAAGTTCAGCACCTTGTGTGTAGCAGTGAAGATGTTACAAAATACAATACAATTCTACCTTTAGGTGAGCTTGTAGTGCAACAACACAGCTAACCCAGATTGCTGTGGCATCATCATTTCATGATATGTTACATTTTACCAAAATCATCATTTTATTTGATTAGGGATGGATGATGTGTCTAAAAACACGAAACTAGTCTCCCTGTCAATAAACTGTGACTCATTTACTTCCTGCCAACCTGCCAACTTCCTGCTATTTACTTCCTTGTTGATGTTCTCATTTATAAAATGTTAAGGGATCTGATGAAATGACTTTGCAGGATAGATTTGGCCTGTGGGCTGCAGTTTGGAGACCTGTGCTCTAGTGATAAAAGGTTGGTAATAAATCAGATCATGGAACTAGTCTCACAAAGAGAGCAACCTCTAACTTCAAACTTCTTGCAAGGAAATCATTCAGTATTAGGTTGCTTTGTGATGCACTTAAGAAATTTGCTGCCAGCGTATGAATATCTCATACTTTGAAATCACGCACGGAGTTGCTGTTTTTCCACCACTTCGCAGCTCCTTCACTCACCAGTTGATTTTGCTAGAAAGCTGTCCAAACCCTGAAATAGCTTGGCAATCTTGCAGTTAGCAATGAAAAAAATAATTTAGTATCGAGTTTTTCAGGGAAACGTTGCAGGCAGGGCTGTGGAGTCGGAAGTCCCATCATCCGACTCCGACTCCTGGCAATTTCAATTATCCGACTCCGACTCCGACCTTCAGCTGTATTAGTTACTTAAAGTGATAATTCTTTTCAGATGAATTTATATATCCCACTTGCACTTTCCAGGAATACGGAAACTTGTTTTAAATCGATGTAGATGCACGTTCATCTCTCACTTTTGCAAAATGTGATCAAGCAGAAGTTAGTCTTTTAATTTTACAGAAAAAAGTACTCATCTAAAAAAACACAAAAAAAATTATTAGAGAAGGCTGATAAACAATCGATTTTAAAGCAGATACCTTGCAAACGGTATCAGTAAACAAGTAAAATTGAAAAATGTATGGATTCTACCCGTGAGCATGTGCACATATTGCGCAACGCGGTTGATAAACTCGCTCGGGCATACTCTCTCAAATGACTTCATTGAAACAACTTTTTACGGTCAAACGCTGTCAAGCTTCAGCTCTGTTGAATGTACATGTGACGCTATATTTTTCCTTAGATGGCCAAATGAACATGTTACAAGTAAGCTCCTATACAGGTT
>JGI24158J21664_10008296_pt1 | contig 13807 bp, 7 predicted proteins | sample Ectturendosymbi3_FD_21664 | JGI IMG/M metagenome (IMG submission 21664) | reverse complement strand
ATAGATTTCTGCCGAAAATATGCCTCAACTATAAATATCTTTTGCTCTGTAGTCCATGGCATCTCGAAGGTCAAATTTGGTAGACTCTTAGAACATTAATTCTACTTGGTAAATCTGAAAAATAAGAAGAATTGATTAATTGTTCAAGAGTTATTCAAGTTTAGGTGATGACCATTGTTTTTGTGTCACCCTGTAATTCAGCACGGATACTAGAGATCAAGGATATTTACAATTTTGAATTAGCAAAACACATGCACAAAATTTATTTCAATATCTTTCCTGATTATATCATAAACGGTTTCAACATTTCAGCTACTGCCAAAATCAGAGAAACTAGACAAACTTCCAAATTAACATATGAAATTCCCCTAGCTAAGACACTTAATGGACGACGTCACTCACTTTTCGAGGATCTACAATGTGGAATAATATTCCAAATGATTTTAAACTAGCCAAATATTTGCGATTCTGTGGTTTACAGAAAAAATATTTAATTGACCATCCTCACACATTATAAAAACTTCATTTTTCCTCTTGTCTGCTGTAACTGTGTTGTAGCGCGTCTTGTTTGTTCTTATGTCCTGTTTGTGTGTGCTTATGTCCTGTAGTTATGTCTGCATTGTCTTTGCAGATATATTTCGGCCTATGGAATTCTGTGGATTTTTAGTCGTCTTCTGTACAGTTCGACTTGTATTACGCTAGGGAGGATTACTCGAAGACCTTCCGGTCATTCTCCTGCCCCTGATATCTGAATTTTTCAGATATAATTGTTTGTCTGTCGGTCTACACAGGCAAACCACAATTGGACTAAACTAACTTGTCAAGCATATTGCTTTTATTAAGGACAGAAATGCAAGCCGAATGTTCATCAGGGCCACTGAAGTATTGTGCATTTTTTGTCTGCCATTGCCAATGGAACACACAACAAATCCACTATGGCAACTGTTTTACTTATTCAGGCAAAAAATAAGTACTTCCTGGTGAAAACCTGGAACGTGCAAACTATAGCATTAATATAGCCACTTGTGTGATATGTAATCAACAGTATNTTGAGAAAACAGTAAACAACTTTTGCAAAAGATGGTCAGCGCATCGAGGTGATTGTTACCANCCCTACAAGAGTCATAGCAGCGACAAAATGGCCTTATGGCGGCTCTGTACTGTACGTGTTTCAAGACATTCAATATAAACCACCTACATAATGCATGATTCTTTCACTGCTACTTTTGTGGTATGCAGTTGAACTCTGTAAATACATCTGACGTAAATGGCTTAACAAACTAAATGCACAAATTAATATTCAAAACATGATCCTCCGCCGTGTAAAATGATTCTTTCCCCACCATTCGTAAATTTTAGATTTTTGTTTGTACGTTTCTATGCCGTTCCGCTCTGCCCAACTGTTTGATCCCTTTTCTTACCACACATCCAATTTTTGATTTACCGTGTTTGGGCTTCGCTTTCCAACGTTTGCTAGTTATAGGTTCTCTCTAGAGCACATTAACAACCTCAAGACAATCTTTCTGCTTACGCGTCTCACTGTCCACATTTGTTGAATCACGTGAGATAGTTCATCAGGTTTAGTGAAAGCAACTTCTTGAGTAAGGCCTATTTTTCAGTTTTCGTTTGGTGTCGGTTGTGTTTTATAATTTGCTCATTTTTGTTTAAAACTGAGCTTTCTCTGCTCATGTTTCAGCATTTCGCCTTTCAACTTCAATTTGCAGCTGCCAGGACTGAGAATGCGTAGCCTATAGCATCTTAAAATCGATTTCCTACAAGAAAAATAAAATTTGCTGCTTTATTCAATTCCAAGACGTTTGCGGAGACTAATTACTTGAACATACGTAGGTATATGTAAGTCCGATACATTGCAAATTTATGAAATTGGAGCCCAAGCGACTGATTCGTCGAAGGCCTGCGGAATACGTAGAACTTTTAATTATTGTTATTGACATAATGAACAAAATTTTACCTCTCCTGCAGTTTTTTCGTTTAAATTTTTAAGCTTCACCAACTTTCTGAACAGCACAAGGGCAATGGCACTCCGTGATCTCACTGTGATTCTGCAAATGGATTTGGAGAAAAAACATTTGAACAAAAAATGTCAGCAGTTGCTATTCAAAGACGTATTTGATTATGGAAACAAGCAAAGAGAGATACAACTCACTGCAGAACGATCATAACTACCTTTTCTTTGCTTACAAGTGGTCCTTAACCTGTTTTACCTATGTTACCCTTTTGTCAATCAAAACTACCAGATTTACCCCAATGCACTCAATGGTGCTCATTCATTGAAAATTGGAAATTAACACTCTTACAGTTTAGAATGATTCATAAAAATTTACATTGGCTGCAATTTATGGTAGGTTAAGAACCACTGGCTTATACAAACCTCACGCTTAATGCCCGTGAAAGATAGTAGAGCGTCACTCGCATCAAATCCGCACCAAGCAGGGCGAAGCAAAGGCCAATGCCAAAGCCAATACTAGGGTTAGTGGTTGACGTGAAGATGACAAGTTGGTTTACCACCACAGCCTGAAATAAACAGGTTGTGAACCACAAATCCATAATTACAAGTCGGATTCTAGAACTATGGCAAGTTTAAAACATTGCAAAATCTGCCGGTTCAAAACCAAGGGTTCTGACCTTCGTGCTTGCTACAAACCAGATTCACGAAATGACGTTGATTTCCTAACATGAAAATAAATCTTGAATTCAAACGTCAAGGACGTTTGTATGAATCACCACCACCCAATTTTCTACAACCCGCAACCTGAAATTCCACCTGTCTTCAATCATTATTCACAAATTTTGCATTCAAACAATTGCTTCTCAGTGACATCAACAACGCTGCTAAGCACAATGCGATTTGTTTCAAATGCAAACAAATCGAGTCCGGCTCAGGTCTCACACTTTACTGTAAGTGAAAATACTCAAGCTCATTTTTTTAATCCACTATTCACGGCTAAAAAGATAAATTTAAGGCAATCCATCAATGACTTGGAGCTTCATACATTGTACAACAAATGATTTTCATGCTGTAATTAGCGCAAAATATGATTAGTGTGATCATTCCTTACAAGTAAATCTCCAAAAAACCTAAGCGACGAGTGACATTCTCCTTTAAATGAAAACCAAGGCCTAAGGTTGATTGTTCTACGTTTATTTCAAAACCCATAACTACTGTAATGGACCAAGATGAAAAATGCAACACCATTAGCTTGTCACATTGATTCGCAGAAACGGTCCGCTAAAGCAATTCTAAATTTAAAAAACATAAGCAAAGTTTCGAGACGAAAGAAGACCGGACTTACTGGAACGACCAAGGACAAGACTAAGGAAAGAGTACAGGCCACAAAGGCAAGAAGAAATCGTGTTGCTATTGATTGAAATAATACACGGCGAGAACTTGGTGCTTTCGGGTTTTTCTTCTTGTCTTCCTGATACAATCGTAAAAATCTGCAAGTTGTTTAAGAAGTGAATTAGACTGACTTGCTAGGGTAAAACAACCTTTTACCAATTTAATTTTTGTATTTACAAGCACGAGGTTATGTTTGAACAGCGACATTGTTCCAACGAGAAACTGCCTGTTGTTAGTTAAAATGCTGTTGATATTGTTACATTGAAATCTTTGCGTGACCTGAAAAAACTTCACGACCTCAGGTTGAGAAATGCTGCTCTAGTAAAAATAGAAGCAAGTCTCGGTTCTAGTTAGCCTGAACACTACCATTTACTGTGAAAAGCTGGAGGAAATTTCAGACTTGATGATTTTTCCTGAATGCTTCCACGGGCCATTGAAAACGCTGTGGCAGGCCACATGTGGCCCGCGGGCCGCTAATTGCCCACCCCTGTCCTAAACCTTCGTACATCTACAGATTTTCAAAACAAATCTGGATGATGTTTAGACACAAAAGAAACAGAAAGTCATTTTGAGTAGTTACAGTAAAATTATGATTTACAAAACTTAGAAATTTGTGTTTCGGTGGTTTTCTGTCATGTGATTTACTGGGGCAGTCTCGTTTTAGGCTCCAGCAATAGTCTGCAATCATGTGTGTGTCCCTCAATCCTTGATAATGATCCTCCTTAATTTTGAAGTCCTTGTGAAAACGCTCACTTTGTTTTTCAATGACATCACCCTAGTGATCTGGAAATGTGTCTGAGATTTCAAATAATGCTTGATGCTCATATTGCATCCCAACATGTGGTAACTTACCAAAACCCATTGATCAAATCTTAGTAGTGAGATGGTTTAGTTTTAAAAACAAATTGTGTACAACAGATGAAAAGTATTTGCAAAACCATCTTGACGGTATCACGTTCTTCTTTAAGCTTCATTGGGGGTCCAATAGGTATGGATCCATATTTATTGCCATATACGTATGTAACCATACCTATTGGACATTTAGTTAAGACTTTGCTTTGAACTATCTATGAAAAATCTCCATTCTTCATCTCTTTATTGTGTCAAACCCATTATCTCTAAGATGGATTCTAGATCGTGGAAATATAACAGACTATAACTGAAAGAGAAAAACTGAAAAAATTAATGCTCTCTGTTTTAATAAAATGTGGTATTGGTTCCAGGTTGAAGCAGGTGATTTTCTTGTAATCTTGATGCCAGGAACTCAGATGCTTGTTTGGGCTGATGCAAATCACGAATTAAGTCATTTATTTCAGACTGGTCAAACAAAGAGGCAGGCAATAACCAAAAACTTTTGCTAAAACTACCGACAGACATTTGATCATCTGTTGAAGTTGAAGAATATCTGAGTGTATCATATTCTTCACAATCGGGAAGGCAGTTGAATACAGGCTTGGGTGCATCCACAACATGTGGAATATGGCCTTAAAGCTAAATTGAAGTTTGGATAATGGTGTAGCTGTTTATTTTTCTTATTGAAGTCTTTCACATTTAAAGTAAAGATCTGTAACATGGTCTATTTGTTACCTCCAGATCACTGGAATGCCAAAAAGAAGGTGCTTATCTTTTCCATGGGACCATAATCTCAAAGTTTCCACACTGCTTGTAGGCCCTACAGACTTTATGTGAAACACATGCTTTATCTTCATCCCTAAGCTTGATTTTAAAATCAGCAAAATAGGTTCTTTACATAAAGTCCGTTGATTGACTGTCTTTGTGTTGTTGGTGTAAAACTTCCCACAAATGTAGCAAAATACATCAAGATTGCTGGAGTATTTTCTTTTCATTGAATGCATTTTTAACCTAAGTGATGAAACAGGTTATGTCAGAGTAAATTAAGAGGAACAGCTAGTTAACACTCAACGTCACAGTGTCTAGCCCGTCGAGACACGTTGATCGCCACGATTGTCTACAGCACACGTCGGCCCTATGCAGTTAAACATTCTGGAACATGGCTTGGAGATCAGCGCAAAGAACTGCGCGACGTTCTGGAACGTGGTGTAGAGATCTGGGTAAAAAATGCACGTTCAGGAACGTGGCATGGCGTTCAAAGTGTTAAAATTATTTTCATTGCTGTGACAATCATTTAAAGAGGGTATCTATCGTATTCGGATAACATTTTTGCCATTTCTTAAACTAAAATTGTGATATTGCAAAAATTCCTGACGCGATAGAGGGAAACGGAGTTCATTTTTCAATTCAGCAGCCTCGAAACATTCATAATCAATTCACAGATCTGAAACCACTCAAAAAAAGTTTTTTTTTTTATACCAGTGATATTCAGAGTGAACATGTGAATGTAAGTGCAGGCTATTTAAATAATTAGTGTGTCTGGTGTCTACAGTAATTTATATAAATAAACTTTTTTTCAGAGGAATGAGACAATTTAACGCAAGTCGAAAGCACCTTTCCACAACACTGATAACTAGCATGTCAACAAAGATCATCCGCGGATATTGGTAAAAATAACTCAAGGAAGCCAGTGAGGCTTTGTTGACCATTGACTTGTGGTCCAATAGACAGATCCGCAGCTATGTTGGCATCGCTGTTCATTTCATTTCGAATGAGAAGCTACACTACGCTANGCTGCGCTTGCAGACGATCCGAAATCCACCACACAACTGACAACGTCGTAACGCGCAGATTGAGGAAAAAAGCAATTTTGAAGTTACAGTACGCCTATATACTAACAAACGACTTTTCAGTGTTGCTGGACGAGTGTTCAAGCCTGATAGATGTCGTTTGACTGATAAAAGATTTGAAGCGTTGACGTTTATCAATTGTAACAAACATTTTTAAATATTGATTATTCTTTTTAATCAATATTTAAAGTGTTTGTAGCAGTGTCGTAACTGACGGGGGCAAAGGGGTGAATTGCCCCCCTTGCTAGCTAAACGTAAAGACTGGACCCCCACTTAGCTTATATTTCCATTTAAGTATTTTTTTGCGTTTTTCGGAGTATTTTCAGTTGATTTAGGTGTTATTATAGCCATCCACATCCGGATTCACCATCGTTTCTCAAGTTTTTTGTTCTGAGTATTGGCTAATGGGCCTCTTTCAGCTAAATTTTTCCACTCATGGTTCAAACCTCTAATTGCGTCACTGATTTCTTAACTGCACAAACATTTCAGTAAACAATTCATGTGACTTTCTTTTTTCCGGTGCGTCACAGATCGGTAATTTCGTTTATTGCATTCATTCGTATCGTATATTATCTGAAAATATACTTACATCAAACCATGTAAAGAGGTTTTGTTTCATTCTGAAGATGTTTCAAGACAAATGTTTTTTTGCTATGGTGGTCTGTTTTTGGCGCTGTAGAACTACAATGGTCTTGTAGCGCCACGAATGAGTTTATACAATGTCTGGTGTTGCAACCTTTCCGGTGGTGTTGAGTTAAATGTGTGATTCACCACGAACGAGATATGCGTGAAAAACAACACCATACATACATGTGGCGCGAACAAGCAATACAAGAGTGATCGTGGCGTGGAAGCTCTGCCGATATCAACTTGTGAACCACTGAACGCAACGACTAGCGTATGCGGAGAGTGATCATGGCATGTGAACTGTATTGTTGCTTGCTGCCACACTGCGAAGCTTTGCGCTCATGCCGCTCGGGATTTCCAATCGCAACACTCGTTTGTTTTTGGGTGTCTTCCCTGCAGGTCTTCAGCACACCGTGCTGTTTCCAAGGTCTTGTTAAGACCCGGCCGAGAGTCGAACTCTCGACCTACCAGCACCGAACGCACTTACCACAAGACCAGGGGCTGGTCTTCAAGATAATGTAATTGCGATTGTAATTGTGATTACTGTTGTGTAGTTTGTTGGTGATTTCTGAAGCGATTGCGTTCTTGCTGGTACGTTTATTGGCTGTGTGGTACTCGTGTTCGCCTCAAGAATGTGCCAGTTAAAGGCCCTTGAGAGGCGTCTTTACGGGAGTTGTTATCTACAGTAACACGACAATTACTTTCAATGTAATCGTAATCGATTACATTGTGATTTTAGTTATTCTTAATCGTAATCGAGCATGTAGCAAGTACTTGCAATCGTAATCTGTTACATTTGTGATGTAATCGCACCATATCTGAATTACAGCGACGTTTCGGCCTGTTGACGACAAGCCTTTATCAGGTTGCAGAATAAGACTTAGCAGTGTTCATCGTTTTTTAAAACACTCCTGAGTCTTGTTTTGTACCCTGATGATGCGTGAGTTTTTATTATGCATGCATGTTCTGAGACTGGGTAAAGTAGGGAGCCAAAAGTATTCGAATTTTACCAATATCCCATCCAGCACGCAGTGCTTCGAGGCGTTTGTTGTTATTGTAATTTCATAATTTTATATTCCAATGCCCTATAGCAGTGCTCCGCAACCGGCGTGCTGCGGCGTGCTGCCACGAGACAATGCTTGCTGCGGCGTGCTGCCACGAGAAAACCGGCGTGCTGCCACGAGAAAACCGGCGTGCTGCCACGAGACAATGCTTGGTGTGCCGCCAGTGGCGTAATGGGGAGTGCAAGAGGGACATCTGCCCCGGGAGCAGCACTTTGGGGGCGATAAATTGAGGTCGGAAAGTTACGTACTAATTACGAAATGTCAAATATCAGCGGATGCTAAGAGTTGCAATTCACAAAATGTCAAATGTCATTGCGAAATCTCTTCAAGATCACCAAGGTTCGCAAAGCAAGCAATTATGAACCTTAGTGACGTTTCAAGGCGGAGTTTCTGTCGCTAGCAATAAGCGCCCGCATGTGGTTTGACTCACGACCGCGTCACAATGCTTTCAGGTAGCCAAGGTTACGAATTTTCCGACTTCCCTATCATTTTATAGTTGCGTCACAACAGAACGTGAATCCAGCGTTCACAATTCGTGCAGAGTGCTATATTGTGCTTTTACAGCAGCAATAGAACGTAGGTTAAACAATGTTGTTACCATGGATGTGTAGAGGGAGATGAACGAGGCTACCTTCCCGGACATCCAAAGGCAGTGGGTCATCCAAAGAGCGAAATTACAAAAAGTGCATTCTATCAAAATCTTGTAACTGGAAGGTTGCGAAACCAGCTAGCGAATTGTTCGACCGTGGGTCTTTGTTGTGTAACAATAACACGTCAATAAATCTTCAAACGTTCACTTTAAGTTACGGTAGTAGGCGTTTTTTCGCATGTGACCGTGCAGGGCTCCCACTGCGGGGTTTTTCCACCCAGATCTGCCTTTTTTTAGTCGATTGGGTGTCTTTATGAAAAATCGCGTTAAATCTGTGTGTTTTGAAGTGATAAATTCATCAGCAACTTCAATGTGTTCAATAATATAAATATAACTTTTTATTACAGTGTATGCATACGCACATCAGGTGAGAAAGTACGCATATCGGATGAAGCAGAGCGTGTTCAGTCGATTTCATATCTTTATATACGATCATTGTCGAGGTTATACGTATAAATTTATTGTCGGCAGTGCCACTTGAAGAAACTAGTGAAACGAGGGTTAGGACTGATTGTTTAATTTTCAATGTTACTCTATGCATACATATTAAAAACAAATTTCAATTAGAGGAAGAATGCAGTGGGATTATATTGTTGTAGGATTTTATATCCGGCAGTTCAAGATTGCACAAAGTTTCCTAGTTTAATAGCAAATGTACTCCTACAATTAGTGAGACATATCATCAACGAAGTATGTTACCAGCGTCATGAAAACGTCTGGAGCAGTGGTTTCCAAACGTTTTTGTCCGACGAACACTTCAAGGTTATTTTAAGTGAACAAGGAACCCCCGCCAGAACTGCCAAACAAACATAAACGCTTGTGTTTCATCCAAATTGCCATTATTGAGGTTTCGTACTGTAAACAAATTATGCACAATAAAAGTAACCATAAATCAAGCTAGATCAAATGATATAGCGGTTGCCAGTGCCACACGCCCACATGGTTAAAGGACATATCAGCAGTTTTTGCTTAAAACTGGAAAGTATTGCTCGTGGAACCCTTCAGATTTGTCTGTGGAACCCTAAGGTTCCGCGGAACCCACTTTGGGAAATGCTGGACTAGAGCAACAAAAAAGTTCTTCCAAACGTTCATATTTGCGTTGCAGAAGAAAATTGTGAAGAGGAATCCTAATTAAATCAGTATTCAATTATCGTTTCAAATAAAATACGCACACTCATAATTTTTTGTTCGTAACAGAAATTTTCTGTTTTTTTTATTCAGGCCGTCGCCAGGATTTCGCANCTGGGAGGACCAAAAACCACAAAGGGGGAAACATTTTTAAAATAAAATATTGGATGTATGCAGCAACCGGGGGGCCAAAGATGAANTGGGGGGCACATATTTTAAATGAAGAGCAGGGCACCACTGACCCCCACTGGCGACGACCCTGTTTCTAATGTACGAATACTTGTTTATTTTGATGTGCAATCTGGGTTTATTTGAAATCATGGGAGCCCTGCATGTGACTGTTGCACACAGACATCTTTGCAAGTAATGCAGAGAGACAGTGACATTGCTGATAGCGGTAACTTCGGTAAGCCACGTGTAGTTATATACTGTGCGAAAAGAAGCATGAGTAAACCTGTAGCAGTGTTTCCACAAGTTTGAAAATCCATTGTTAGTGTAAGACTGTGATCAATGTGCTCCGAGTGATTAACTTAATCCAGTGGTTCTCAAAGTGGTCGACATCGACAATTGGACCATCCAAGGGGTCGATAAATAGTCACGGGGACGAATGGGGGTCACTGAATGGCTTGGGTGTCAATGAATAACTGCTGGGTTCTACTGGAGCAATGAAGCATCCAATTCAAAATTATTGTTGATCGGGCAAGGAATGCAAACGGCGTTTTCAACAAATCAAACAAAAGTAAGAGGAATGTTCAAATCTCAGCTACAGTAGTTTAAAAGTACTGTACATTCGATTCGAAGAGTTTCCATCAAATCATCCATTGTGATGGCATTATGAAAACTGTTCTGTTTGTTACGTCACAAACAATATTGTAGTCGCTGTTCGGCAGTTAGACTGGTAGTACAGCAGTCGGCTACGCAGTAGGACCAGTGGTGCCACTCCTAGTGTTTTTCCACTAGATCTAGTGTTTTTTCATTTCATCTAGTGTTCTAGTGTTTTTATGGCTATCTGGTGTTTTGTTTCTGAGTAAGCTGAATGTAATTAATTGCACAATTTTGTGTAATTGTAGCTGTAATTGAGACCTTTTAATTTAGTGCAATTGTTATTGCGAAAAAATCTACCTTATTAAATCTTAAATCATGCAAGGCAATATAATGTTTGGAGTTAAACCGCTGCGAAGTCACTGTGGTCATCTGTTAGAAGTTTTACTGACCTGTACAAACAAACACAAGCGTTACTGCTATCTCCCGTTTTCTTTGGCTCTTGTTTGCAATGAGTTGCACAGTTGTAGCAGACGTAAAGTCTACTACATCTAAAATAAAGTGTTACAAAACAAAACAATACTCAACAGTCAAGAAGACTGGATTCACCACCAACACTAAGAAGACAAAGAAGTACTGATGAACTTCGAAACCAGCCAAGCATCAAGAAGCAAGCATGAACTACATATTGAACATGAACATAACCTCATTCTGCTCTCACTCTGATCACGTTCAGAGAACGCTCTTACTGTCACTTCCTGTGGCGAACGGGAAGTGCAAATACCTTTAGGTACTTTGCATTGAATTAGGGACTTTCCAGAAAATTTGGGTATATAAGGGTATAAATTGGCATTGTTAAAAAACAACAAAACTTCGTCTGTACAAATGAAATCATGTCATTCCAAGTATTCAGAAAACCCTGTTTCCAAATGATTCCAACAAAAACTCAACTTGTTTACATAAAAAATCTGCAACGCTGACAAACCCAAAAGCGTTGAAATCGTGACTGTAAACTCGGAAACTGACTAGCAACCTTTTGGTTAACGAAACTCCAAAAGCTGGAAACGACCGTCACGATTAGACTAGTCAAAAGCCCTCATCCACAACTGTAAGTCATCCAGTTGACGATGAGCTAATGTAACGACAGGTTTTCAGTTGGGAAATTACTTTAGGTGGTTTAAGATTATCTTGCTCATTGTAAAAATGATCCCAGAAATTGAATTGTGCCTGTGGAATTGATTCGAGAGAGTCCATTTGATCTTATGCGTTGCCAAATTGGTAAGTGTTTTAATTTACAGTTTGCGAATGTCTCATTTTCACTAAAAAATGACTTCACTTATACTATTAGTGTGCTATAATTTTAAACAGTATTTGCCAGCCCTCAGAAGTCTATCAGGGAGATCAAGCAAGCTTAGACTTGTGAACATCGTCCTTGATGCAGCTACGAAACGAACCCACGAACTAAAACGGCTGCATCTAAATACAGTCTTTTGGTTTAAATATAAACCTAAAGATTTGTTATACAGTGTCTGTGGTTGGCATTGCAACGCATTTCTGGGCATTTTCACTGCTGTGTACGTTTGCTTTTGTAATCTAGTGTTTTTTTGGTGAATCAAATGTTTTCTAGTGTTTTTCATCGTGAAATCTAGTACTTTTCCGCAGCAACAGAGTGGCAACACTGAGTGGGACGGAGAACAATTGTTTTAAACACGAATGATAGCCACAGTAAATAGATCTACTTTTGCAAAGCTAGCGACAATGAAGTTCAAAGTGGAGAAAATGGTGTGCTGCACTGACAGTTATGTTTTATGTTATGCTTACATCTATAGTTCTAAGCATATTTTTAGATTTTGTATTATTTTATCATGGATTTCAAGTAAAAGGTACTCAAATTTATTTTGACACATACTTTCCTTGTATTAGTAACTGTTGGGCTAGGCCACGGGATCTACAGAAAATTGTATACTTTTATTGGGGGTCAACGTGCAGAAAAGTTTGAGAACCACTGGCTTTATGCAGCCTTCTTTTCACGTAGCATAAAAATCCGTAGCTTATTGTTAGAATACGTCTTTGCAGACTTGTGTGAACACGTCTTTATCGTTAAGGTTTAGTTCTGATGTCTTAGTGAGCACTAAGTGCAAGATTATGTTTGCTGACGCGAGTTTTCGTAATTCATCTACTCATTTTTTTAAGCCTGCGTGGTGTTCTAACTTTAGTAAGTTGTCCAATAGTCTTGTCAACATGTACATTTCTACTTCTAATTTCTTGAAACAGTTGTGTGAGGGTGTCTTTTCACCGCTCAAGTTGTTCTGGACCTTGATTATTCTTGAATTATGACTTGTTTGCAGAAAGTGCTCGAAAAAATGGTTATTACCTAGTTTAGGAAAAGAAAAGCATTTCTGCTAGCCGAAGTGCAGAAAACATTTCAGACAAACGATTGAGAATTTAGGTTCAACCGGTACAGACTGACGCAGTAGAAAGGGTAGAGCGTTTTGTGAACGTCCATTTAATTGCATCATCAGCAACCTGTAAAGGATAAGCAAATTTTGAGGCACCCCCCTGGAAAAAGTTCTGCGGACGTCCATGGGAAGCACTGCTTTTGATCTAATTCATGGGTCATAAAGCGTGGGGCTGTTTGGTTCAATTCTTTTAAGTCACACAAAAACGGTAAATTCACGCGTGGTGAACAGCCTAAAAATATGAAAAACTAGGAAAGGAGTCTTTTGATATCCAAGGGCGAGGCCCCCAAAATTTCGAGGCCACGGGCATTTGCCCGGTTTGCCCAATGGTTAATCCGTCCCTGTTTACTATATGTAATCACACTATATCGTAGCGAATGACGTAACTGACTGGAGACAGAGAGGCGAATTGCCCCCATGGCAAGCTAAATGCAAAAACCGGTCTCCCACTTAACTTATATTTCGGCTTTAACATTCTTTTTGTTCTCAGTAGGTTGTAGTTTTTGTGTGTTTTCGGATTATTTTCCGGTGATTTAGCATTTTAGTTTAGCCATCCACATTCGAATTCACCATTACTTCTCAAGTTTTTTTCTGAGTGCTGGCTTTGTACTGTGGCAGTGGGACCCTTTCATCTAAGCTTACCATCCTGGCTCAAACCTTTAGTTACACCACTGGTTATGTAAAATAAGAAATGTGCAAAGGATGATATTGTATTTTGACATTTTTGAATTTCCTCGGAGATTATTTAATTTCTCATTAAAAAAGTGAACACGTACTTCAAAATGAGGACGTATGGTAGCCCTATTTAACAATACTACTCATATGCAACCTGGGCAAACCTGAACAAGGCAGACGTAAAATCTAACATAGTTAAAGGCCACAAATATGGCGGCAAGTAAATCAGTCACAGTTTATTGAAGAGGAAACTAGTTTCGCGTTTTCCAACGCATCATCAGTTCTGTAAATGTAAGACAAATCTTACANGCGAAATGTTGGCACTTGAAAACAAGTAAAGAAAAACACACGAACTGTGGCTAGTTGCAACGACATTACTA
>JGI24158J21664_10008293_pt1 | contig 13809 bp, 10 predicted proteins | sample Ectturendosymbi3_FD_21664 | JGI IMG/M metagenome (IMG submission 21664) | reverse complement strand
ACTTCCACCTAGGTCAACTGCCACCTAGGACAATTGCCATCCACGACACATGCCATCAGGACAAGTGCAACCCAGGACCATTGCCACCTAGGACAACTGCCACCTGGATGACTGCCAGCTATGACAACTGCCACCTAGAACAATCGCCACCCAGGACAACTGCCACACGGACAACTGCCACCTAGGACAATTACCACCTAGGACAACTGTCACCTAGGACAACTGCCACCTCTATAACGGCCACCCGAAAAACTGCCACCAGGAAAACTGTCACCAAGAAAAATGCTAGCCGGTGTCAAGCGAAATTTCTGACTTCACGCCATGTGCGCATGCACAGAGTAATACTCTACAAATCAAATACGCTGAGAACCTTATTATTAGGGCTCAGGGTTTAGTGTTTTGGTACGTGCTTCGGGTTAGATTTGGGTTAGGGTAAGAAAAATAAATATAATTGAGATCTAAGACTAAGTCCAACATTTTTCACAGTGGTTACAGTTATTCTCGTACTATAGTTTGTTGTGGGTATCTGACACCTAACCAAAAGGTTTTAATTTATACAAGACAAATCAACAAAGTTATTGTTAAACGTTATTCCTTTACTCTGAGAAGCAAAATAGCTGACAAAAAATAATAGGTCAGAAATTACCCAGAGGTCAGAAATTTCGCTTGACACCGGAAACTGTCACCTAAGGTATATTGAGTTCTTTGCACTTGTGATTACAGCCATTTAACCTTTACAAGGATCTAGTGCAGGGGTTCCCACCCTGGGGTACATGTACCCCTAGGGATACATTTGCCTATCTGAAGGGGTACATTTGAGGTTAGCAATAGGAGGGAGAATATATTTATATATTATCTATTTCTAAATGTTTATACATATAGCTTTGAGACATAAAAACGGAGTCTACGTTTATAATTCTAAAAATCTAAAAGTTCTAATAATAATTCAGTGGATTTTTGTTATTTTACTCAGCGTTTTCGTCATCAGAACTTTTAGGGCTACATGCTCATCTGTCGAAATGGTGAAGGTCAGAGAAAGGTTAGGAACCCCTGATCTAGTGTATAACAAAACGTTTCTTCATCTTCTGACCACTTTAAAGAAACGTGATTTCAACTTTAAACGTTTTGGGTGGATAATATCGTGTCGGTGTCATTGCATCTTCACATACATTCTTAAGTCAGTACAAAACAATTTTTATGGGCAGTTTAAAAAATTTTCACAGTAAACTCTCTTATCGACATTATCACATCGCATTCATTTCACGCACTCATCAAACGCGTTGCTTGCGTTCATTTTACCTTCTGTGCATTTGTTTACGTTAGCTTTTGATATGTGAGTTACATGACAGCAATAGCAACTCACTTTTTGCTGCACTGTGGTGAAGAAATATTATCGTAGCCTAAAGGTTCTTAGTCGCTGTGCCGCGAGAACGCCTATACGGGCCCCAAAGGCGATATACCAAACTGATTTTGATAGGTTGTGTGTGATGCGTAAAACGCATTATCTTGTGTGGAAGTTGTCCGGATGGCACAGGGGTGTAGTGCTAAAAAGAAGTGTGGGAACGCACCTGAAAACTAGTCATTTTCCGTAGAACTTCAAACTCATTTTCAAATCAGTTCTTAATAATGATTTATTCTTTTTCATTTCACTACAAACGAATGCATGAAAAAAGTGTGGGAATTTGTTCCCTGGATTTTTAATTTGACATTTTCCCATCAAACATTTAACAAGTAAAGATTGTCTTTGAAATTTCGCCACTTTTGGTCCTCCTGCAAAACATTTGTGGCTAACCCTGGAAAATCTATTTTTGGCCCTTTCCTGGAAAAAATCTTTCGACCCCCATGCACATTAGTAAACAAATAATTGCTTGATTGGATACAATTTTGGTAAACCATTTGTTACAAGAAATGTCAGTAACTTTACAGGACCTCTTTGGCTGAGCCAAAGTGAGCGACAGTGTCATGAGATTGAAATTTTCCAAAGCGTCAAGAAATCGTTGACGAAGTTCAGGTCCATGTGTTTTTCACTCAACGCAAACTTATGCTTGCGTAGACACTTGACAGCCACTCCACCGAGTAATGGCAGTGGTGCATAATTGAGAAATAGCGGAGAAGGTTGTCAGAGAGGAAAACAGCTGATCATCTTTACAATTTTCATACTGTTTCGGAAGGTAAAAGTTTACGTTTATATGAGACAGAATCTATTCGCACATATGCGCGAAGTAACAGTTGGTTACGAAAAAGAGCAGATGGCATGCATACTTCAGAAGTTAATCAAATCTTACGAATTTCACTATGTCTATATTGTACTTTGTAAATAGCTGTTTGGCAAAGGAAAACCTCCGGTAAATGACTTAATTATTACAGTTTGCTTTGAATAAAATTTTTTCAAGCGAATTGTCACGCTTGGTTCAAGTACGTAGAAATGAAAAATAACGCACGTTGTGTTCCGTAATTGCTCCCAATAATAGGGTCGCCGGATGCGTTTTGTAAAAATACCGGCCATTTTTTTAACAGTGACAGATCTAGGCTGCATTCGTAAGCGCAAATTCAATAGCACGGAACTGTCGAATAACATTTTTTGAAAAGAACGCTTTTTTGACAATGCATTTGTTTTTTGTGTTATTTTCTTTACAATTTCATGAATCTTCCACATGGTTGGTTTGATAATGTTTTAAACAGTGTATAAACGTACGCTTTGTGAGCATAATTTATATAGCCATATGCTAAGCATTAGCAATATAACCTACTTTAAATGAAAAACGATAATTGCAGTGTTTAATGTGAACGGAGGTGTTTTCTTAAACTCTAAAAAATAATGCACTTAATATAATTCCAATTTTACCTGCTGTATATCAATTTCTGAAGTGAATATCTTTCGATACAATTTGCTGGTATTTACTTTTCTACGGTAGTATTGCCTGTATGAACACCATAACACAATTAAGAATTTCTTGCGTGCTGCATTTCAATTCAGTTTGCAACAATTCATTGATTGATTCGCTGGCCCTTGCTTGAGTCAGCTACAGTTTGCTGACGAAATAATGTGTCTGTTCAATGCAGCTCGTGTGACTGTGAAAAGTTCGCTTGTTTCTTTAATGTCACTGTCATCCTGTCCATTTCTATGATTTTCCTGCATTCTGTCTGCAATAGCCTACGGTTGTAGTTTAGTCAACAATTCCACCTACGCCGGTTACCCGGTTAATAATTGCCAAAATAATTGCTCAATCATACAGATCACGTTTAGGATGACTAACAAATTGCCTTTATGTGAGTTTTGTTGAAGGAACTGACAAGGCTCACTACTAAAGTCACTATAATTTGAGAACTCTGCGTTAGTTCTTTCTGCAGTTACTGCAAATCACTTATTTTCAAATTATCGGCATCAGGAACTGCATGGTTTTTAAAATATCGGTTTCTTGCTTGCTTCTTCTAAATTAGCAGCAAAATACATGTCAGGCCGGTGAAATACCGGCCATTTGGCAACCCTACCCAATAATCACCATTCGCAATACTATTACGATATGCATTTGGAATGAGAACCCGTTGCCATTCTTTTACCAGAGCAATGTTTCTCACAATTTCAAGGCTTATATGAATAAGTACAGAGCGATTTTCGAAAACTGCCTGAAGCTGCCTAACAGCATCAGAGGCAATGCGAGGTGGTAGCGAAAAGTGTGCAAGATACATTCAGTCAGTAGCATAGAAGATGTGAGAATAGCCAAAGGCTGCTGTAATGTTTTTCGCACCTGCGGTAGAAAAGGGTTTATTTCTTCCCCGAAAAAATCGTTATTGGATTGATGAGTGGTTCCCAAACTTTTTCTGATCGCGTACCATTTGTGGAACCCGTACTGTCATCGCGCACCACCTTGTTCCAGGAAAACGCATTCTGCCAAAGATCATTTGCTCAAAAGTTTGCCCAACCAGACTTAACACAAATTCTGCATGAAAAGAATGGCTGTGAGAAATTATAATGATTCCTTACAAAACCAATAGGGGAAGTACACAAAAGTGCAGGAATTTATTACCAGGACCCGATCAGTAAAAACAAAAACTGTGAATTATCATTTTGTGTAGCAAAACAGAAATTGGCTTACTCGCGTACCACCTGGAAGGCCTTCGTGCACAACTAGTGGTACTCCTACCACAATTTGTGAACCACTGTTTTAAACAAAGTCTCATTCATTGTTACATATATTTATTGATTTTCAAATTTCGCGTTCGGGTTGTTGTATTTTCCTATACTTTTTTCTCATGCATGCACTTCAATCATTTATTCTCGGATCTTTACGAGTTTTTCGAAACAGATACGATCACGCAACAGTCATGATTCAAGTCACTGGCTCTCAAACTTTCATGAGTCGTGGCCCCCTTCTAAATTTATCCGGAGAATAGTTAATATATCGTGACACTTGGGTTATGAACATCACGGCAAAGCTACCTAGTGAAGGCCTCTGCTCGTGGCCTCCAGAGAACCGCTCCGTGTCCCTCAGGGGGGCCGAACGCCCCGTTTGAGAAACCCTGTTCTACGTAAAGATTGTGAAACAATAACACCAAAAAGATGTCGTAAAATATGAAGAACTACAGTGAAGTTTTTGATTAACCAGCTTCACTGTAAATATAAAACTCACGATCATGCAATTTCAAAGCTGCCTTGGGTTTACTTCTAAAATTCCAATTTCCCGACAGTTTTTCAGAGTTGCGTTTACGTAATTATGCCTAAGTGTCTCGTGTTCTTTCTTCCGGAAGCATGTACTTGACGTCATGACTCCTCCCAAATCTTATCAGAAGGTGTGTATCGAGTAGGCAATTTATTTGCTTGCCTTGTTGCCCACGGTTGCTCAAGAGAGCTCAAAACACACCCACCGAAATCCGTTAAATATTGCGCGGCGTATGCGTCGATTATAGGGGAGAGCCTGAAACATTGTGTTGAGCCTCGTACAGTCAAGTGTTGAAGGTTCTTCACACGACCACAGTTTTATCTGTCGGATCATTGTTTGGGTGATGTCCTCTGAGCTTTTGGCTTTCACCCTGACTCACGAGAAAGCAACGGAAGGTTTAACTCGAGGAGTGTCGTCACATCACTCGATGGCGCATTTTGGGTGTAGCAGCAAGGACATTATGGCGCTGGGGAGCTCATGTTTCAAATTCAGATTTATTCTTTAACAAACGTTTTAACAAAAAAACAAGAAAAATTTCAACAAATATATTCAAAAACTGCTTAATCCGTCGGAAACAAGTTAAGCAACACGGTTTGCTCGTAAAAAAACTTTTTATGAGGAAAAAGGCTATAGGGAGTCAAAGTTTGTTATCTATGTCAGACTTTTTACACATATTTGCTCACTATCCAAACTACTTACTTGCGTTTTAAAGCAAACGGAATATCGACATACACATTTGTTAATGAAGCAGAAATACACCACAATACAAGATTTTAATGTTACTCGAAAGGCAGTGGTGGGTTTAGGGTGTGGAAATCTGACACGATTTCTCACCAAACGATCTGGGCCCTCTTTTCCCCCAAACCACTCATATATATATTTTAATCTGTATTTTGGCAAACCCTTTTCTCACTAACACATCGAGCAGTAAGTCTGTAGATCAATGGTTTTCAACCTTTTTCGTGCAGCCACCCATTTTGCAACCCAATTTAACCTTATCACCCCCTACCGAAAATTTCCAATCAGGTATATGTAATGCAGTTTTGTTTGCACAATGTAAAATCACAATGACTAAAAAATAACGTACGATATTAACGATATACCGGGTAACTGTCTTGAACAAAGACGCATTTACCGCTGTTAAATTCATGCACATGGCAGCATCAGTGAGAGAGACCCGTGCTGTATCAAAATCACTCCATAGCATAACTCATTGAAAATTAGAATACCTCCCAAGTGAAGGTGCTAAGATACAAGATTTTCAAAAGCATTTGGAGGCAAAATTAACGGCAGTGCAGTTGAACAAAGTGGTTTTGAAGTTTGCTCACAGAATTGCATAAACTTTTTCTCAAGGTAAAGTAGTCCTCAATGTCGCACTGGCATAAGCCCGGAAGGCCATACTTGTAATTATCTACATCAGCTTGTTGTAATCGGATTACCGGTATTCTGCCTTCACTCCTCCTTCACGAAAAACCAATTAGCTGAAGCTTTTCTTGCTTACATTGCACGTTAGACGTTTACAACCACGTTTCACACATCGATTATGTAATCACTGGTTTGACGACAAGTGGGATTGTTCGTCTTCGCAAATTGCCGTAATTAGATAATGCTACATGCATTGTAGGCACTAATTTTTGCATTACTTGTGGCCGCGACTGTTGATATCATATTTGCACAACGTCTGGTTCGTAACAACGTTCTAGCAAACCGCGATATGAGAACGAACTGATTTTGGCAAGAGTTTAGGCTACTCCTCAACGTTTCAAAAATGAAAAACAATATTGGACAAGTACTGTAAAGGTGAAAAGAACGAGAAATAATTTTTGGTGAGCTGATCTGGATAGAATAGGTTATATTTGTCCATTTTTGCATGCAGCCATGGGTCAAACTAAAAATTCAAGTAACTAGTCTCCACAAAGATGACACAAGCGAATCAATCGAGCAAGCTTTTAAAAAAATCGGTTTCACGTAACACTACGCATCGTCAGTCCTTACATCTGCAAGCAATGCTAACAGATGAAACGCTGAAAGACTAAAGCAAAAGCAGAGAAAGCAAACAAGCTCAAGGCTAAAATGAATAAATCAAAACACAATTTGCGGCAAGTACAAACTGAAAAATACGTCGTTCCTAATTAATTGCTTTCACTTCACTGGAACTAAAAAAATACCTGAAGCCAATTATGGAGCAATGCAACAGATCCACATTGAAGGAAACAGGCCGTTCGCTGTGACTCACTGAGCGTTGGTAGAATGCGTTGAGTAGGATTGCATTCGTAAAGTGGGCAGNCCACTCCGGGGAACGCCTTTCAAAATAAATGCTAAACGCTGTGAACGAAGTTAACAAAATTGCTAGCACGCTGGGTAGTGAAAAAGANAAAAGCAAGTCGATTAACATGAAAAAAACGGTGCACGAAATATTTCACACGAGGGAGGATCATGCTTTCAATTATTATTTGTGCTCTAAGTTTGTCAAACCATTTATCTTCACAGATGTCCAGAGAGTGAAAACTGTGGGTTTTCTAATAAAGCAACTGTGTAATCTTCGTGTATAGGTGGTTTATTTATGGTATCATGAAACACTGAATAGTGCTGCGATAAGGCCAGTTGGTCTTTGTCATCTTTATCATCTGGTTTGTTCCAATTACTTCGTTCCGAGTTTTTGTTTTTCATTCCAGCTGGAAAAAGTTTTCAGGGAAAAGAAAAGCTGCAGATAGGTTTTACAAGATCATAATTTTTGCACAGCAATTCAAGTGGTTTTGTGGTTAATTTTGAACGTTTCCTTCACTCCAAACCCACTCTTACGTCAACAGCTAAGCCCTGAGGGTAGCAGCAAAGAAAAAATCAAGACGATGTTGATGCTTCACCAAAAGCATATTTAAACGCGATGGAACAGCACTTTTGTCACTTACTTCCAAGAACGTTTGAAAGCTGATTTTCTTTCTGCGATCGGGAACAAACCCAAACCGTTTTTTTCCAAACAACCTGAACGATGATCTCGTTGGGAAAAGCAACAATAGCAGGTTTCGTGGCTTTGGCGTCAATTTTCACCATCGTCGCCCTAGCAACGGAATTTTGGATGGAGGTAAGGCGTTGCCGCAAGCTGGAACTTTTCAGGCATTCTGAGGGTTTTTGTTAAAAGATGAAATTTCAACGCTGTTTACGCTTTGTAAATTACTGATAAGAAGCCCACAAAATTATTCAAATATTTATCCCTGCTGTATTGGAAAAATCTTTGTAATAAGAGTTTCAACGTCCAAGTTCTGCACTTTTGCAATAACTTCGTTTATAAGCACGGGCAATCGAGCATCTGCTACGTTTACAATGTAATGTGATTCTATATGCTTTTGTGGAAAGATAGTAAAATTTCAGTTATACTGAAAACAGTTTCTTAAACAAGTTTGGTATTTAAATTTTATCCCGGAAAACGTTTTATGTTTGTTTGTTAGTTTTCATCAGCAATTGTTTTCTGACAATAAATCCAAACAAATGTTTAGCAAAGGTCCTGAACACAATTTACAACCTTTGGTTTTACAGGGTTGTTTCGACATTGGCCAGTATCTTCATGTTTTACAAACGCTAACGTTTCATGCGTTCAATGATACCGAAGCAGCAGAAATATACGAAGGAGCCCTAAGCCACATCAAAGGCCCAATGACCTGCTTTTCATCAGGATTGTTTAGATTTCATATCGAATCGAGCAATTTCACAAGAGCGTTTCCTCGTGAGTATATCGTTTAACTTAAAAGTAATTTTGTTTCAACTTCTTAATACAAATGGAGTTGATTATCAACTATGAAACAATGTGAAACCTATCGCAGAACTCACCAAACCTGTCCGATAATGCAGAAATACTTTGAAAAGGCGTGGAAAATATTAATTGTCAGTCTATGAAATTAGACCTGGGTGAAATCTTTGTCGGCAAACTTTACAAACTTGTTTGCTACGTCTATGTAGCACCTGTCGAACAATAATAAAAAGATGAAACGCACGCGAAAACTCTACTCATTGCGTTATATCGCATCTTCAGCACATGATGTACTCGCAAGGAGATCCCACAACAAATTGGTGCAGCTTGCGGTATTGCACAGGAAAATATAAAACACTGCTTTGCTTTGCAGATGACGAAGTATTAATCTTCCTTCATGCCACCTCAGCTCTTCTGATCATTTCGCTTGTGATTGGTGCCGTGGGGGCAATTCTCTGTGTTATTGGGTCTCACTTGGACCCTCGGGGAAGCTCTGGAAGAACAAAGTTTATGGGTGGCATGATTGCCATTGCGTTTGGTGGTAAGGTTGCTTTTTCATTATGCAGAGTAATGATTGCGTTTGTGTAAATATTTGTAAATATTTTATAATCTGAATTTATGCCTTCACGGAAAATCTGCTTTGACTAAAAGAAATCGTAGCCATAGTATATCTGCTGAAATAAAGCTCAAGTAGCTCTGAAGAATTGATAAAACTTACTTAAGATTTTTTCGTGAACTCGGCGTTAAATACGGTGGCAATATAGGTCTTTGTCAAATGCTACATGGTTTTCACTGCGCTGGTATTCCTGGCGAAATGAAAACGAGCTTGGTGGGTGATTGATGTGTTGATAAGCGTTTCACTACAAAATGTTTTGCAAAAGAAGCATGTTACGGTGCTTCTTTTCAAATTTGAAGGACATTTGAGCAGAAAAAAACGTTGCGATAGAATGAGATTATTCCACGAAGATAAAGATATTGCAAGCCAAAAATAAATTACAATCAAGGCATGACACTGATTCTGTTAATTAAAACGCAACGTGTCTTCATATGTTTTCAAAAACTACCGCCACATATTTGGCTTGCGCATCATTAAACCCGCTAAAAACTTGTGTTCCGGCACGAGGCTCTTGCGATTTTAAGTGCAGTTATTGAGTAAGAAAAACATGAAAAAGCTGTTAGTTCAAAATTAAACATTTTTTCATAACATCATCTGAGGCGATTATTTTCATTTCCCAGCAATCTGCTTGTTCGTCGGCATGGTTGTGTTCACTGTCCTGATGAAGCCGGCGACCGAAGACCACCCGATGCTCTTTTTCAATCAGTTCAGCCGTGCGGTAATGAATCTTAGAAGGCACAGAAGGAGTTTCATCGATCTGGAAGATCTTCTGTTTCAACTCGAGGAAGAAGCGGTGGTGCGATTTGCATATTCTTTCTATTTGGGTTGGATGTCGTGCTTGGTGATGTTTCTGGTGACGGCGTTCAACTGCGTCATCTTGTGCCGAAAAAAACACGAAGATGTGTCAAATATAATTTTGAAGTGAATTACAACAATTAGCATGAGCCACGTTCAAACGCTTTCTGGTGTGAAATGGAATTTCAACTGCTTTCCTTGCAAAAGAAATATGACAGGTGTAAAAGAAACTGAGAAATGTCATGTGCTATTTCGATCACATTTTTGTATTTCACAACTTGTGGAAAACGTTTTTGTGTGTTTTTCGAAAAAGTTAAAGCAATTGCTTCAATCAACGCTTACAAATTGATTTTAGTTGAAAGAAAAAGCTCAAGTCAGATCTTCAAAGAGGACGTAAATTGTCTGTTCAGTTACAATTATAATCCTTTCATCTCATATTGAGGCTTACCAATATGGCATTCAAAGAAAATCACATGTAATTTATCCAACTCTTACGCAAACAACTGATTTTGGGTTGAAACAAAAGTTTCAACCCAAAATCAGTTATGCCCTAACTAATGGACAATGTTTTGTTGGAAAATTTTCGATATTTTTTGATTAAATTGGTAGGATTATAAGGATTCTGTTTGAACAACCATTTGCAATTTTTTTAAACCTTTTTAGGTTTCGCAAGCGCCAAAGTATTTGCACCAATTAGCGCCATTATTTTCGGCTATAACTCCACAGACAATTGAGTTAGAGAGCTGTTCAAACCCTCTTAAGATGCGGAAAGCCGTGTAGTTTCGATTAAAAACACCAAGGTATGGTCTAAAAGCAACAATCAATTAATTAATCGCCTAGGGGCTTATTAATCTTTTGGTTATAAATTCCTAACCACTAACGCTTGAAGGCCAATGAAAGGGTCTAAATATGCTTATGTTCAAAACTTCCCAATATTAAAAAAAATTCAAGCCTTAAGACAGGGTTTCTTAACCTGGGGTGCTAGCACACCTAGGGGGAGCTGAAATCAATTTCAGGGGGTGCTGGGTAAGGTCACATATGTGGCGGTCAAAGGTAAAAGGAATATGATATACTGCACTTGTCTTTACTTTTATCCTTATAGTAACCAGGTGTTAGCCAATGGTAGGGGGTGCTGGACTGCTTAGGCCTCACCAAAAGGGGTGCTGAGGTAGAAAAAGGTTACGTAACGCTGCCTTCAGACTTTCCGCATCTTTAGAGGGTGTGAACAGCTCTCTAACTCAATCTGCTGCCCAGTTATGGCCGAACAAAATCTTGCCCAAATTGGGAAAATGCAGGACTTGAAGTCTTGTCTTTGTAAATTGTTTTTTTCAGCTCTCTTTTGCAGATTTGACATTCGCAAAAATAAAAATTTAGCCAGGCATCTTTTTGCTTTTGTAGTCAAACTTAGTGTGTTGTTTGCTTATGACTATAACTGAACTGAATTGCGCATGTACCTAATGATGAATTACCGTATAATTTTGCGAAACGTGTGCTTCGCCTGCAGTGCGTTTTACTTAATTTGCACAGAAAAGGAAAAATGATTGTAAATGGAAATCAGGAACGGTGGCCATATATTTCCTTAATGAAACATTTTCGCTGTTGTATATGGCATTAAATGCCTAAAATTTCCAAAGATAAGCTGTATAGCTTTTTACCTGTATGTACTTTGAAGGTGTTACTCTGTCGAAAGTAACTTTATCGACAAATATTGTTTGCAATGGATTGTATTTTATTTTTGACCGAGGAGTTTGACAAAACTTTGAAAAAATATCTAAGTAAATTGTATTCGAAGTTCCAACGCTTTTTGTAATGAAAATCTTTTTACTAAATTGTACATAAAAGAAACCATGTTCATTTCCTTCCGAATAGTTATTTCAACAGCGTGTACATTAACATGCGATTCTTTCAATTTGCTTGGTTGAAGATTTTTTAACATTGGTGCTTCTTTGTACTTTCTGTAAATACCACTTTTAACGCAGTTTTTTAAATGAAAGTGACTGTTCATAACGTTTTTATTAATAAAACATCAAGCTACGTGTACTTAATTTTTGTCTGTACAGTCATTCAGTCATTTTCTTACATTTTGCAACAAGTATGGCATTTCTATTCCTTTTTTCAAAATCAAGAGGTCTTCCAAGTTTTCTTCGATGTACTTTGTCCAAAATCGTTTCGGAATTATTTCGTATTGTTTATGCATTCATTTTCGCACCTCCTTTTCCTGTGAAGAGGATCCGGTGGGCAGCAGCCCCAGAAAGGCTCTAAACACATTACGGTTTCCAACAACCGGTGATAGTTCTGCTGGATCCAAAGTCCACACCAAGGCGGGCATAATCCAGTTCGGAGATGTAATCATGTGACCTAGTCCTTGTTAGCCCGAGCTGCTTTCCCGTGGGTGTAGGCAGCAGGACTTGTCGTTTTGTGCTTTGAGAAGCGGTGTTCCAAACAAAACACGGTTTCTTGACAAAATATTTGGCTCCTACCGAAATTTGAGCTAACTACACCACTGATAGGAATCCTGGAATTTTTCCACTCAAAAACTAAATCTATTATTTCCTAACGTAGACGAGGACGATGGGGCAATGGGTTTTACGCATAAACACCAGTTCTACAGAAAATTGTACTCAATTCCCTCTAGTGAATCAAGTTTCGCATCAAATGGCGCACACTTCACCTTATTTTTAAAGAAAAACACTTCACCTTAGTTTTAAAGAAAACCTGTAGGTGTATGCTAAACATGGCATTAAGGTCAAAACCCACAATGAGAATATGACCAATAGTACAGCGAGATCCCTAGCACCTGAAACAATTTTCCGCCATTACCAGCCGACAGGTTGCGATCAAGAGTCAATGAAGACATACAGTGCGCCTTTTACAGTTCTTTCCTTCAAAAAACGCCTAAATTGGAAAATAAATTTTGTCACAGGTCCCAACAGCGTCAATGGGATGATCTCGTGACATCACACTGCCAAAAAATTTTCAAGCACCGTTACACCAATTTTAAAGAGCCAATGCATCCTTTTCAAGGACCGCAAAGTCATTTTTGTGGCTTGGACTTTGTCAAGTTATAACTTGCCAACCGATAGAGCTAGAGAGCTGTTTGAACCCTCTAAAGAAGCAGAAGGTCTTCTAGGTTTGATTTAATAGACATCGGACAGTTTCGGGTTTAAAGCTTTTCTAGTATGACATCACGACTGGGTTAAATGAAGAGAGTTTTGGATGATGTAATCAGGGACGGAGAAAAAATGAAGTTGCAACTTACTTGTTTTTTCTTTCAAAAAGAACTGGGCGAAAAGCCTCATCTTTAGAGCTTTTGATTGGTCATCTAGCGTTAGGTTTTGGCAAGTTATGACCTAAAAGCAACAGTTAATTAATGTTTAATATCAATTGATTAATAATAATTAAACAACAAAGTATTAGTTTATTGTATAACGTCTTCACTACCACATGCAACGCGCGGTGTTTAAGTACACATCGCAATGACAAGGAACACACAAATACATGAATGAACTCGAGGACATATACAGGGAAGTAGTAGAAAGGTATGCGCTTGATGGCGCTAATACATTTACTTTGATGAAAAACAAGCATATAGGGAATACACCTGAATGACGCCATCACGAATATTTTAATGTGCTGCGATGACTTTGGAAATGCACCAATTTATAAAAATGCAAAGGGGTGGTGGGAGGCTGCGAAGGACCTGGGGTCATTTAGGCTGCACACCTCCCAAGGACAAAGCTACTTTTCGTGTAAAGGGAACAGTTCATAACACTAAATTAATGTATGTTGCTCTGAATATAAGTTTAATATGCGAAATGCGGTTATATGGTATATTGAAGCAATAGGCAAGGTCAAGCCACCAGAAGAAAACGGTTTAATGTTGTCACATTAGACATTTGCTGTTTTCACAAATTTAAAATGTTCGTGAAAGCTCGAGAGAAAATGCGTCCAAAGTTATAAACTAGGGCATTATTGCAATGGTGTCACGGCAT
>JGI24158J21664_10008292_pt1 | contig 13809 bp, 7 predicted proteins | sample Ectturendosymbi3_FD_21664 | JGI IMG/M metagenome (IMG submission 21664) | reverse complement strand
CAGGTTGAACTGATTCTACGCCGATGTACGAAACGTAAGTTGCAAAACCTTCGTTCAACCAGATCTCGTTCCACCAAGCACATGATACAAGGTTGCCAAACCACTGAAAAGTTTGTACAAAAGTCTGTAAAGTTTTTCTTGTATAAAATATATATGATTTGCTTTATTTCTAAAACTTTGATTGGAAGTAAGTACATTTGCATCAATTTGAAGGTCTCAAAAGAAATCTGTGTTTGTTTGATTTTTAAGAACATTTAGTGCGTCGTTTCACTTACGCCTTTAGCCACTGTCATGCAAGGTTTTAAATCGATATAAAAAGTCGTTAAATATTTCAGTGTTCACCTGATGAGCAAGTTCGTGTCCAATTATTGACGTCACAGAGTATTTATTCCAGATTGTATCTATAGCGGGATCCCACAGGAGATAGGGCTCCCTGTAAAGAACAAGACCCCAGTTTTCCATCGCGCCCGAATTGAAATCTGGCGCTGCCAGTTGGTCTGCAAGATAAAGAGATGGTTGCAATCTTAGTGCATGCAAGGAATGGTACATTGTGCGGCCAGGAAGATCATCCTGCCATTTACCTCGACAAAGGTTGAAACTCTGATCGACACAGTTTTTGCAAGGTTTTGCAAAGAAAGAAACACCAATTTGCTGAACGTGTTGCCCTTTGAGCGTGTTACGACTCTTAAATTAACCATGACCTGGTTTATTAGGTTTGTTTTGCGCATTCATGCCGCTGTTCTATGCACATGTTCGTGCGTAAAGCAAACACAGTAAAAACTGCTCGCAATTTTTATACGCATTACATGCAACGAAATGTGCTCCGAAATAAAGTCTGTATAGTGTTATAAAATATTTGCTCTCATTACGATCGTTTACCAAAGAAGCATCACCTGCAAAGCTAGACCAACCTGAAGCAAACACAGAAATTCAAGAAGGGTTGTGATCTGGATCTCGAATTCAGCTGGTAACAGGCTGCAGGTTTGCACATCGAAAAGTTACAAGTGGTAATGAATTAAGTGTGTGCGTGGAGGGTTGGTATTAAAGGAAATCGATCGGCATGCTACTTTACTTCATCTTGCAATGTAAATCTCAGTAGCATGATAACTGCCTTATCAAGTGTTTGTGGATCTATTTTCTTCGAGAAAATACAACGCTTTCAAACTATCACAAGTCATTTCAAAATTTAGACAACAAAAATAAAAATCTTCATCGCCATGAAAGCACTTAAAAGACCAAAAGAGACCGTGTCGGTCTCTCAGCATTCCAAAAAACACTGAATGTGGAAATACATTTTAAGTAGCACTTCTAGTAAAAACCCTACAGGCAATGCACAACAGTTATGCAACAGTTGAAAGCTGTTGTTAAACTGCAGTTAAAATAAGTGGCGATTAGGTAAAAATATAAAGAACCAAAGCAGCAATGCAGACAAGTATGACATATGAGACATGTTTTATCGTTTGTCATTGTTGAACACACGTTAACTTATGACAACAACACTATGACCAATCATTCGGAATACATTTTAGGATAATAATCAGCAATGGTTTTTCTTTGGTGTAAGATGAGTACTTGCCCCTGAAAGCATTCAAAGTATGGAAACTTACTTTAAAGAATCTTTCTTAATCACTTTAACACCATTCTGGTTGTATTGCCCTCCAAGCAATTCGTAAACAAAAGGGAGCAGTTTCCAAACACACTATAAAGAGCACTGCGAATGAAATGTTAAGTAACTCTCCTGAGATTACATATCACATGCAGTGTTGTAACTTGATCGTTCAGGTTTGTTGAAAATCCAGTGTTGAACGCAATGGCAAAAGATCGTCCCTTTTAACTTTGATACCTGATTTAGGAAGATCGTAAGGTATGTTGTATTTATCACCAAGAGCAATCAGCTGACGGGGCGTGACGTCAGCGGCGTAATCTGCGTCACCGTTGTCGACAGCTTCTTTTCGGGCGTATATTCTTGTCTGAAAAATAAACAAACGCTGACACATTGCAAAGAAATGTCTAATTCGTTAACTTTGAGTAACAATTCGTCGAACTGAATATACAAAATTGTCAAAATTAACAAAAGCCAAGACCACACACTAAATATCCAATGTCCTGTGATATGCTTCAGTTCAAGAAGTGCCACTGTATTGCAAGGACCATTAAGGATAACCTGATTAACCTATTTTTTAGTTTGTCATGTGTAAAAGTTATGCGCATCCTGTAGTCTGTGTTACTGTATTTTTTGTAGTTCTATTCATAGGAAATTATCAAACACATTTATAAACTTTCAGTGTATCACGCATCTAGTGTTTAAAGCTTACCTGCACTCCAGTCGTTGTGAAGGTTTCATTATATGTGAAGTCACAAACGGCAAATGCGAGCAAGTAGGTGGGCATGATTGGTGTGATGGCAAAGACCGATGCGTTCCACAACACACCGTCAATCTCGCTTACCTACAAAGAAGCACACATCCTGTTAGGAGATTGTCTTGAACCCAGAAACATCAGGGCTTGTCAGTAAGCTTTCGACTCGGTTCAAGTAAAACAGATTGTTTTCTGGATTTTGCTGAGCATTGCACATGAAATCATGAATTTGTGTTTCATTATCTTATGCTGGAAGCACAGAACAGCAAACAGATTTTGTTCCAAAAAAAGCTTGCTGTGGTTGTTTTCTGAACGGAACTGATTATGTTTGGCAATTTTTTTTAATACGCAAAGCAATCATCAGATGCTTCAACATTTACTTCGTCACAACTTCGTATAAATTTCGCTGCAGATAACATTTACTTTCTCACTGTGAAGTGAATGCACTGAATTGCGGGATTATATGGATGACTTCACTACGATTTTGATTGGAAGTAGAAATTTCCAAAACACCCCTAAAATGGGCAACACTTTGGTTCTTTGTCTTGCTTAATTTTTTTCAACAATGTCTAGTGTAATTACTTCGTACGAAACCACAGGCATGTTGGAAATCCCATAATATCCTTGATCGTTCCTGTGTCTGAGGATGATGTCAAACGTCGCCTTCAGACCCGGTTCGTCAAAGCACGGAAACGTTCTTCGCGCTCCTATTGTCTCCATCTGCGTGACTGCGATCACCCTGAAAACAAATCAGCTTGAAAAACTATGAAAATTCCCAGTATCAGACCAATTCGATTTTATGTTCATTGCAAACGCATATTAAAAAATCATTGAAAAAATCTACAATCAGTAAAAACAGTGCAAACGCTGAAACGGAACTTTGTTGAAATTTTAGAAGGGATAGTGTTTATCAACTTCATAAACTGTATAAAACGTTGTGGCCGTGCACTCACAAAAAAAGGAAAGCAGAAAAAAATATATATAACATGATTTTCATAATTGATCACACAATCTGTGCCAAGCGTTGAATGCTTTATTTTGTGGTGCATCATTCCTTGCAAAATTCCATAATTTTGCAAAAACGAGAAAATACTCAAAAAAATACTGTTAAGAATGCTTTTAGTTAGAATTCATTCTGAGCTGTTAATCATGCGTATTGTACGTTGATGTCGTAATTACATTAAAACAACAACTTTAAGTTTAAAAAAAATTTTCCTGGTGCTCATCAAATACAAAATATCATGTTTTTGTAAAATTATAGGCTTTTTGTTTGTAGTTCCCTTTTATCTGTAATTAAAACATACTTTCTGCCTTGAAATATTTAGCAAATTTTCGTTTGTTTTTGTTTGTAAATGAAAACACTTTTGGTCAAACTTTTTAAACCTTTTAAATCTACAAAATGTTTCTTAAGCTCTTACATTGACCAATGCAACCGTTTTAATTCCTTTCTCTCATGACATTGTTCACGTTTCTTTGATCAACCTCGCTCATTTAGATGAAAACACATTAGCTGTTGCCTCTGGTTAAATGGTAAACGGAGTTAATATCTTCTCTTTCAAAATGTGTTATCACATGCACACGACATTGTTTATCGCGTGACGCAAAAAAAGGCATTCGAGTAACACTAGCAGCACAGTGGGTTGTTGTTGTGCCGATGTTGCTGCTAGTTTTTAGCATGGACTGTTGAGAAAAAAATAAAAGATATCAAGTTTGAAGATTAAAGGCAATATATCAATACGTAGTGTTCCACCTGTTTTCACCTTCTTCGTTTACGTATTCGCTTTTGTAAAGTCCGTATAAATCATCCCCGAGTTCTCCATGGAACGAGGGCGCTTTAAAAGTGTACTTGGCACCTGACTGGCACGGCGCCACTGTCTCCAGCACCAGGTAATCATTGTCTTCGTAGAAAAAGAATCTTTCAATGGTTTGTTGCGTTCCTGATTCGTCAGAGATTTCAAAACTGTTGGTTGGGTAAGTTAATTCGCTGTGAAAAGTAAAAAAATAGCAATAAATTTCTTGTTTGCATTGTAACGTATAATTGATAGTTGTTCCCAAATGTTCAAGCATTTGTGTAAGTGACATGGCGAGGAAAAAATTATAGTTGAGGTTACTAAGACAGGACTAGATTAATACTAAGACAGGACTAGATTAATACAGTCAGCTTCTTGTCAAAGATGTAAACACTGCAACGGTCTTTTGTAAGAATCAGTTGGGAAAACTTACAATGTATGCAAGATCAGATATTTTGTGGGTTCCTTGCAAAGATAACGAACTGAGGATGTTCCGTAGAACAAATAAGCATCGCTCTCGGTGTTGTAGTCAAAGTCTGGTCGAAGATCCACCACATAATGCTCTGGCACCAGATGGGGGGGTAAGCGGTCATTGATCCAGGGATCCTGGAATATTCCAAGCATCCTTTTATTTTGCAGTATTGCAAGAATAAAACGAAAACTATATTCTTTGTTCCATTGTGCCAACACCAATTTTGTACTCCGAAAAAATTGGCAATTCATCTTAATTCGCGTGCACTGTTGTATAGCAGAGAGGAAGTCGCCCCGTTCGTAAATAACGTTGATAATTTGAAATTAAATCTTCCAGTTTCTGTTAAAATTCCAGGCTGCTCATTTGCCATGCCTCACATTTCGCAGTATTCATAAATTGTGATTCCTGCCTTAACGTTTGTCTCTTGAAGATTAAGTTCAACATTTAGCAGCACTTGCGTGCAAGGCAACCTTTTTTCTTTAATTTTAAGTAAATGCACGAAACTACCTGCGATGGGTTTGCCGTTGGTCCTGCGGTTGGTGGCACATCAGGTACTTCCTTTGTGCACGTTGGTCGGCCCACCAAGCCAACAAGTAAGCCTGTAAGGTAGAAATAAACAAATTCGTACGAAGTGTGAAGCTAACTAAATAAGTTAAAATTCAGTTTGTCGCATGGTGCTATTTTATGACTACGTCTAACATGCAGATGACTGGCAACGGCATCTAACAACGAATGCAGCGCCAGTGTCAAACGTTTTGTGGCTTTTTTATCAAACATTTTTTGTGCAGTTTCCCCGTTAATAAACTGTGCCTGATTTACTTGCCGCTATCTTTGTGGCCTATAACTATGATTAATGTGCATGAGAAAAAAGGTGTATTTTCTGAAAATACGTTTGCTCCGTAACAAGTATTGTTAAAGTCTGTTCGGTTATTGCTCCTTCACTGACAAACGCACTAATGAAAAGCGGATTAGGTCGAATTTTCACTTAAGAAGCTTTAAAACAAATTACCGATTGTGTTCGAATTCCGTGCGTTTCACGTCTTACACCGAATTATTTGGTTCCTCTGCATTTCTACCGATGACGTAGAAGCTTACACTAATGCAAGTATTACTTCAAATGCTCTGCTACTAAAAATGATTGTTTCTTAGAACTCTCTCACAAATGAGCTCCATTACAATCAAGTACTGGCTGCCTGATTTTTGTGCCCTATCTATGGATACAGTAAAATCCAGATCAGATCACTATCAACCACTAGAAAACACCGGCAGTTGTTTCAGCTATCAGCCCATAATTGTTTGAATATCCGAGAAACTTTTTCTCAATTTTCTGCTGCATGCAAATTCTGGTTTACATAATATCCAAAAACAATTTGTTAAGTCTCTGTTACTTTAGAAACAAAGATATTGATACAAATATTCACGTAAAATAGCTGCAAAGTTTGAAAATTCTGTTCAGGCTTTGACGAACTTACCGACGAGAAGAACAGATCCAATGTAAAACAAAGTTATGGAGAATAGGGCGCAGTGGCTGAGATGGAAGCCTTTCTTGCTGGATTCTCCATCGGGAAAGGGTGCTTGACCCATTTTTTTGAAACGTTTTCACACTTTTTGTATTATAACCATGTAGGAGAATATATACGGGAACAAAGAAGAATGAAGCATATTTCTAACTTCACAAACTTCATTACGAATTTCAGTTATTATCTTCATTACTAGACCGCAACAAGTGCACTCCTAATAATAAGACTCGATACATCCAGTCGCACAATGTAGAAAAAAGAGACGTTGGTTACAAAATTTTACGGGTATTTAAGCAGGGCTGCATTGTGCTGGGGTATGGATCCCAATCTTCACCTCATTTATCAAGACATGGCTCTGTTTTAAACAACGTAAATATTCGCAAACATCAAAGATATCTTAAAAGTTGTGCATTTTGTAGTCAATAAATCAATCTATTCGTAAATTTCGACAATTTTTCACAAACAATACGATAAACGATAAACGCTTTTTGTCTAAAACATTTCAGATTGTGTTTTGTAAATGTTAAAAAAGACGCTACTTTTACTCTTTAATGTTGGAAGCTCAGCAAGTTAACTTCCTGTTTGTTCCTGAATGCAAGGCCAATAAAAACGTAACAATACTCATCTAATGGTCACAGATTCTGCACAACGTAAAGAAAATATTAAAGTCTCTGCTCAGGTCTCCTTGCCCAATGTGGGCAAGTCAGTGATTTTCAACTTAATTGCAAAATAACGTCCTGTTAACGTTCAAGCTGGTTCTCTCAGTAACTCATTTTATGGGTTCTTTCGAGCAGTTCCTTCGAAATCCGTGTAAGTTTTGTGTAATTCGCCCAAGGGGAGTGGAGGGTACTTGCCCAATTCGACCCATGCGTACCAGTGACGCAAAAAGAAAGATTTGGCCAATTTGACCTTGGGTACTTGTCCTCAAACAAAAAAATTTTGGTCAAAATGACCTTGGTACAGTAGCTTTCGAGGAAGCAAAAATATATATGACCAATTAGGCCAAGGTTATCCAAATATGTGACGATTGTGCATCTAGTAGCAGCAGAAATGAACATCATTTGCCTTGGTTCTGAGCTAAACCATTTGCCCGTTTTAGCCTTAGGCACCTTACGTGTTTAAAAAGTGCAAAAGCATCCTTGAAAAACTATTACCATGTCTCAACCTAATTTACTTTTGTTGCATGTAAAATCACAAGCTTGGAACAGAATACGATGTTGATCTTCAACCAACCGCCAGTAAGGGCGTCTGGCGGAATTTCTTCATTTTAGATGCCTTCTTGGTGTCTTTGCTGTGGGTACCCCCTGCACTGTTTGGGCGGTAATTGTGTTTGTTTTTGGAATAAATAAGAGTTTTTCGACATTCAACAAGTTAGATTTTTAGCATCTGATTAGTTTGAGAATATTTGCTGAGTTGTTCAAAAGCGCGCCAGTGCTCCTAAAACGTTTCAGCAAGCCTCTGTAATGGTTGTAACAATTTTTGCCCAATTTGTGCTAACGCGCCGACGGTGTTAGTATTCCTTGGAGAATTGAGCTTGAGCAGGCACTATGGAAAACTAGACCCTCTGCATTGTCTTTTAGGTACGGGGTCTCTTCCCTCTCTTTTTTTAGGTAATACGCGCTAGAACGTGAGTAGAGGTCTGTGCTACGGCAAACAGCGTTTCCATTCTTATGCAATAATTTCCATTCTTATGCAATAATTACTATTGGCCCACATTGCCAAGGTCACACTTTCCTCTTTCACACGTCACAAGACGGCAACACTTACAAACCTGTGCTGGCTAGTCCTTAATTGCCTAAAATGTTTCGTCGTGGGTTAATAAAATATATACTAATTTATAAGATTTATCATACACATTTTCTCCTTCGCGGTGATAAATCTTTCTACTTGCCCATCATTAAAAATTTTGGTTTGAATTAGTAAAACATTAATGCCACTTTGGAGTAAGTGATGCACAAAGCATTAGCAGTTTCTAAACAACTTAAATTGTTTTTCTCAAATTTGTGCAAAAATCTCTCCTGTTAGCTGCATATAGAATTGTAACGCAACAACTTTTTGAGAGACAACACACCACATAAACTTCGATAAATTATACAGTACAAGAATTATTGCTTAGCGTCAACATTTCTCATCAAGTTCGTGATAAGTTCATACCAAACATTTTGATGCATTTCTAATCAGCAGGATTCTCATATAAACATCACAGAATTTCCAAAATAGATTCCAGTCGTAATTTGCTATACAAGAGTTTATAAAGACGAAAAACGGAAAATTTCCACCAGAAAAAAATGCCTGTAAGTATGTGCTCGACAAACGCGACATTCTGTTGAGAGAACTATGCTTTAAGGCAGTATTTGTAATGGCAAATTTTAAATGGCGCAAAATCATTTTAAATTGCTTTATAAGCACAAACATTTTCTGAACACAAAGTAACCCAAATATCAGATATGAACCCCTTTTTCTATAGATATACGGACAAACAATAAAAGCTCCACAAGCTGCTTCATTGCTTTCTTATTATAAAATGCTACTGTGAGGAAATAGAATCAGGTATACACGGCTTGTATTACAAACTGTGTCCACTTGCAGACCCTACCACTGAATGACACCAGTAAACCATTACCTTTCCCTCTCATGGATTTATTACACTGAGATTGCCGTAACGCATTAGATTGTTTGCTAAACACCATCACTTAAATTGTTCCTGAGTTCGTGTTTGTTTAGGGTTAAGGCGATAACCGAACTTGTAAACAGCTGCAATGGAGATTACCCAACATGACTTGCAAGGTTAGTTTGTTCGTTTCAGTGAAACTTCCATAAATTTAAGCTTTAAGTTGTCAGCCTCAGGAGATATGAGCAATTAATGTATTCACAATACATCGCTTCAGACTGGTTGGAAAAAGTTCTAAACTGAAAGCCAACTTTTCAAACAAAAATCGACTTATGCTCGGCTTCCAATTGAATTTATTTGTTGTATAAAATTAGTGGCAGAATACGATCATTAGAAGCAAAATAATGATCTCTTTCACAGCAAACGACTTGAACGGCGATATGTAAACATACTGCAAACCGTCCGGACATGATATTCAGAAACTACTTTAGGTGCCTTGGTGCTTTTCTCAACCTGAAAAGAGTAAATCGATGCTATGAAAAACACGATGTATATTACAATTACGAAAATCCTTGGAAGATATCATCAGCATTAATCAATACGCGATGAAGCAAATGACTGGAGTATTTACATGTTCTATTGCGACTTTCTTTCGCAGTAATAAGGTCACAAAATACGTTGGCCGCAAGCAGGGACTCCGGAGAGCGGACGCACTGCCCTTTCAAAAGGAGGAAAACGGAGGTGCCTTTTTCATAAGCACTGGACCTATTAGGAAAATTAAAGATGGCTTTCTATAATTTCTATTATTATTTTTCAGTTCCAAATTGCTGCGCTGCGGAACATATCAACGCCACAATCGTCCCTTTTATGTGCGAGCTTTTGCTCACAAAACAACGCAGCAAAGCGAATTATGACAAAACAACGTAGCAAAGCGCATTATGACTGCAGCAAATGATCCATACGTTGCAACCATCTTGTGTGAAAATTTTTGTAGTGCTTTTACTTTCAGTGACTGTTCTTTACTCCAGTGAAAAATACATGCCTATTTTATTTCAATCTGTTTGCTTTGCTTGAACTTTCTTTTGCTAGTACTGTATTATGGAATTTTCATAAATGTTTTCTTGCGGAAAAATACCGATTTTGTCAAATGAATACTATTTTGGAATGAAACAAGCATATTGGTTGCCATGTTTTTGTTTTTTAAGAATTTCCATCGCCCTCAACGTTTTACTTTCCCATGCCTTATCGATGCTATACTTTCTTGCGAAAAAAATAAAAAAATGTTGAAATACTAGTGTCCAAAATTTTACAAGTATTTGAAGCAAAAGTTTTTTGCTAAAAGCTGTAGCCAAAGGAATTAAAAAACATCGTAGCAAAGGCAAAAGTTACAATCATTCTCTTTTACAATTTTAGGCTAAAACAATTATACCTGTCGTCACAATGCAATGTTTTCATGAACCTGACAAAGGTATTTCAAAATATACAGATATTTACTTGATCTGAAAAACAAGTTTCCAACATATTCGTTTCCTTTTGCGACATATTGATTCGCAAAGATCGGGTTCCCCGCTGGTATCAGTTTATACGAAAACTTTAAAACTACAGTTACGTTGAACTCCATGTCCGTGAGATTTTGTCAATCCATTTCGCAAGCAGTTTTTACTTTAATAAAGTGCGGCACATTTTTGTAATTGATGCGTTCTCAAATTTGACGAAGGTAACGTGCAACTTGAAAATGCGCACTTCATTAATCTGTGATAACCAGCATCTCAACCATTATGAAAATCATTGTTCATAAAATTTTTATTCGTACGGGTTACAATTGTCCTAAGTAGCAGTTGCTTTTGGTGGCAAATATTCTAGACAGTAATTGCTTTGACAGTGTCATAAACGGCGTGCAAAACTGAGAAGCGACCACCATGTTGTCGTAAACTTCTGTCGCACGTCTTGGTCTCTACAGCAAAAAACAAAGCAAAACAAATTCGATGAAATGCAAACTTTACTAACTTAATCCGGTATGTGATAAAATGATTGAGTAAAATATGATGACGCGCAACATTATCCAGCTCTCCAGACAAAAAGGCCTTAGGTCTTGCAATTTACACAACAGCGACGCCGTCCCTTTCAGTTAACGACATAAAACCGTATGCCGTTAGGAAATCACACTCAGTGGGGAACAGCAGCAAATATATCATAATTCAAACTCCATCCAGCCCTGATCGCTGACCGGGCGAGTACGCTGCGTCGTGGCAAGGCTGTATCTTGAACGATGAGGCTCAGTGAGAGGCGAAGGTTACAGGTACAGTAGGTTCAGAGCCGTCGCCAGAAAACCTTCAGTGGGGAGTTTACGTTTTTTCATGGGCCTTAACATTATGAAAATTTACATTAAAATCTACTGCAGTTTAGCGGCCGTTTTCAGTAGGTAACATGCATTGTAACACTACTGGCATTAAGAATTAGTTCAAGATATTATTCAGCACAAAATATTACATAAAATGAAAAAGGCTCTGCCTAAGTGGAATCAAGAAAACATAAAATTGCAGATTATTTTCTTTTTTATGTCATGAATTTTGTAAAGATTTTTACGCCATGTACTTTGTAAAGCAAAAAGTCAAAGTGGCAACGTCTTGGTGGGCTTGTGTCACATGCGTTTCACCAACCATACGCTTTCAAAGGTTTCACTAAAAAATAGCAAGTGCACCCGGCGTGCTGTGAAATCACTTGAAAACAATCCTTTCAATCGTCTTCAAATTTATTGGTAAGATCTTTCTCGAAGCCAGGCTGGATGAAATTGACTTTGCAATGATGGAACATGTTCTACCTGTGGTCCGAAAAAAACGTTTCTGAGTGTTGGGAACGATTTAGTCTGCAAGCATAAAAAATGTAGCAACGCTTGGAATTGCTGCAAAGTTTCCGAAAAAACTTTTTTTCTGCCGTCCAATTTTCGTCTTGACACAAACCGTATGGGTCTGTTACTTGCTTCAGTAAAAACGATCGAGCCACAACAAACTCCTCTTCAACTACAGCTATTCGATGCAAATGTAAAAGTGAAGCAATTTTACAGGTATCGGAAACGCGTCCTTATTTTATGGTCACAGGGAGGATAGCGCGCACATAACATTACTGTTGCAATCAGAAAAGCGAGCATTTATCCTTTTCAGCATAACGTCAAAAACTTTGTGAAACAACGTTATAGTTCTAATTTTTCGTCTGGCTCTCGCTGCCCATGCATCTCTCACGCAAAATCTCTCAGTTGACTGTCAGCTACACGCTACCTATCTGGTGGGTGCCACTTCCTGCACGTTGTGAATGACAAATTTGCACAATGTCAAAAAATATTCTCTATGGCGCATGTCTTTCACAAATCTGCAGGCACTGCCCACGAAACCAAATGCTGTAGCAGACTAGAACACTCCATTCATTCACTCTGCAAAAATTAGTAGGTAGGCTACTTCAAAGACTGATGTTTCAAGAAGATTTAGAGTGAAGTAAAAACTTTATTCACCAATATCTGACATCAGCTCCGAAGTCTCGATGCGTAGGCTTGCTTCATATTTCCGTGACCTATGTATTATTTGAAGACAAACTGTTATGTCAGACCAGTGTTCTAAACTGTGCGTAAGTGACCTGTCTATTTCTGACTCAGGAAGCGTTTAAATGTTTTACCTTGATAGTAAAGAGAAACTGTTGGCTTCCTGAGAGTCTTGTAGAAGAGGTTGCAAATATTTGACGAATCCTACACTAAACGTTCCACTCCAATGGCATGGACCACCGTAAGCAATTCACATAACAACATGGCCAACGTTTATGAAATAATTGATGAGCTCCGCCAACCTTTCCTGGCATGACGAAAGCACCATCATGCACTTGAGTTAGTGTCTTGTTAGTGCTGAGCCAAACTTTTGCCAACTCACTGATGTTCAACCCAGTGATTATTTCAGCGTCACCATTTTCCGTTGAAGACACAGCGATTAGTCGCTCTCATATCTTATTGACTTTGTTGACATACCTAATAACAATCGATATGTTTTGCAGTCCCTTGGGTTTCTTGTTTCATCTGCTTTGATCGTATACTAATTTCACCCACCTTTTTTCACGATTTCCAGTAACCACGCTGTTCACGGTGGCTGTCATTTTTATTTGGGACTAGCATAGGTATACTCATACAGCTTTTTCTGGACTGACAGGAACTACATATTGGCAAGTTCAGAATTATTGGCTAAACGTACATTCAAATAACGAGAGAAGCAGTCCAGCATTGTGATCCAGTAGCTTTGGAAATCCACTTTCGCCCCCTGTCAAAAGCAGCTGATTCATTGGCATATTACGAAACATGTATCGGGTAATGAGGCAATGTAGTCAGTAGCGTAGCCAGCCCAAAATTTTGGAATGACCCAAAAAAATTTGGGGGGCCAAAATGTTTGATTTTAGGCGAATAACACTATTTTGTTTGGTATACTGCCTTTCAAAGCACAAAATGACTATATGTTCTAAAAATTTGGGGGGCATGGCCCNATAGTCCCCCCTGGTTACGCCTATGAATGTAGCATCTGTTTTAAACCAGCTGATCAGAGATCAGAAGAGTTTATAACTTTATATCTTTGTATCAGTCTTTATGCGATTCACACGTTCTCTCTAGATTGCTTCACACATTCAATGTTCTTTAGAAGAAGCATGCTTTATTAAAACCTTTGTTGGTGCTAGTAGCGTGTTTCCAATCATGACAACCCTTGCTTGTAAAAACAACTTCTGTAGTTGAAACATGCCTTCGAGTACTTGCGACATGGATGACAAAAAACAGCGTCTCGATGAACTGAATGTTCAAGTCACGGCCGATCTTCGAGCTAGAGAAAGAACTTTACGAGCTAGAAAAAGAACTTCACTGAGCACCGAACGCTTTCAACGGGACTTTTCCAAAACAACTTGTTTTGGTTCAATCATCCCTACCAAGTGCTCGGCTGTTGTTTTGTCAAGTTCACGGGTTGTTGCAGATGGCAGAATCATGCAAAACCGCCTGTTCAGTTGAATTATAATTACCCTAGTTCGTTTTTCCACTTGA
>JGI24158J21664_10008291_pt1 | contig 13811 bp, 11 predicted proteins | sample Ectturendosymbi3_FD_21664 | JGI IMG/M metagenome (IMG submission 21664) | reverse complement strand
ACTAGTCTTCACGAATCTTTAGAGGGTTTGAACAGCTCTCTAGCCTATTCTAGCAGCGAGTTATGGCCATATCCAAAAGGGGTGTTATTCCACCCTGGTTACCTTTTTTGGGGGTAGGATTTTTGACTACTTTTTGGTTTTTGTGACATAATTTTTCATCCAGATATGCTAGACAGCCAATCAAGGGCTCTAAAGACTCGTGAGATAGCCTACTTTCGTAAAAATATTTGGGCCAAAACATGGGCCCATTCGATGGGCGTCCAGGGCCGGGTAAAGTAGGCCATAAAAACGCGAAAACACCCCCACTTGTGACGCCCCCGCAAGAGAGCCCCAAACCCAAAACTGAAAAAAAATTTTTTTTTGACTAGGAACTACTAGACTTGCTGGATCCGTAGAGGGTTTGAACACCTCTCTAGCTGCAGCAGGTGGCGAGTTATAACCAAAAACGTACGCGCCAATCTATTGGCTTTTGCACTTACTACCTTCAAGCCAGTTGCCACTATAACAGTTATATATTTCTAAATCTTAGCATGGTAGCTGTTTCATCTATATTCTGATTACTATACAAACAAGCTATACAAGTTTGGACGAGGGCCGCAGAAGCTAGGTGGACCCGGTATCGGTCTTCGTAATTTTACCCCTGGTAAAAAAAAACATAAGAACCGAGTCCAGCACTGGACAGTTTAAGTCACTTTAAATGATCTGGGCATCGAAAATTGGATCAATATAAAAAGCTTGTATCCGTCATCTGGTTCTGACGTACCTGGGCTGCGGGCTTTTTCTGCATATGATAAGATTTTGCTGCACTGTTGTTTACCAAGAGAAGCTGTGCAAAAATGTATGTAGCTCAATCTTCCGTGGCTCTTCGGGTTCTCCTTTTTTGTACTCGATCGCTGGGCGACGCCGTTTCGATCTTCGCGGTCGTATGAGTGAAGCACGGAAATAGCGCCTGCTGTGCAAGGCTGGCTTCGCACTTTTCACAGGGGGTGTACAAGTCATTACTACTGTAAATGACTCTGCATACCTGTAGCAACAATAAATTCTTCAGCACTTCTCAAACATGGCAATTGCATGGACAACCACAACTGGATTACGAACGAGCCCACGCTGCTGCAATGCACGTACACGATTTATTGACAACTTAAATACAAGTAACGGGCGAAGACTGTAATATGATCTTTTCGATAGATTTTAATCAACACTTTTAATCAGTTGTTCAAGATCAATAAATCTTCTTAGAAAGTGTTGTCTTCATCACTCAAATTGCTTTCCGCCCACAACAGTGACTTGATTGGATGTACCCCGCCCGTACTTTAAGTTCTGACCATAACGATCCTGATATTTTGTTTCACACTCGTCATACACGCTCTTTGGTAGCTCGTGATTTTCGCCCGCGGCGCATGTATAATAACTTGACTGCGTATGGGAGCTTCTGTGTTTATCGGAAAAAACTCCTTTCTGCAGACATGCAGTACTCGATTTCATATGTAGACCGATTATATCATTTGTATCCATGCAGTACACCACAGAGTAAGACGAACACCCCTCATGGAATCTCACAGGCGCTTTTCAAAGAACTCACTATACAGTGCACAATGTCGTTACGCTGTATTTTCTTGCATTAATTATGTATTGGTAGTTTGTGGTAATGCCCACTAAGTTTGTTAAGTTTGTTTGTGGTTGGGGTGTTTTTTAAGTGCGAACAGTAAGACATTTACACCCTTCCGTCTTTTTCGCCTGTTTACAAAATTCAGTGAAAGCAAAAACTTCGATGCGGAAGGTTTGATCGTATTGTACATCCATTATGGTTGGTTTGATGCTTAGATTTCGTCAAGACCCAACATGGTGGTACATCCTTCTCTGATTTTCCTATCCATCAAAACTTTAATTTTTTATTATCTCAGTACGATTTCCACAGTGCCTTGCTATAGTTTTAACCAAAGTCAGAAACTTTCGGCTGTGCACAAATTGACCACCCTCTCTGTTTGCGCAAAAGAAGTCTACACCCTTTAACTGCTTCATGCAGTGTTTGAGTGTGGTTATTGCATGGCAGTTCCGTGTTTCCACTAACGTATGTGTTGTTATTCGGGAAGCAGTTTGTGTTCGGAAAGTTGTCACCTTAACGTATTTTTTTGCTGTACTGTAGGTGCGGGACGAGGATCCTCCTTAGGATTGTGGTCAAAGGTGGTTTTCGTGACCATGATGCTCGTTCTGCTCATATCAATGATGTCTTGAGATGCACCGGAAGATAAGATCCCGCGAAGAAAACTGTGGCCTGCTTCCTTCTTTTACCCCCGTACCTAAGCTCGTTCCTCAGTGCAATGGTTACCAATTTTTTTCTCGGTTTTCGAGATCATTGTTACGCAACTGAAAATTCCGGCACCATTACTAGACCTTTTCAGATGTGGATTAGATTTTTATTACTGTGTTTCCCCGAAGATAATAGGGAATAACGGGCTTACGTTATCTTTTGCTTCGAATGACGCCTAAAGGAATGTTTTCTGGGGAGGTTTCCACGTGTAGCTAATCGTTTCAGCTGCACAGCTGACTGTCACAAGCATTTCACAGCACCACCGTTTGGAATCACTGCTGCATTAGTGCGAAAGTCTGTTCGGTCGTGAATGAAGCGCAAAATAATGAATTTTAGCTTAGCTTCGCATTCGGCCTGGACCCGTTGCCAAGCGGGTTCGTATGAGAAACATCCGACGCCGAACCAGCTGGAAGTTGAGGTGATGTGCCGATGGCAAGGCACAATGAACCACAACGCTCAGCAGCTTGTTGCCGCATTGCTTTTCTATCAACAACACCATGTTCGCGTTTTAAAAATCGTTACCGTTCATCGAGTCTCGACCCGCTTGCGTTGCACGGCGCCGAATTTTTACACAAAGCTATTGTTTACACAACATCCGTTTTGGCGACTTCCGGACACACTTACCTTTGTTCAAGTCGAAGTACAATACCGGAGCAATGTATTTGTATCACTGCTCTAGTCTGATTTTTGCACGTACTCGTTGCATTTGCTTTGAGTTTTTTCGCACCTTTCCTCTGCCGTCTTTTACCAAAACTTTGTCGATTTTGTCGATACTTGGTTTTACAACGTTACGGGTTGCTTGGAAACCTCCAAGCCAACCCGTTCATCAAAACCGTTAACGACTGGAATTCGGCTTCTTTAAAAAATGTGGGTTGAGGCCTGCGTACAATAGAATTTCAGTCTAGTGCAATCGTTAATCGGCTTGCAAGTTTTCTGTATTGATTTGAACTGTGAAAACAGTTTTTAGTGGTAACTACGAAAAAAAGCTGCAAGCTGCCTCGTAGATCTTGATTACGCAGTGGCAACCAGTGTGGTGGTTTGGTTACATATCTTTTTGTGCAATGACTCGACAAGAGTTTGCTCTTCATTCTTATTGCATTTGCGACAAAAGTTATTTTTAACTTTGTTGCTGTTTCAGAAAAATTTAAATATTTTCTTGCCGTACACTTTTCACACGCGCAGATCATAGCAGATCTCACATCCTGAAATCGACAGTGTTCCCAATTAACAGCTAGTGCTGGGGTTCTCAACTATTTGATGGATACAGTGTCAGATACTCAAGTTAGCAGCCGGCAGTGACAGACTTAAGGTGGTTTCCAACAGAATTCGGTTGCGGCTTACGATCCGGCTTATGGCCAACGGCAGTCTTCACACATGCAGCAGGAACACCATCACCGACAACCACGGCAATTCGGCTTGCTTAAACCAATTTTAAGTAAGCCGTAAGCCGTTCGAAACTGAGAAAATTTAGCCGGCTAGGGCCAACGGAGCATGTGTGAAGACTGCCGTTGGCCATAAGCCGGATCGTAAGCCGTAACCGGATTCTGTGTGAACCACCTTTAAGTGAAGAGCAAACAAAAATCATCCAAAATTTTCATTCGGAGAAATCGAATCCTGCGCCTGTGGCATTGTTTCCCGTGCTCCTGGTTTAGAACCTTAGATGTAGAGTTTTTCTTCAGCTATGGTTACAAAGATAATTCGCCTGCCAAGTAGGATTCTTCAGCCCTCTTTCGAATAGAGTGCTCGCAATTTGTTATATTGATTTCAAGTGTTTTACCGGAACGCGGTTCATCACGAGGAAAGCTACCGCGGCACGCAAACTTCCAAAACAGCACCTTACTGTATGCGATGCACAACTGCTGGTACGAGCCACGGTTTTTATACTAAAAAAGTGTACTGTCATATATATTCACGGGCCAGTAGAGTTGAGGCGTGTTTTGATATCGCGATGGGCGTTAAGGCACCGTCTAAAATAATTCTTGACCACAACTGCAGCGTTAAAAGTAACAATACTTTGCGAACCTCTTTTAATATAAAAGTACCTGGTAATGTCTCGTTTAGTGTTTTGTCCTAGTGCTGCGTGAGAACAACTGCATCTACACCCGAATGACAAATGTTGTGTTCCTAAGGTATCTTGCCGCTGAGTGGTAAATCGTGTTTACAAATATTGTTATTGCAAAATCCCACGTACTATTACACAGTTCAATTCGTTGTTTATTGGTACATGTAATTTTTTCCTTTACACTGTTTCTACCAATTACATATCTCCTTAGGGATTTTTTGGTCCGCACTATTGATTTCCAGGAGAATTGATGGACTCTGCTCTTGATGTCTGAGGCGTATAGTTGCTCCAACACTAGCCATAGTTCAAAAAAAGATACAGATTTGAGTCTTGTTGTCTCAAACCTTACTTATTCGTAACGATCTCACTTCACTCACCACGAACAATGGTATTACGAAATAAGTTGACCTTTTGGCGTCGCGACTGGATAAATATTTTTGTAACGGTCACCTTTCAAAGTTTCAAACGAACATCCTACATTTTAAGAGTTTGTTAAAAACTCTGGGGGCACCAAAACAGTTCCCTGAAACGGCTTCAACAAAACTTAATCGGAAGGATATTTCCATTGTTAACCTGCTTGTCCCACTACTCCAGCTGCCTCGGGTTGAAAAAGCAAAAACTGAAAAACGACAAACACACCATTAATTTTCTGTTTTTTCCTCTACGCGTTGTCGCAGTATACTACTTCAAACCGCTAGCAATGCAAGCAGTATATTGTGATGGTCCTATACTCACTTTTGCATCAGTGTCACGTGTGTTTGTTGGCATAACTATACGTACATTGCATACCGCGCCAATGCTACGCGACTTCGCTTGCAATAACATTTCTTCGTAACAATGCCGCAAGTGATGCCAGTGTCGAAAATTTCTCGTTAACTACGTCTTGTTTTCAAATTGTTTATCGCAATTTCAAATTACACTAGATCTACGTGCCAGTTACTGTTCGACGTACGTTGTATTTTTCCTGCATAGCTCAGCCTGATTGCATCCGACATGTGATACCTCGCCTTTGTACATCCTGGATCACTTTTTGCAATTAGTGTTTTTCAGGCGTTGTCCGCGCGCGATAACTTCACGTCTTCTTGAAACCAGTCAGTTGGAGACCTACATCAGAAAAGTGTATATTTAACGTCGCGTCGGCAAATCAGCCATTTATTAATTAAAATTTTCGCCGAGCGGTTGCCTTACGCATTGCGACCAATGCGTATGCGCTTCTCGTCGTGCATGTGACGTCACAATTAAATCGCACACCGTCAAGCCCGTTCTGCAGTCATGACGTTGCACACTGTGACCGACACTGCGACAAGCGGCTGTCCCGAATCGGTGTGAAAACTGACAGCTCTGTTCGCATGTTCTCGCTTCCGAAGCGAGCAAGCTAACATTTGTCTCTTGAGTGCACTGTGCCAAGTATCGAGCATTGCCACAAGACATCGCCCCCTGTCTTGTTGGTTCAGTTCTGGCGTCGCTCATGCTTTCATATTTCCGCTGTCGCATCATGCATTACGTGTAGAAATGTGACTAACGCTCGTCGAAACGCGCGCAACATGTTGTACGCGTGCATGAAACGATGCGTGAGCTATCATGTTGCGATAATTATCATTTGCGTTCTTTTTTCTCTGGCAACGACTATTTATTTTTCTAGTGTGTGCTGTGTGAGGCTGACGCGTCTTTGTCACCTGATTCGCTGGCCGAATGGAACTCTAGAAATAAATAGGATAACAGGAGTACTAATGTTTTTCTGAAAAAAAAAATCGTGTCGGAAGTTCTTTTCTTGAACGAGGCAGTTCCAAAAAGGCTGTCGCAGGCAGCATGATATGTCAACGTCGTACCGGCGTAACGCCACAATTCCTGTTACAATAATCGCGTCCGCTGTCCTGCATTTATTCGAGTTGAGAGCCTGTCGGTCGTTACCACGAGGCTCACGTCGTCACGAGTTGTGCAGATCTGGAAACGTAGCTCGCNGTGGTTGATGGTTNGTTCAGGAGAAGAGGTTCCCCTGATAGTTTCAACTGAGACCAAGGTTGGAAGATGCTCATGTTTTCAGCCAGTGAGATTCGCCGATGTATGNCAGAACTGACGAGCTTTGAAAGCGCTTCGCATGCTGCGGGCTTCTTGTAATCTCTTTAGCAGTGTTGGGTGCCTTTGCAGAGATCTTGTTTTCCAGGCGAAACGAGATTTTTCGCGTTGTTAGTTGCCATTCTGGTGAGGTGAGTATGAACAAAACATTTTTTCAGGAGTTTTGCTCAAAAGTAGGTTGCAAGCGTCGACTTGGACTTCAAGCAAACACCGACATGTTTTCAGAGTGAGAGTTTCCCAACTCTGTGGGTGGAAACCCAGAGCGGCCAGTTGGTATGGTTCAGATTCAATCTGCCCAAGTAGTCACACACTGCTTCAGGACCTGCTGCTGGTCCCGAATTAAAAGCTATTGTGCATTTACGTGATATGAAAACTTGGCTTGTGTTCAAAGAACTTAACGCTCAAGATGTTGAGCTAAATATATTTTGTGTGGCTTTCTTTAAATGTGAAGCCTGTGTGCTAAGGTTATAATCGCTGGTGTCATCTTGAAATTCGCTGTTTTTCGCATGGACCCCGTAAAACATGCTCTGTGGCTTTCATTTCTAAGTCAGAGTTAAGTGTTTGGTTACTTTGTGCCTGGTGAAGGAGGATAGCTGTATGCCTATACAGTGGTATAACTGGAAAGTACGGACAGGCAGTATAATGTAGATGACAGCATAAAACACTACAAACTAGAGTCACTGAATTTTAAAATTGGAAGAACAGTGTAATTTCAAGTAGTGAACCGTGGCAATGTTTGTATCATTTCGCCTTTCACCGTCGGATTGTTTTAAAATCTCTACTTTCATCGTTTCATGATTGCAAGACATTGCTGCGTGCGCCATACGCGCGAATATTGACGTGCATTTTTAAACTAAATTCACTGTGTACCGCAGCCAGATCTGTCCCATTGAATGCTGTTAAACTCACTAGTTTTTCAACCGTGACGATGTTTACGCTATCGTTCTGTGGCACTGACGACAATCCGTCGTTGTGTCTCTATACCAAGTAATTTTATCACAAAAGAAAACGGTGCTTGTCGTTTTTCGTTCATTTTGATGAATTGCTGGACGCAGCCTCCAGCCTGTGCGCATTGCTAGCGTACAATCATGGGTGTCGGTCTTACGTTTTCTTACCGCTAGAGGGAAGAATGTAGCAGTAACAGAACAAAATTGACAGTTGAATGAGAGTAATTATAAAGATAGGGGGAGCATTTTAAATGTAAAGTAAACCTGTCGTTTTAATATAGTATTAAAACACGAGTAACGTGTTCAAAAGTGTGTTTATCCACTGGGATAAATTGTGGTTCACTTTTGAATTGCATGTGAATAGCTTTGCGTAAATGTCGAAACATGCAAAAACAGAATATGTCTATGGCTGCAAAAGACAAAAGCATTTAATTACGAAAAAGTAGCTTGCAATTTTTCAAGACCCAGGAAAAGGTGGTGTTAACTTCTATTTGTATTGATTGTTTGCTACAAAAAAAGTCTGTAGTGCACGCATTGCCAACATAGACATACAAAACCACAAAACGTAACGTTTGTCATTTTTTTTTAATTTTCTGCTGCGTCCCGCGCCGCACGTATCATAAAAAGCTTCTTGCTCATTTCAGGGTGTTACTAAAAGCTTAAGAAAATTTCGTTTCTGTTGTAAATTGCAATACTTCATATGAAGATAATTTGAGTTGAAGACCTCCAAGTTATGCAAACATCCTAAATGTCTCCCTTAAATTCTTGTTTTAAGTATTGCTGCCAAAGTGTGTTGTATTGCAAAGCGTTATAGCTTTTGTTTTAGGTTCAAAAAAATTATTGTTGTTATTACTGACTCACTTTATTTTTTAGTTTTACTGACAGAGCTTTCTGTGCTCTATTGGGCGCTTTTTTATCTCTAAAGTTTTCTATAAGAAAATGAACGACTTTCACCAACGGATTGGTCAAAAATATCCTGAATCATTCGCTAAGAATCCAGCATTTTTTAAGTTACGAGTTATTACGGTAGAGCGAGCATTGTGTCTGCGACGGGGTACAAGCTACAAATACAAACCGTGCAATGTTTTGACTGTGGCTGTCAGCAGGCCCGTAACCAGAGGGGCGAAGCCGCCCTAAAATTTTTTCGCCCCCCTGGAAATATCTGTTGGACGTGGTTAAAACTATTGGACATAGTTTGAAAAATTTGGGCCCCTCTCAGAAAGCTCTTCGCTCCACTTGATGTCCCAAGCTGATTACGGGCCTGACTGTCAGCATTGCTATAGCAAAATAGACTCAGTGACTTAGCTTAATATTAAGCACCAAGTGCAACACGTTGGTTAGATGCAGTTTAGCCTAAGACGTAGTTTTCCAAACCAGTTTACATTTCGCACGTCGAGCAAAAGTGCAAGTACAATGAACCTAGCTCTGCAAGTCTTGAGACAAAGAGTTTGAAACAAAGACTTGCATCCTTCCACATCGAGTCAAAACCTGCGTCGTTGCAAATAGCGATCTACCAAAACACTTAGACAAAGTCTTTTGAGATACTTTGCTATTACTAGCATGCGGCAATTCAGCCAAAATTTTGGAAACGGTGTATGAACTCACACGAAACTCACCACTTTCGCAGTCTCAACGCTATAGAATAGAACTTACAATTATAGACCAGATCCACTTCGCTAGGACTTAACGTAAGATCATTCATTAAATCGGGAGTGTCAAAACAGTCACGTCACCAGAGGGGACAGACGGACAGTGGTGCTGGGCCATTCGTCTTTAATATTTTAGTGCAGGAGTGGGCAAACATTTTCTACAGAGGGCCACATTGAAAACTTTATTGCTACCGGTGGCCGCATACATTACAACCATAATCGCTTTTAAAACTTTAGGGAAAACTTTTTACATTAGCTGCCACAAAATGGAGGTAACAATAGTCACTTGCGGGTGAGTACAAATGCAGTTTCGAATGAAATGCGTGGAATTAAATTTCGAGAATTGTAATCTAATCGATACAATTACTTTAACATAGCCTCGAAATATGTACTATCTATGTACGTGTGGCTGCCCTGCGGGCCGCACAAAATGACCTTGTGGGCCGTAGTTTGCTTACCCCTGTTTTAATGTATAAGCTCATTTTACAAGGAATTCAGAGATTTAATCGAAATTTTTTCAAAACGTAAATTTTAACGTAATTTGTCAAGTCACTACGAAATAGGAAGACTTTGGGCAAACTCTGGAGAATTTTCTCCGTCTACTTCTTTACTACCAACTCACAAATTGTGTTTTATGAAAGCGGTTCGCATCTCGTTTGTGAATGTGCCCAGTCGCGCCGCTAGTGGAGATCCCGCGGTGCCCACTCAATTTGCAATTAGTGCCCCCTTACTGGAAATGGATAATTACCTTTTTTGGTTTTTGTTATACCACTTCCCTACTTTTTGGCCCCCATCAACCAAAACCTGGCGACGCACTCGAATTGGTCCCTTCTTTGCTATTTTAAGGAAAACCTAACGACTCCCATGTGTCAAACTCGATTTCATTTACAAGTAGGCCCGTAACCAGCTTGGTACACCAGGGGTGGCGAAGAGTTTTCTGAGAGGGGCCCAAATTTTTCAACCTATGTCCAATAGTTTTCAACTATGCCCAACAGATTTTTCCAGGGAGGAGGAAAGTTTTTGAGGTGGGAGAAGCACCCCTGCAGCCTCCCTGGTTGCGGGCCTATTTACAAGCCATAGTCTTCATGTGAACATCGGCTGCTGGCCTCACGATAACATTAAATTGTTGCAAAGTCTGTTCGTTCAGAAGGTCAAACTTCTGCTGTCAATACACACTTGGATGGAATGCACACTTGGATTTTTTCTACTTGTGAAGCGTCTTCAATTAAAATATATTTGTGCTAGCAACAGGGCTGGCTGAGAACATGGCCCATATGGTCTTTCGCCAACCCTTTGTGAGTCAAACATGTTACATCACCCGAAGTGGGAGGAGTTGAGTAACCCGGCCGGCCATAGCTCACGCTTACCCGTTGCTTCCGATGTCAAGCGAAATTTCTGACTTCACGCCATGTGCGCAGTGGCGTACCTATGGTTTCCCGCGCCCGGAAACAAGGTCAGTTTTGGTGCCCCCACCCAGCCTGTTCGTGACAGCGTAGATGCGAAGAGTGAGATGGTAGTTAAGGGGCGTCGAAACCTGACTCGGGCCCCACCTAGAGTTGTTTCTAGTCCCATCTGAAAATTTCAAATGGATTTGACGTCAAGACCATTGAATCTTGGAAATAATTAACTGTCGTAGAGTTAAGAACCTAATCGTTTCGCGTGAAGCTATCCCCACTTTGAATTTTAAGTCACGACTGAACACTCAAACTGTTGTATTGCGAAATTCCCAATGCATTCGATTTTTAGCAACTAGTGAAAGAAAAAGCAAACGCTGGGCAAAAAGCTCCTATCACCTGCAAAATTCTTCATGGATCTTGATGAGAGAATTTTAAGGGAGAAAAAGTCTGATAACACAGCATAAAATTGACCAGAGTTGTACCGTTGTTTTTTAGCACGATTTTTCAGAGCCTGTTCAAGATCCTAAATGCAGCGTGCCTGCTTGATCCCATTTCTCTCGTCAGGCCTTGCCATAAGCACCGCTGGTGCGAGCTGTAGGGCAGGGGTTCGCTTCTGGAGCATGCATTCCCAGAGCTTTTATTTTTAGAACGTCCTTAGAGAACTGACTGAGGGCAGACTCACGAATACATTAAAGCGAAGGACAGACAGAAAAATGCATACGAAAAACTGAAGACAAATTATTTTGTACAAAACTATTAGACAAATATAAAATTGCAAAACTCTAAAACATTTCTTTGGATAAAAGACCCTGGAAAGTTAATAGAAAATAAAGGAAAGACCGCGATATACTGTAATGCTTTACTTGTAATTATCTAACTTCAAATAAAAAGTTTTCTTGCCTTTTCTACTGGACATTTATCGATTATTTCGTCAAAAACCTGATATAATTCAAATATGTAATGTATTAACCCAGGAAATATCTAGGGCCACTGATGCTCCGTGAGAAGTTCTTGGTTAGCAATTTTGTGACCTGAATTTCGACAATCATGTCGATGGGGATGCTCAAGCTGTAGGTCGAATTAATATCAAACATGAAAAACATGTAGCAGCAGGGCCGGATTTAACTGATGCGAGGCCCTAGTAGGGTAATCCAATTGTGAGACCTCCTCTCCCATTGTTGCGAGGAAATTGACGATTCGCGTGTTTCTTACTTTTTCAGACTGGTAAGAATCGAACGCAAGTAGACTGTCGCGTGAAAAGATGTGAAGATTAAAAACCAGACACGTTGTCAGAAAGTCTTGAATTAGGGCTTAAATTTGCGCAAGGGGACTTGACATTCTGAAAATTTGAAAAAATCTTCACTGATTTATCGTGTTTCATATTGAAATCTGGAAGGGCTAAGCTCACCAACGCCCACCGTGGCAACTGATTGAAATTTCGCTTATGCTGTCATTATTGAAATACGTATAAAGACATAAAAAGCTACAATCATCGGATTAGGTAAGGCTGAACATAACACAGTAAACAGTTAAAAAGGTTTTGTCCTGCCTTCTTCATAACAAAATTATCGAGGAATTCATTACAATTTGTTTGTCTAAGTTTGTCACTTTTAATGTAGGCTACCGAATGTTTGGTGTGAACAACCTCTCCTGGAACATTGCGACCTTTAATTCAGTTTTAATTCTTTTGAATCGTGAAAAGGACCTTTCGCCTCAGCAGTTAGTGACCATCAAGCTATGAAATAAGGCTCCGTGTGGTTGCATAAACTAAGAACCACTATATAATCGAGGGTATCAGACCCAAACACACTTTTAGTGGCGGATCCAGGGGGGGGCAGTTTGGGGCAACTGCCCCCCCAAACGTCTGTGGCGCCCCATTAAAATAGCGCCCCTTTGATACAAATGCGCCCCTTTCTGTTGCTTAACGAAGTAGAAAAATAACTTTAAAATACTCTAAACAAACAATGCTTTACACTTCGTTGAACTTCAAGATTCACGTGCCGGACTTTGACCCAGCCTCTTGTGGACTGGAATCAACAATGGTATTCTTTCGTAATAATACTACTGTTCTCTTGTTTCTTTACCGCGTGAGAACTGCTCAGCAATTACAAACGCGGTCGCTTTCGCTAGCACAGTTCTGGACTTGTCGCTGAGCTGTGCAAATATATTTTTGTTACAAGTTCATTTATAATGCTTGATCGTAGCTTTGAAAGGAAAAACAGCAATGAAAATAAGTATGCAATGGAAAACATAACTGACGCACGATTCAGGAAGCTTGCAAAGCCAAAAACCAGTGTCAGGTATGCTGCTAGTACAGCAGAGGCGCAATGAGGCTAGAAGGCGCCCGGGGCAAGAAGCAACTTTGGCTCCCCCATGTTCGAACGTGAGGTCTTTCGGAAGCAAATGTACTGCATTGAAGAAAGCATTTGTGATACTGTTGGGATTTTCGGTGCCCCCCGCAGTCGCAGTGATTCGGCGCCCCATAGTGATTCGACGCCCGAGGATTGTGTCCCTTTCCCCCCTCGTTACGCCCCTGCAGTGCAGTCCGTGATTCCGGAGTAGATCTGCATGATACCAGGGGTGTAACGAGGTTATTAGATAGAGTCCGGGGCAAGAACTAAAGCTGGCGTCCCCATATTTGAACCTGGGGTCTTATGGAAGCAAATTTACTGCATTGAAGGAAGTATCTGTGACATTGTTGAAAATTTTCGACGCCCCCCGCAGTCATTCGGCGCCCCAACAGTGATTTCGGTGCCCGGGGAATTGTTCCCCCTTGCACCTGCTCGTTACGCCCTTGAATGGTATAGTAGTATTTGTAACAAAGATAAGTGGATGAGTTCATTGTCGGAAATAATGCCACTGCTTTTACCATAATGCAGCATGTAAAAAGCTATGGCAACAATGTATGTTAGCAAGCAGCTTACCGCTATCTGACAAAAACGTATTGAGCGTGTTTCATGACCGAACATTGTGACCTAACAATGCAATTGTGCAACACCTCAGACCAACGCGGAAAACCCAGGGTGGCAATGAATTACTACGTGTTAGCGCGACGCTTCTCAACAAAACATAGTGCTCAGCAGTCAGCTGTAACTATAAAATATTGGCAAAATACCAGCTATCAGCTTGGTGGAATGAATAGGCTTTACGCGGTCATGACAATTTCATCTCATTGGTTCAGTATTTGCAGTCACATTTGAGATGGAGTTGGGCGCCTTTCTCCCCCCTAGTTACGTGCCTAGCAACAGTGATTGATCGCCATATGGCAGGGTTGGGAAACCTGTGGCCTGGAAACAAACACAGACCGTGTAAGTATGGCCCGTGTATCAGAATTTTTGTCACCCAAGATAGAACTCAAATCGCATCAAA
>JGI24158J21664_10008289_pt1 | contig 13812 bp, 10 predicted proteins | sample Ectturendosymbi3_FD_21664 | JGI IMG/M metagenome (IMG submission 21664) | reverse complement strand
GTGTTGCTCATCATTATCCGTCGGCTGGTGAATGTTTTTCTCTTCTGGCTTGGTCAAAGTGCTTGAATGCGTCTGCCTTCGATTCATTTGGCTGGGCGCTTGTGGATCGGTGTCATCGTCCGATGGTTCGTTAGTTTCGTCATCGTGAAGCTCATTGTTACGATTCACAGAGTGCTCACATGCCCAGCATTTTGCCTGAAGATTGAAAATCACCGTAGTTCTGACACCACCACCATGAGGCAGCACAACATTCCCATAGGTACACAGACTGGTTAGCATCTTTAACTAATATTGCGCAGCGCATGACAAAAAGAAGTGGCTTGAATGGGCTACACAGTTTTACATGACATACAGACTGTTAGTGTAAATGCGCGGAAACCATTTCTACACCATACAAAAGTCAATTAATGGTTTGGAGGAAGTCGCAGTATTAACAAATGTACGCAACGCCTTGAGATGTATCCCCAAGGACGCCTTGTTCACTTTGTTTTCATTAAACGAGAGACAGAATGATCAAAACTGCTCTTTACCCCGATTTCGTCCCAGCACATGGAGCAATAGCGTATCCAACACTTTGGGTTCAGACACACGATCAGCTCTTCGTCGACTGTTTCCTTTTTCTCGCATATCAGGCAGTGCAGCCGACCTACCCCGAGCAAATCGAAACATCTTTGCAAAGAAGGCAGCTTCACGCGCAAGATTTCCATCAGCGAGTGTTTTTGCTTCAAAATAAACAGCGTAAGACTAGTAAGTGAACGTCATCCGATTGCAGTCACGTGTGCAACACAAAAGATTTATGGGGGTATTTTTTCCGAAAAACGCCGCAAACGGCTCAGACTAGCAGTTTTATGAAAGAAACTCAATCAAATTTAACAGAGAGGCTACTCATTTTATCGAGTTTACTCCGAGCGAACATACGCTTGTATGCACGCCGTCAATTGTTCTTCGCTGAAATTTGTCAGAGGTTGTGTAGTCGCATGAACATGACATAAAAAATGTTTTTGAAACAAAACATGCATCTAGTCTCAACAATGACGACGAAGTTGAATCAATCAACAAAATCGGAAATTGATTTCACGTGACATTATTCATCCGCATTTCTGAAAACTTATTCAAACAGAAAAATATACTTTTGAAGATATTTAATGGCACAAATGAATTCTTTTCTAAAATATCTCTATGAAAAACATGGTGCGAAAGCGTAACGCGTTGAACGACCATGTATTTTTCCTTACGTTCAAACGATGCTTTCGAGCAAGTTTTTGGATGGTCATTCGCACGTGATAGAGTTGATTTTTTCGTCTCTGCAAGACGTCATTGTAAAGCATAACGATCCGTGCCTTCTCGCGACGACGATACGCTATCGAGGCGATCACGTGACGCATACGCAACGAATAGGCGTCCAACCACGTGGCAATGATGAGCGCGACGTAACCGAAAATAATCCACAAGATGTCGGTGAAGGGCAGTAGGTGAGTTCTCGGCAAGCAGTCTGCAGAACAACTATCATGACGTGCCACAAAACTCGTTAAATTAAAACTACCTTCGAAGAATTGTTAATTCCTTTTGAGTTTACTGATAAATAGTTGGGTTCAAAAACTGCGGCGGAGAGCCATATTTCGAGTTTAAGAGACTTAACAAACAATGATCCCGATAGTTTACAGCGATCACATCATCAACTTTGATTAAGAGTTAAACTCCAAGGAAGATGCTGTATATTTTCTGAAAAGAGAAGACGGTTGGTTACATACCGTGGTTGTTTCTTAGCAACTGGTTTAAAATGCTCCCCTGCAATCTGCCACCAACTGAAACGCAATTTCGTAGTGACGTGTTAAAAACGACTACAATTACTAGTTGTCACAACATAACTCTGTGACAACATAACTCTGTGACAACTAGCAAAGCAGAAACATGATTGGATTTGCTCAACATTTTAACTTTTCATTGGCATTGCAGAAGTTTTTCATCTTCTTCGGGAATCGCAAAACAGATTGCAGTTTACAAGAAAGTTTGAACACCAGCATAACTGTTTTAAATCATAAGCTTGTACTTTTTTTTTTAACCCACCAAGATTAGAGCTGAAACTATCGAGAACAACTTCGTTATCTTCGTATGGGCGAAAAAGTCTTTTCAGAAGATTGGCGACAGTTCCGTTGCCTTCAACAGTCACTGTTTCAGTGAAGGTGAGTTTAAACATCAGCAAATCTCACATAAACAATTATTTAATTAAGACGTGCACAAGAGAGAGGTAATGCTTTGCACACAGATTGAAAAAGGCAGCAAAAAAGACACCACAAATGCTTCATTCAGTAGCGACAGCTTCAAAGCTCAACTTACAGAAAGTTAGTGAGTCAGGAATCGCATTCTCGAACTGACGTTTGGCGAGATTTACATCATATCAACTAAAAAACTTTGTTTTGCATATATCAACAGAGTACTGATGTTTGCAACTATGTCAGCAAAGCAGTCTGTTTTTCTACATAAAGTAACAGAGTATGGCATTTAGGGAATCAGAAAAAAAAGAGAGAAGCTTGCTGCTGCTGGCCGCCTCGACTAAAATGGGAAAGAAGTGTTATGTTTCAATGAATGAAAAACGTACAGGCGTAGGCTTCCCAAAAATTTTCCGCAATAGTTTTGTAGTAACAAGAAAGTTTTACACACGAAAGGAAAAAAACACTGCCTTTCCTCACACTTATTCAACGTATCGTCCTTTATCCAAACCAACTACAATCAATATGTCAACAGAAAGAAATTCTTGGTGAAGTTTTACCAAGGTTGTGCACGCAGCACGCCATTTCTGCACGTTTTAAATTACAACGCTGTTGATGACTTGCTCAAAACGTGATTTGGCAAGAGATTGCAACAGTTGGCAAACATTGCAATTTGAGGTTCCGTTCCCACTGTCCTTTCGCTGCCCAAAATAGGAACTATTCATTATTGGTGAACAAAACTTGTGCACTGGAGTTTGTGAGCTTTGGCTGTTGAACATAGCTTTTGCACATATATAAGTGTGCGAATCAGTCCACAGATTGCATAGTGGCCTCATTACAACTATTGAGTGTTTACTGAAGGAAAAATATATAAATATTTGTTGTATGCAGAAGACTTCCGGTCCTACAGCCAAAGTTTTGTGCAAATGTCCAGTCGTTGCAAACCACGTTCACGAGTGCAATGATTACAATGAAAATGCCGCTTCATATTTTCACAAATTGGAGCTCCATTGAACAAAACACTTACAACTCGGGACAATACATATATGATAATAATCAATGCTGAGTTTAGAATAGACGAATTCACGGTCAAGATGAAACGACAACGAATTACCAACTGTTTCAAGGTTTAGCCAAAAGTAAAAAAATAAAAAAATACCAGAACTAGCAGCTTGAGCTAATGGTACCAGGGTTATACTATTTTCAAGGAAAACAACGTTGTTAATTGCTTGTTGTCTAACTGAAAAGTAGATTTGTGTTGCATTGTACCCTCGAGTTTATGCTTGCCGGTGTAGAACGCATCGATTCGGCCGTGACGTCGTATCAAATCGAGAATGTAGAAAATGAGATAGTCGATCATCAGCAGAAGAGAAGTGTAGATTATTTGGCCAGCCAGCTTGAGAACTTTAAATAACTGCAGAAAGTTTTACATAAATTTCCAGAAATGTGGGAGATTGAATCAAAAATGCAAAACGTGGACCAAACATATAGTTTGCAAATAAGTTAAATTTCCATCAACCAACTTTTAAGGCAACAACCATTGGGTTTGAAATAAATTTTTTACGACCTTTACTTGTGAAAAGTAATGTACATTTTGAAGTTTTCTTCTCAGTGGCACGCGTTAATTCTCCGCGCGGCTTGGCCACATTGATCTTTGCGCCAGAAGATAAGTCAATATTTCTAAGCTGACAAATAAGATTGGAGTACGAGAATATCTGGAGAATGCAACAGAAAAAATGGCCAGCAACGCGTAAACGTTTTCCGAATGTAGTTGGCAAACGCTTTCTAATGTGCACAAACTAACTGTTATGTATGAATTACTTAAGACAGAACCACACGACCGCAAGAAAAAACACATCGTGCACAACAGTCGCGTTTTGCAGTCCAGGCTAGCGAAGTAGTTCTTGAAATCTGTGGATGCAGCAAACGTAATGTGTTGACTTGGCCGTCGGAGGCTAAAAAGCAAAATTTAAACCATAGACATGGAAGAAAACAACCACAAACATTGCGTGTGCAAGAAAATACAAATTAATTTTCGCGATGCAGTAAAACCGAACAATGAAGAACTCCTTGTAACAACAACCAGCTGTAGTAGGTTTAACAATGCTACCATAGGTTTTTTCTCAGCGCTAGTCAGCTTCAAGGACAAAGTGTAAACAAGATTCCTTTTCTCCAGTCTGGATAGCGGGAGCAAATATCTTTTTCCCTGAAACAAAAAGACTCTTATGAGATACTGTACAAGACAACTTTGAGACAAAATTGTTCAAGAAATGAGGGGCTCTACGTCAGGCATTGCGCTAAATGTTTGACGTCTTACGTGGTAGTTACATCACTATGGGCCGAGGTTAGTCAATGTAGGCTGCTGATGATACGACAGGCCGGTTTGGAATTTCTCGGTGAGCCATCGTAACTAATAACACGACTGCAAAAATCGATAAACATGGTCTCTACAACCTATTCGTTCAACTTAAAAGCGGAAATTTGTTTTGCTAAATGTGAATGCACAGCATTTTTCGGATCCCCATCGTTTAATGGATCTTTTAAATGGTTCACAAATCAGATAAAATTTTTGATGAAACACCCGGCACCAACCACCTTAGAGTTACACTGGTACTATACTTCGAAAGTATTTGGCTGCTTTGCTTGATCTGCGATATCTATTTAAACGGCACACACAGATAAACATTATTCAGAAAAAATTGAAACTTAACTGACAAGCTATTCCCCATTTGAAAAAAAAGAAAAATACGCACAAGAAGTTACGAAAAACTTGCTTGCGAATATTTAAAAATATTCATATGCTGTGCCAATTTGCTGCATTTTTGAAAATTAACCACGGAGCTTACCAACAATGCAACAATGCGAATTCCAGTAAATATTTGAATCAAAACAAAAATTCAAAAGCAACCTGTTTCTTGCGTTCGCGGTCTTTTCGTCGAAAGTATGGCGTGATGTACACGTTGTCGAAGCGAATGTCGGTCAGATATTTGTAATTGTAAGAAGCGGCGCTGCACAAACGACATTGCATCATTCTGCAATGGTTCTGATTGTTTTCGAAATATCTTTGCTAGTTTTGCTTCTGGTTAAAAACTTAAAGCTTCAGATTCAACGTTTGAATGCTAATGTTCAGAAGATAAGTATGCTGAACATCAACTAACTCAAGAAAAATACGTGATGCTGAAGCAAAACATATTTAAAAAGAGAAAAGGCCTACTGCATTTACAAAGAAATTTCTATAAATCTCTTGGACGGTTAAGTACTAAGACCCTCATGAACTTCGTCATTGTTCATTCTGACAAAACTATCAGACAGTTACTTACTTTGATATAACCAGAATGAAAGAGACGGCCACGATCTTTCTTATGACTGCTGCAGCAAAGTCAAAAATATGTTTTTTTGTGTCAAAGTCGTTTTCTAAGCTGTCGGCTATCTCGTCAACTGTCATAACACCTGTCCTTTGGTCTTTTTTAGGAACCTGAAAAATGTTCGTGTTGTTAATTTTTTATTTTACAAATAAAATGTAGATTTTGAAGGGGCAAGTAAAAAATAGCTAACTATACCAAGAGACACGAAAATGCTCCAATGAAAAACCTTGATCTATTTTTATTTTGGCAACTTAATCGATTTCAAAAATTGCTTCGAAGAAATTCGTGACTCGCACTTACACAACACTCTTGATTAAAACTTGTGTTTTAAGAGAGACGAAGAGAGTGCTTTTCGCAGAAGACAGGCAAATAAATTTAGCTTCACCTTCCACTTAAACTCAGCTTCAACTTCCTTCTTCACAGTGCCTCCGAATCGACTCACTTCCCTGTAATTGCTGTTCACTTGATCAGCGTCGTCAGCGTCAGGTACTTCCTGGCACCAAAAACTGAAATCTGTGAAGGAAACGGTCAAAATTACGCAAAAAATAAACGCGGAAGTAAACAAGCCGTTTTGACGTCGAAACTCTTTGCGCCAGTGCTGACATCAGAAAAGCTTTGTAAAAAAACAACCAGGCCTTCGAGATCATTCAGAGTTTCGTTGTACTCCTGGTTTGCTTGATGACGTGCGGCGACTTGGTAAAAATACGATGTTAGAAAAAACAAGAAAATTTTCAGGTGCAGATGCGACAACAGATTGGTTACTTACAATTCACGGCATTGCACAGGAACGTGCTTTTCAGCACAAAGCATAGAATTTCTTTTATTATCGGAATCTTGATCGTGTTCAAGCATTCTTGTTCTTTTTTGCGGAAGAGCCGCTTGCATTCCTTTACTCCGTGTATGAACATGTCTGCGTCAACAGCAAGCTAGAGTCACTGACGCACGGGAAGGCTTTTCTCCCATTGGCCATTGGCACAAATGCGGCACTGTGTAAAAAATCGGCAAAATGTCCTATCGAAATGACCCCAAATACTGAGGTAGCATGGCTGAATGCCTTGAACTTTTCATCTCGCGTAAAAATGTTTGTTTATACCTCATTACGTAGCAAAATAATGGTCCTTCATTTGCAGCAGCAAAATATAAGCTGATGCAAATCAAGGATCATTTTTCATAATTCAATCAGGTCTGCTGTAACAGCAGTTCGGTACGGTGCTCATTTACGATTTACACAATAGAGAAAATATGAAAAACGTTGGTTAACTTACAGTATAATGAAAATTTAGGCACATTCAATAGGTTCAAACTGAACAAAAGAAATCGTGTAAGTCTAGTCAATCAAGAAAACCGAAGCATTATATTTGTTAAATGAGCAGAAGGCGTGAAAACACCAGAACAAAAATTATGTCGAGTTCAGTAAAAGCCGCAAGGTATCACATACAATCTGTTCGTGTGCTTTTTGCGATGGGTATTTCAGCTGCAAGAAACAGATAAATGTTTTTTCAGGAGTAAATTCAGAAACATACATTTTTTCCAACCATTGTGAAAACAAAGTGTTTTGACTTCAGATGTCCTCTGAAACTAGAGCTGCTTTTTACTGCAAAATTCCTAATTGTTACATTTTTTAACGATCGAGAGCACAAAATTCCCCATTTTTTTCCCAAGGAAAAACAAAATTCCCCATTTCAAGAAAGAGTCATTACGATTTACGTCAGAGTATGTAGCAACGTATATAGTAATTGGAGAAAACACGAGAATCTGACTTTGAGGTTAAATTGCGCACATGCAAGCATGTGCAGCGTTTTAAAGGTGTTTTGAGAGACCAAACCGGTCTTTCAAAATTTTTCAACGGTCTCTCAAAATACAGCAGAAATTCGCTTTACTATAACCATCAAAATACACTAAAACCTTGCTGTACGACCGCCTTGGTATTCAGATAAAACAGCTGCGGTCTCTAAAAATGTTTTGCTGTTTGCAAGATCAAACCTTAAAAAATCTGCGCATGTGTTGCAAGCGAAATAGTAACTACAGCACATGAAAACCACACGACTTCACACAAGCCAATTATGTTGTTTCTGAAATTTTGAAACCTCAAAAGAAATTCCAATTAAGAAATGACTAGATAATCATTGCGCATCACTGAAGTGCAGGAATTGCTCGAAAAATGTTAGAGGTATAACAGTGTTCTTCATGAGATCAGGGCCGGTTTTTAGCCGATTTGACCGATTTCTTCTAATCGGACCCCGCGCTGCGCCTACTAACCACCGCAAACTTACACTTTCTATCGAAGTTGCTTGTTTGTAGAGCCGGCGCGGGGCCCAGTGTTTTTTAAGGTATTTTGAGAGAGTCGCCCAACCGGTTCTCAAATTTTTTCCAACATTTTCTCAAAATGCAGTACGAAGTCGCTTTGCTACCACCATCAAAGTACACCAAAACCTTGCTCTACAATCATCTTGGTATTCAGATAAAACAGATGCGGTCTCTTAAAATGTCATTGCAGTCAGCAAGGTCAAGCCTGAAAAAAACCCTGGAGGGGCCCACAGTAATTTGTAAGCGCGGGATCCGCTCCAACGAAAATCCGAGCGAACTGCCTTGTTTTTAACGCCCTCATCAAAATTCTATAGCAAGAATGGTCATTATCTTCAGTAATGTGTAGCCAGTGATTTCACTACCAGCTCGTTAAGGCTTAAGTTACTAAGCTGTTTTTTGTTTCATTTAAACAAAACTTTTCGTGTTTGGCAGGTCAGGTTTCAACAATTGCTGCAAAATACGTTTCGATAGTTGTTAATATTTCAATAGTTACTACTTATTGTCTCATGAAGCTAACCTTTAGTTCGTAATTGCAGATGTCTGCTGCTTAGTCTTTCAATAGCGTTATTCATTTTCCCTCTCGTAAATATTTGATAAGGCAACCTGAAATTGGCGAAAACTTTTTAAATAAACCTAGTTTAATTATGAATGACTATTTCAAGTGTGCAAAAAATAACAGTTCCTGAAAAAGTAACAGAAAATTACTAACATCTAAGCCAGTGGTTCTCAAACTTTCATGAGCCGTGGTCCCCTTCAAAGTTTAACTGGCGAATACTTAATATATCGTGACACTTGGGTTATGCAATGTCACGGCAAAGCTACCTAGTGAAGGCCTCTCCTCGAGGGTCCCAAAGAACCGCCTCGTGGCCCCCAAGGGGGGCCGAGGGCCCCGTTTGAAAAACTCTGATTTAAGCCATTTGCAAAATAGGTAACAGAACTGACAATTTTGTTCAAGTGAAGTAAGCTTCATGATGTTCTTGTGGTGAACATTGCATCATAAAATACTACCGAAACAAGGATTATGGTGTCAATCTTACACAGATCGGTGTCGTAATTTCTGAGATATAGCCTAATAAATTGAAAGTTACAAAAATCTAAAAAGGTGGAAAGTGGAATAACTTTCGAGGAGGTTTTAGAATATACTACAGCAGCTACTTGCCTGTTTTGAAAAATTGAAAGTAGTTTTAAACTTATTGGGAGATCTACAATCACTTCATATATTTCTTTAAATTTTAACCTTCTCCGGGATAAGCGGTTTTTACGCATTTAATCGGTGCTCTATGAAGTGTTTTTCACTGTAACGATTTTCCACGTGTAAAGTATGTAGTGATACGCAGGGGTATTGTCTTTAGTTTTAACAGTCGAGTTTGGGCTATGTATTTTAAGAATATATTTTGTCTGTGACTAAGCTAAATATTTTGAGTCAAAGGTCAAGAGACACAGGCCGAAAATATTAAGTGGCAGTCAAAGGAGACCTAAAGCTAAGGCAAAAACAGACCAAAACATAAAAAATAAAGTTGCGTTGGACAAGTATTTTAACCACTGAGGGTATACCCTCAATGCCACACCACATTGAAGATGGCGACAAGGTAGCAGGCAGGCAGCCTGGTCATGTTGCGCCAGCTACTGTAGATAGTCAAAGTGGAAGTTTATGTGCGGGAAGTCGTACAAAGAAGGAACCTCGTGGGATGGTGCATTTGATGAATAATCTTGCATGCGTGCAAGATTATTCAAAATTTGGACGAACAAATGATCCTGCTACTTAGCCAAGGGTCATGAGTCGGAATGTTAGTGATTAACCTGGACTATTTAGCGCGGATAAAACTGCCTGCAAAAATAATAGAAATTTTCCCCAGAAACGAGAGTGATGGAACGCGGTTTTCTAAATTTCACGGCAAAAGAATACCACCAAATGTTGAAGAGGTTGGTCATCAATGTCTAACACTCCAGGCCTGGAAAAATGGCATCTTTTGCTTCTACTTCAAACTTTTCGCTTCTGGATATGCACTAGTGTTGCAGTTGACTGCATCGCCTTAAACTACTGAGGCGAGCACAAGAGAAAGACGGTAATTCGGGGCATTACAACAGGAATCCAACCATCAACAACAGATTTATCAATGATTTCACTCTACCGATGCTAGGTTGCAATATTATTATATATGCGTATGAATTACGATCTTTCATTTGTGGTGACTATCACAGCGACTTGTTACTCATGGGCACCATCTAGCGGTGACCATTCACATAGATGTAGCGCAATCTTCAAGCCGCCACACTAGCGCAACACTAAATGCCTCTCCTCTCTGCAGGTATTACACTTGTTCCTCCCTTTTGGTCAGGGAAGTACTTGACTAGAGAGGAAGTATTAAAGAAGGTTGCAATTGTTTGATTTATTAGGTTTTATGGCGCTGTCCATTGAATTCTCTACTGGAGAGGTCTTAGCGTCACCCTTTCGGGCTTCGCCTTCGTAACATCACCGATTTCTATCATTATGCCTTGATGCACCCCTCAAAAATTTCTCCACACCACTGAGTGGGGCCCCGCAAAAGTGTTTCAAATCGGGCCCCGCACTTGCTAACGCCGGCCCTGCACGAGATCAAAAGATGGAGCTCGGAACACCCTGCATAGTGTTCTGTTGATTGCGTACTTTACACAATATCAAAACAATAGAATCGTGCCGTTGAGAAATTGGATGACTTCTATCGAAACATGAAGTAATGCCTGAATCAAAATCGTTTTGTTCATTCTTCTGTGTACCTTTCACAGAAGATCACCACTCACCCTTGCAGCGTTTAATTGTATCTGAACGTAGCTTCTCAGCCACATCACCATTTTGCTTAAGTCCATCGCTGTTGTCAGATTTACGGTCCCATAATTCCATTTCCATTTTGTTAATCGTTACATTCAAAGCCTCCTCTGTGTCGTTCAAAAGCGCAGCAACTTCCTATAGAGAAAAATGTCCACGACGAGGTGCAGCCGACGGCAATGAACAAATTGATTTTGCGGCCTATCGTATGATTAATCAAACTCAGGGCCTAACAACGCAAAAACACGCAATTAATCAAAAACGTTTATATACACTTTTGGCTTCAAAAACTGATATTCTTGTTTCATTGGAACCTCCAACTGCAGGGTCTTGTAGTGCACGGCTGATTGTTTCGACTTTTTATATTTTCATTCCTCTTTGTGGGAGGAATTTTCGGACATACGTTGTTGCTTTATTGCTTGGAATTGAAAAAAAATATGTTAATATTTGTTGAAGTACAGCATGAACGCCATGATGACGGTTTAGCTTCATTTTACTGTACTATAAAAGCGTTAAAATGCCAATGGTTTAAACCAGGATTTTCATAAGAATTCAAACGCACAGTGGTGTTGAAGTTCATCCATGATTCGACAGTGTTTAGAAGTGCGAAGAGTGTGTTTTTGAAATGTGAAGGTTGTGTACTTATTCACTGCGGTAACTAGGTATTTGAACGTTTGGCAGTTGCTCAATACGAAGGTGTATTCCCAGAGCCTCACCGTGATATGCAGAAAGCCAGAAGTGACTGGAGTGTGCAGAAGATGCATCAGTTGTGTCATCTGATGAACGTGCAAACGAGCAATGCATGTCATGCTGCGTACCACCTCGCCACCGTGGTGCACCATATTTGCGACTGGACCTGAAACGTGCACAAAGCAAGAGATACAGTACTAGCACTTATAATTATAATAATCGATTATAATCGGTGTTGCCACTGGGGTCAGTCTCGTCAACATCAGATTGTGGCCTTCTTCAACATCAGATAACATCAGATTTTTACATTACAGTTGCATATAAGCGAAATCAGTGGTCGTTAAAGATTCAACGCCTCAATACCCCTAAGTCAAATTTTCGTCAATCTAGATAACCCTTTTCAGCAGTTTAATAACCAAAAAATGTAAGAAACAAAACAGAACTGGTAGAGAAATACTCCATCACTGGAGTGGTGAGGAAAAAGGTCAATGCAAAGACTGCATCATATTCATCAACACTAATTTTCTACTTCATATGGGTAAAGTGTTGCTGCATTGCTAGAACGAATATAATGATTGGGTGTTAATACATTGCTGAATACCCCATCGTCTTATGTCAATACCTGCCCGGGGGCGTCAATAAATTTCCAACGGAGTTTGAGCTTTTACGCGCTCTACAACATACAAAGTTTGATCAATAAATTTACTAGCAAATACACTTGTTTTTACAACATATTTAATGTAGGGGGCTTGGAACAAAGGACGATTACTCTGAGGGAGGCGTGGTGTAGAAACGGTTACGAACCACTGTCTTAAAATGTCGTCACTAAATGGAGAAGTCCTTTGTGCGTAACATAAAATATTATTCTCAACGCAGCGTTTGGAGCATCTTCAGTTTGGAACGACAACCAAACACACATGAGGTTGAGACTTGATAAATTGATGAAAGGAACTTAAAAATTATATATGAATCTAAATTATTTTCAACCTAAAAAGAGAAGAAATGTGGAAAACAACAACAACTACCCACTCAAAATCAGATTAGTCGCCAAAACATCAGACATCACAAATTTCTCTCAAAACATGAGAAGTGGCAACACTGCTTACGATTAATGTGTGGTTTTCGAAAAGATACGACACTAGAAGATTGCTGTTTTATTGCGACTCTATATGGGAGATACGAACACGCAAGGGAGTGAACGCCAATCTCAAATGCAACGGGCAAGTAACAATAGAAATTCCACGCTCGACCAGGTCCACTCTGTTGTTGGTTGTGCGTCACCACGTTCTTGCAGCACTTGCCGATTGCGGGCTCACAGTATGTGACGCGATGCACCGTCACACTTTGAGCTTATTAGTTATCACATAACCTGTTGATTTAAGCAGCGCAGCAAAATGAAGCACAAATATCAGAGATGAAACGCAACCAAAAATAGATGTTCAGCTGCATTCAACCGGAGTATCAGCAACGAAACAATCACAACGCACTCTATACGAATCTGAACAATCTGCGAACCGAAAACTTCACAAAACTTTAGATCGTAGCTGGTGTAGAGAATATTCATTCCTGATTTGTAATACGTGTTTGATTCAGTATGGCTATGATTTTTATTCAAAGCATGACTTGCAAAAAGTGGTATCCCTCGCGGACATTTGCATGCGTGCAAACGAAGGATTTTGATTTTTCATTAGACTTTGTGATAATGCAATATAAATTAAGCCTTTTTTCGTTTTCAGGGGTTTAACAAGTTCATGCGAGAAATGAATGAACTATTTAGTTGGTGCTGCAATTCCAAAGAAATGACGGTCTGGTTCCAGTCTTTTTTTGCCGAGACATTTCAGTCATTTGTCCGACATAGCTCAAAACTTTCTCTCATTTTTTCATTTCAGGACATTTTTGTATGACTGAAAAAGGCAGTATGATCGAATTGACTTAATTTATTTCGGTCATTTAAAAAAATCCGGTAAACGACCGAAAAAAACTCCGGTTTGATTTCAGAGGAAAAGCGGTATCATGACGGTATGGCACTGACCACCCCTTCCATTCACCTGCAAGAATCCAGGTTGCTAGGACAGCATACAAAACTCTCCTGCCAGTAGCGCCAACCATAGCAGGAACGCACAGTGCTGTAACGCAGCGGCATTGGACTGACGCAGCACATCCAAGTGTCATTAGCCCCACAATGGCAGCGGCCGCTATCCATCGTATTACGTGCTCATTCTGGAGAAACACTCCTGATATTGCTATTGAATAGAGACCTGCATAAAACTTTACAATATAATTCAAAGAAACGACAATATCCAAATCATGAAATGCGACCTAAGAAAGTGCTGGATGCTTTATAGCAGGGGTGGCCAACTTGTCTTTGACTAGGATCGACCAGAAAATTTCTTGATATCTCGCGATCGACCGGTCGGTAACAAAGCCACATAAG
>JGI24158J21664_10008287_pt1 | contig 13814 bp, 13 predicted proteins | sample Ectturendosymbi3_FD_21664 | JGI IMG/M metagenome (IMG submission 21664) | reverse complement strand
CACTGGCTTCGTGTTGGTTGGTGACAAGCAGTTCTACCTCAACATGTAAACATGGCTCCATCAGCTGCACCAGAGTGCGACGCCGAGGAACAAACAATAAACAATGTCCTGGATTGTCCCAATCATCGACCTCCTGACGAGGCATACACTCTGGCTGTTTTGGTGATGAAACCATGACCTAGCTGCTAAATGTATGCCGTGGACAAAGATGGCCTCATTCGATACGACCAGCAATTCGATAGCAGGCATTGTCTTCCAAACGATATCACAACTCTCTGGCAACTTGCAAAATGGAATAAACAGTGAAATAGTCAACAAGTAGAGGGAAAAGGTTTCTAGAACACGTTGGCCCAAAAATCTGTGACTCCATTTGTTCTTCTCTATATGACATTTCACCATCTGCAATTAAAAAGCAATTTAACCACAGACTGGTTAATGCATACATCGATTGACTGTATGGTGCTGTGTGTGTAATGGCTAGGGTTAGGGCTGTACATCTTGGATTCGCATACTGATCTCTGCTATGTGCGATGTACCATTATTGTTGATTTGACACGTATGTACTGTAAGTGCAGTACAAAGTTGTATTCCAGTGTGCTCTGTGTGCATGGACCAGTCCCGTCGCCACCCTGGTGAGCTTAGCCCCCCAAGCAAAGCTCCAAGCCCCCTAAATTGAGATATGAAACACTATAATTAGTGGAATTTTTTTCAAATTTGAATGTTAACCCCCCCCCTGCACGAACGTAAAGCCCCCCCTACTGACGACTTTCTGACGACGGTCCTGGCATGAACTGACTGTTTCTTGCTGTTTTATGATTTTTGTTGTTGTTTTGCTGCCGCATTTTTTGTTTTGCAGTGACAGTGCGCCAGGGGGTGGAAAAGCCTCCACTGTTGCGATCGGAAATCCCGAGCGGCATGTGCGCAGAGCTTCGCACCGTGGCAGCAAGCAACAATAGAGATCGCCCGACGAGATCACTCTATTATTGCTTGTTCGTGCCACATATCCTTTTATGGGTGTTATTCTTCGCGCACATCCCGTTCGTGGTGAATCGCACATTCAACGCAACGCCAGCTCAGAGGTTGCAACACCACTATCTGCATCAGGCCAACGCCCTTTGAGGATTCTTGCACCACACGTGAAGGCTTCTCCACCACATTTCACAAGACCTCTGAAGTGGCTGGCTATTACAGAAGATGAAAAAATTGCTTTTGTTGGCACTACAATACGAACTGCTACACAGCAACAATTGTCTGCTTGGACGCGGAAGGGTTGTGGGAACCTGTGGGAGAGTTTCATGTTAGCTGGGATTACACTTTCTCTGCTATGCTCAGCGCCTTGCGGAACTGGACAAACCACGATAGATACCGGTTGCGTCCCAGCACTCCTGCGCAACAGTGTTGATCATCCAGCAGACTGCAACCCCATCAATATTGTAACCCAATCACGCCTCTAAACCCCCAATAATTCGGCTATCAACTTTAAAAGTTGATAGAAAATTATGGAACTGTCAGGGGGTGCCCGACGAGGCAACTTGATTTACAGGTTATTTTGGTACACCAGAGCTTAAACTTTAATTTGCATGAAATTGTTTAATGTTTGCGCCAATAAATCATCTCCACTCTGCGGTGCTCATGGTAAGTGCTGCTTAGCGTAAGCATAATAGAGAAGCAGTTCGACTGCAGACACTTTTAATCGACTTGCAGGGCGTTTTTCACAGTAAACACAACGTTTTCACATTCACAGCCCAATGTTATACCTGCCGCTGCTGCACTTCCGGGAAGGCTGACTCCGTAACAAACCAGGGGGTACTCCGCGTCGGGGGTCACCAGCAGCTCGAAGACTGGCAGAGGATGGGGGAGGGGGAATTCAAATTGCTGGGAAGATATAAAGACTTGGACGGTCAAACATTTACAAGTCATTTAAAGGTAAAATGCTTAATTAAAACTGAGAATTTTAATTTTTGAACAACTTCACCAGATCTTGAGACCACCTTTGCAAATAAAGAGTGGGGTTTAAAGCCACAGCATAAAAAGGTGGTTCATTAGGGGATGCAATGAAAGGTTCGTTAACATCTAACATCAGTTCGACAACGGCTGATATATCAGGAACATGGAGCTCACAGAACAACAGCAGCAAAGCAACGAACCTTTATGAGGAGGAACTTTTGCATAGGCTCGTACCACTGCAGTAGCACGACTGAATGCTGCAAAGCCGCACATAAGTACTTGTACCCATTGTACTGGTTGCGCACCACAGAACATCGCTGGCAGCCCTTTGTGTCAGGTACCTTCATTGACACCGCGAAGCGCCTGTCAATCATCAATGACAGCTGTCAGTCATTTGAAAGCAACGTGCGAAAATTCGCAATAGCGAAGGAAAAAGTTCCAATCGTAATATTCCCGCTATATTTAACGCTGTAGCTCCAACTACCCAGTGCTTCTCTCGCCTACAACTATTTCTAACCCATCTTCCGATTCCACACCAAGTCCTTGGTGCGTTATCAAAATTGTTACAAAGATGTTTTGCTTGCTTCAGGTTTGTTCTTCAGCAGCAAAGCTTGTGCAGGTCGGTGATATGGGCTGAAAATAATATTAATCACCCGAAGCGCGTAACATCGAAGAAGGGAAGTGAACTCACTCATACCTGGGCACCATCTTGTCTGGCAAGTGTATGCGCTGGTTTCTCTGTGCATTCTCGTGCAGGGCGATTAAGTTGTGGGCGTACAGCTGCGACGTGCGGTTGCCTGCGTGTGTGGCACAACATTATCATTCACATCACCACTACCTTCCGGTGACTAACACCACACTGCTTAGCGGGGGAGACGGCGTAAGGGTCCAAGATTTGTGGGGTCCTTGGTGAACACTGCATTCAACACATTAGCACATCGGAAACGAGATTGAAGCATCTGTTTCGACGGCAATGCTTCACACCACCATCATTTGTGACAAACGATTACGGACACAATGCAAGCAGGCTTTTCAGAAAACGCCCCCTGAACAAACATTACATTGTGACGAGATAAACGAAATTACGACAACCGACAGGCGGGAAAGATCTTTCATCGGAATCGCGTCTGTAAGAAATTATGACGTACGCGCCGAACATACAAAACAATCGAACCTGAGATGGACATTAGCACGTTGCTGATGACGTACAGCCACACGCACTTCCGGGGGAACAGCTGTTCCATTGTGTTTTCGTGTAACTCGTGTAGGTTCAAGGTGTAGATGCCTTCGTCAGCCCCGAACAGAATGTACTGGTCGTGGGATTCCGGGTGGACCTTCAACGCAAGCAGCATGTCACGGAATACTGAACATGCCACGTGACCTCTTGACACCCACGTCACAATAAAGATCAATCAAAAGTCAAGCCAGCCAACGGTGGCTTTGTAGTTAAGTACTGGCGTTTATCTGGTTTTGCTTGGCAATTGTAATGTTTGGAAGAAAAATGGTAATTCTGTACTAGCCAACGATCAGCCAAGCCAGACAAACCGATTCATCACACTCACACAATACACACCTTACTCTCACAACACTCACACAAAACTCACCCAGCTCGACGCGCAATTTATTTTGAGAGGACAACCATTGAAGACTTTTGTGAAACACGCGCCCATCTGCGGAAACACAAGAAAGGATTCTGGTCGGCACGTGGTCAGCCAAGCGTAGCTGCTATTCGCGAGCAGTTTGATGAAACGTCAGAAGCGCTTGACCCTTGACCCTGCTGCAATGGTGTGAGCGATCTACTGGCATTGCAACAATTTAATTTAAAAATAGGTGACAATGGTATGAACATAAGGAACCAAATTTGCTGACTTAGCTTAAACGCATGTATGATCCATCAAATAGTTTGTAGTTAAGTACACAGCTCATATTACAACCGGATGATCCCAATAATGACATGCGGGTCTTGATAGTTTGATGATATTAAACTTTGCCAACGTACCGTTGGTACGTGGATGGAGATGACAGAGAACAGCGCAAGCCTACGCAACCACAACAACGCCAAACAGTAATTTCAATGCAAAGCAGAAGTTTAAACTAAATGACATCTAAGTCATGCAAAGATCTCTGAAAAATTTATGCGAAATCGAAGCAAGCAGCAGAACAAAGTGTAAACAAGCTGCCAATCACAAAAGCAAGAAGCTCTCAGGTACAACCGCAAGCATGTGCGCTGTATCAGTCGGACGCTGCACGACCCAGACTGCTTTCCCCAACTTTAACCTGCATGCAAGGCCTGCGATTAAGGTGTCTGCAATCGGACATCGATTGATCACGTCGAAAATAAGAAAAAAACAATCATGTTGCATATTGGTGAACACAGCAACGAAAACCGTTTTTACTCACATGCACTTTAGGTGTTGGGGGAAGGCCATTGACCATGGTCTGAAGATTGGACTGCAACAGAAAAAGTGCTATTGCTCACAAGAAAGCAACAACTGTCATGTCTTAAACACACCAGCAATGCATGGCAGCATGCAAATCAAGGTCACAGCGCCAGAGGCAAACATTGGGCGGTCAGAACATTGAGCCGAGCCAATCTCGTGGCAGGCTGCGACTCGGTTAATGTAAAGACATTACCAGGGTTTTCATGACTTCCACGGTAGGCGTGAATGAAACAATCAAGACCTATCCGCTCACAATCCCCATGAAAGTACTGAGCGCTGATGAGAACAGATCAGCCTTTGCAATGCCATTGTTATCAATGCAAAACAAAAGGACATGCAAAAAAACAAAGCAAAAACGAACAAATTGCATTCTCACTAAAATAGCTTTGGGCTGAATTGGAACATTTTCTTTATCCGCCGTGCCCGGAGCTTTGGCGCCGCGATCTGCCGGGCTCCCTGTAGGGGTAATGTCCGTCCCGTCCTCAGGCTGAGCGAGGCTTGCCCTGTTGATCACAGTTGGTGGGGACCTGTCCATTTCCAGCACAGCCCTTGACACTGGCCTCACAGGCGGCCTCCCCGTAGCTGGATCGGCCAAACCGGCGACGCCACCAATCGCGATCGGCGAGTTCCTGCGTCGCGGTGGCACGACCGGCGGATCGTCGTCCGTACCGTTGCTCACATAGTTCGCGTTATATGGCGGCGGCTTGGGCGGGCGACTCGGAGCGCTGGCGGCCGACATGCTGGGTTCCTTTGGAGGCCGGCTCGGGACAGAGGCGTTCGGGTGGCCGCTGCTGTACTCGAGGCCATACTGCCTTGGCTATGCAACACAAACATAAGAAACATGCAAGTTCGCACCACAAAGCAGGCAAGCAAGCAAAACAATAAACCAGAATAATCATTCGAAGTTATTAAGAATCGCTTCATTCCTTGCTTTGATTCGCTGTAAGCAACTTAAAACCCATAGCAACGGACACGCAGTGGTAATCACCTTGGGAGGTATCGGCGGGCCTGCGGCGCCAGTGTTCTTGATTGTGCTGGAGGAGCCATCGGCGGGCCTCATTGTCCCCGTGTCATCTCTGCCACACAAATGTAGACTGCTACAAACGTCACAACATGACAACGACACTAATGGCTCGACACCGCTTTGTGTAGCAAGCAGCACACCGTGTTGCACACATCAAGCAGCACACCGTGTTGAAAGCAATCTAGCGGAACTATAGACCACTCGTAAGATGAAGCATATTCAACTACACAACCAACAGTTCCAAGTTAATGACTTAAATGACAGATTCATGTACAGTGGTTAGAGAAGCTGAACGGTCACGAGTGGCTCGAGCGTAAGAGGTTATGCATTTGAATCTATTAACACAAGTCGAGGTTGTCCAACAAAATTTTCAACTTACTCTTGTTCGAAGTAGGCTTCGTGACCTCTGCAACAAAACGAGGAATCAATTAAACGCGTGACAATTCTTAGCAATCTTTATTTTCGTGATAGTTAAAAATAAACAGGCTTCAAAACACAAAACATGTAACAAAGAACATGCTTCATGCAGAGCTGCCGAGCATAGGTTAGTAATATCAGTGGTCAAGCTGGTGACATAGAATTTATTCCATTCCTGAGTTGATCTACTTCCGGGGTCAGCAACTTTTTATAACAAGAGTCATTGTGCTTCATTTTTCAGCCGGAATGACCGGGGAGGAGCCACGAAGCGTTAACACTGTTTATTTTGCATTCCACTTCCTATGGACATAAGCTAAATTGTACTCAACTTAATTCTAATAGTAATGACGATCAAATGCAAATTTAACTTCCAAATTGTCAAATCCAGAGAGAGTCACTTTAGAGGTGTTAAAGAGCCACTGATTGCCGACCCCTGATCTAAAATATATTTCCCCTTTAAAAATTTTAACCAATTCAATCGACAAGGGCAATATTTTACTTTGGGACATTGGAGTGGCCAAAGCAAAGTAAGTAGAAATTTGGTTTAAGCTGAGGCTTTCTCTGCGCTGTGACGTGGGACATTCCGACAAAAACGCCGTCACATACGAAGGAGCAGCACACCATGTTGAAAACAATCGAGCGGAACTACAGACCATTCGCGCCACGCAATCGCCAGCAGAGGTCCAGCGCAAAAAGCTGTCTACTGGGCCAAGAGGCAAGTGCAAGGGTATTAACCGTATTTCAGCACAGAGCAGAAGTACGGGGCGCCCCATACAGACGGTGGCTGGGTTTGCATGCGTCGCAGTAAAACGTGGAGGTCGTTTGGTCTTTCAGTGTGCAAGTGAAGTTCTTCGTTAAGACTGCAACTAGAGGGCATAACCAGATGGCAAAAGCGGTTGAAAGGCACTGTAGGTTACACTGCGTAACCAGTGTGCAGCAGGGATGATGCCTGCGCAAGGTCAATGAATAAAAAAAGTGTCGGCCATCCGCGATGGTTCTGCCCGACTAAACACAGATGTCAAAATCTATCTCATACGCAGGAAGATGGTTTTCACCAAACATGACTTAGCAAACTGCAGGTGCTACAATGATCTTTTTCATTGCTCAGGTGTCGGCAAAACAGCAACAATGCCAAAGTTCACTGGAGGAGCCCTTCGCTGGGAGGTGACCACCAACATAATTTTTAATAGTAACGAGTATAGAGCCGTTCAAAATTCCATATTTGCCAAATCATTACCATCATCACTCTTCCTACCAATAACTCGTTGTTTGATTGTCGCGCTGTTTTGCACGTTCCCGCCTTTTTTAGTTGTTACTTCAGCCGTTAAGTGCCCTATTCCCCCAGCGTTTGATATTTCTAGTCGTTCTTCGTGAGCCTTTATCTTTTATGCTATGCCGAGAGTGGCCTGGCAATGAAGCTGACAACGCTGTCTTGCGAGGCCATCTATTCATTACATTCAGCTCACTGCAGGAGGCAGTCGTTTTTACTGTTTGTATATTTTGCTGTGGTACGCACGGAGCGGCAACAGCGATTAGGATGCTTTGCTTTACACGTGACCATGCTTGCAGCTGGACCAGCCCTGACAGCGGCCAGCATAAACACTTACTGTACTAAGGTTGAGCAGCCTGTTGGTAATATATTTTGGTCGGTTTGGGAAGCGTAACAATTGTCTACGTTAATTTACCTCTATAATCAACGGGCATTTCCTGAAAGCTATCGGTACCAACAAACAAATGTAGTTGGGTCTGGCACAGACGCCGAGTTTGAAATTTCTACGGGCGTGCTAAATCCATGACTCATTGTCACTGGCCAGATATCGAAGCATTACTGTGTGTGTGGAGGTTTAAAAATATACAATCTCGACAACACGAACTGCCGAGGTATACTTGTAAAACGTTATACTTATTTGCCAACTTTCGCTGATCATCGATTAAAACAACCGAGGCCTGCTGAAGGTTTTTTAACCCTCCCTCAAAAAGATGAAAGACGGTAATTCATAAAGAAAGCAATATCCCAATAAATATGGTTCCAAAACGACTTATAAAAATTCCATATACCAGTGATGAAGCTCATACAAGATGTCCATAACTTAAAAAACACCAGCAACATTTAAACGGCCTTAAGGGTTGATTGCTACACTTGTTTGAAGCCAGGGTGTACAACCTTTTGCTATCGCCGGCCGCACTACTTTTGTTTATATGAAGTACGGCCGCCAATTACTTAAGTTATATTTATGAGATTTCATTAAAGAATACGTTTTATCCGGTATATGTCACATCACGTATTCATTCTATAACTTTTTGTGACATCACCATCCAGATTGTTACGCATCGTGTCGACCGATTTTCTTGCCTCGCGTTTGTTTTGCTTCGTATACGCCAGCACGGTCTCCAAACCTTACATTTTAAATTACATGCGGACGGCGGCAAATTTCATAGTCGATTACCGCAGGTTGTGCACCGTTGTTTTAAGCCAATTAACAAAGATTCGTGTACCCCTGAAATCTGCATCTCTGCAGAGTATAGACCTGGTGGATCATACAGGTGGAAAACCACTATAATGAGCTATGTTAGGTTTGGAGTTCACGATCATGTGGCTCTGCAGTCTCCATGAAAACCTCTCCTCCAAAGACAGACTGAATGCTGGGAAGAGAATAGCAAGCGCCGCAACAGACAAATTTTGCTAATACCATACAGACATGTATCGCCTCCTGTCCTGGAATTACTGAAAATCCAAATTGACGTAACGTCTGTGAGCACTCTTTCCAGAAACAGTTACTTAGCACATCACTGCATAACTTTTGCGAAGCATCATGCACTGAATGGTTGATATAATGCAAATATTAAAAGCGTTCAGTTCTGCTGGTTTTAAATGTCAGGGCGCGTTTGAAACATGCTTGAATGCAGATTATAACGATTCAAATCTCGCTCCATTCCAAAAATTACGACTTAATATAGCGTCCCACACACGATATGCAGTAGCACACCCGAGCATCAGCTTAATAACAGGCATAGGCAATTAAGGTCAAGATGGAATCACCACTTTAAAATATGATGTGCAATTACCGTGAGTGTAATTCTTCTTCAACGCAACGCAGAAGGCTTCTGACACATTAGATGCGAGCAAAAAAAACAAACAAGAACACGTAAACGAAGAATCATGAACGAAACTAAACGCGAAATAACAGACACACACATGAAATCAACATTTTCTCTGCAAACAAGGAAGCGGAAGTACAGCAATAAGGCACCAGGCAAATTTTAGCTACATGGTCCTTCATTTCGTAGGTGTCAACAATTATACCATCCTGTCATCCTACTCTGAGCGACGGGTTTAATTAACACATTCGTTCACTAACACAAAACGCACAAATGTTGATTTTCAAACGGCACGAAATACATGCCCTACACGAGGGACCATTAAATGTCCGAAACCAGATTTCAGGCACCTCCTTCTACAGGTAATTCTTCAGCAGTTTCATTGTTGAGGCGCTTGTTCCAGTGATTCCATCACACCCGGCTTGTCGCAGTTTGCGTAATGCAGATTCATAGCACAGACATGCGATTGTGCACATCGCCTACAGGATATAGTTTAGTTCTTTTTCACCCCCACATGCCACAGAAAGTGCCCAATTTTTTATGAGCAGTTATTCCAGGCATCGTGTGCTCTGCAAGCTTATCATCTGGTTTGCCGGCGTGCATTTCAAAGCAGTGACAATTTCAGCGTTGATTCGCGTAAATATGTCTCGGTCGGATATTGATAGAATGCTTATCATCAAAACGACCTCACAGCAAAGATCTTTTGCAGTGTGGGACCACTCTGCCAAACCCACCTTTAACAACCTGCTTTTCGCAGGCTGTCACTGAACTCAACTTTTGCTTTTTTATGTGGTGTTGCAATCCAGGATCTCTTATTGACACGTGAAGTACGAGCCCATTACCCTCAACCGCTACTAATGCATATTTTCGGAACGTACCTGCTCTTATGTTATTAAAACATGTATGAACCCAACTATTCAACCACTGAAAGTTACTTTTTGAACTCGAATCACTGTTGATATATCTAGACCAGGGTAGTAGCGTATAAAGGGCAGGCTAGTCCCGGGCGATATGTTTCAAGGGAAGCAACTGTCAAGTTCTCCAAGATGTTCCTTAGTATTTCAACTTTTGCTAAACACCCACATGCCTTAATAACAATTGCAGGATAGTGTGTGCGTACATGGCAGAACTTGTACGGGAGGATGACCACTTCAAAAAATTCCGAAGCGGGCCATGCTGGCCAATGGTCGCGGCCATGTCCAGTCATCAATACACCGCACTAAGCTCTGCTTTCCTCAGGTAATATGTTGGGGCCAGCCCAGCCGCAGGGGATTTGGTTACCTATGCTGATTTCTTTGCATGGCTGAAGAACTCAGGCTGTCATATAAAGAGACTATTTGATCCCTAGCTGGGGCCCTGACAGACGTCACCACTCGTGACCAGAATGGGCCTAGGGATAATGGAGGGCTAAGGAGGACCCAGTTTCCCCAAAACTGCAGAACCTCTGACCTAACTACAACCTCATCACCTGTTGTAGTTCGGTGTCAATTGTCAGGATCACACTCAATGAAAAACATTTCTATAAATATAATGGCCATGCCAAAAGTACAATTAGATTTCTATAAACTTGAATCCTTCATTTGGTACATTTACGTCGCACGTAGGTATTGTGGGAATGGACTGCAAGGTTCTTCATACGTAACTTAAGCTTGCTTATGGCAAAGATGCAATGACTTTAATCGCAAAGTTGTGATTGGCTGAGGATAATTAACATCGCTATAGCCCCGACATGATTCAGAAAGAGCACTTTCGCTGCACTTTACTGTACATTCCATGATAAGTACTGTGTTTACGCGTTGGACCGGGTTTGCATGGATTGGTAATGGTGACACGAGCTTCACAAACAAAAAAAATGGTACATGCAACTTTCTCAATACTTCCTCAGCTCAATTTTTGCACGTGCTTCCCAGATGTGACAATCATACATTTACCTATGTGGGAGGTTGCACATTCGTTTTTGGGCTTTCTATGTTTTGCTGTATTTGATTTTGAAAAATTGCCTATGCCCCAAGGATTTTGGCGTAAAAATTGCCTTTTATCCGCGATCTGAGAATTAATAGTCCGTAAAAGCACAATAGTCCGTAAAAGTGGTAAAAGCACTTTCGTTATGTTGCTGCTTCATTTGGACAACTACTCTTCTTCAATGAGCGAATGCGATCGCTAAAATATCCAACAAATAAAAAATGGCTTATTTCTTTTCGGCGTCATTCCATTTGTTGTGATCCAGACGTGAACTCGTCACACTTGTCTCTTAATGTTTTTACTCCTCGATATTAGTACTTCAGTACAATGCTTGCTGCTGGAAAAGCATATTTTGGAAAAGGACAGACCCTATATAACATTTCTTCGCCGTTTGTAAATATGCAACAGTGGCACGTATCAAATGTGTCCTTGATGGCACAAAACACTTCTTATTTCATGATACACACACTTTTCCACCCTTAAATTATTTTTCGTTTAACGTCTTTTGTGGTGTTTCGTTTTTCGCGCAGAACGAAGGGATGGCCATTATCTCATCTTCTGAACCTACAGCCTCTTCACTACTGCATTGGTACGTCACGCGCGGGGTGGTGTTCGTGGTCGTAACTTGTGACTTATAGTTCTTAACATAACTTTGATGCATTCCAATAAATATGATACTCCTGATGCTGTTACAGGAAAAATACTTAAACTTTATAACTTTTTGCATCTCGCTATTGTACTATGCTAATCACGAAAACGTTTGCTTTCATTATGAGTTTACAGCTGTAGATGAATCGTAACTGTTTTACTGCACAGCACACATTTGGCCGCAAACAATTATTGTGATTTGCAGAGTTTTTCACTAAACTCAACATTTTGTCGTACTTCAATAAAAGGGGAGGGGCATGCGAAAGTGTAATGCTCGTGCACTTGGGATAATAAGGCCGACAATAACGAATAGTAAATAAACTACTGTCCCAAGTCCTGACACCAGAATGGCAAAAACAAACAAAAGAAATCGAACACATGCAAAACTTTACAATTTGTTGCGAAGATGTAAAGCTGCCAACAGTCACCCACCGCTTTGCAAATTCATCTTGCAGATATAAACCTTACACGCGCTAACGAAAGTTTCTAATGACAGTATGAGGTCGCTAGCACAGGGAGAATGCATCACCAAATATACTGGGCTTTCCATTACAAGTGAAATGTAATGTGATCATGACAAAAACGAAACCTCGAAACTTCATGAGATGCTTTGCGTAAGCAGTATGCAGAAGCAACTGAAGAACGCAATGGTGGATAGAAACTTTCGAAACTAGACAACTTTTGGACGAGAAGTCTTACAAGAAATAAGAATCAATTATTTTTGATGGACTCATATGATCAGAAGTTTCAAGACGCAATTGTTTTGATCGCCATGAAAGACCGAATGACGCGTAAGTACTTTGCCTTTGAAAACGCGCGAACTCACGCTTAGCGAAGAAACAAATTTAAGGAGCGATGCAAGATATCTTGAGGCCCCGCGATGCAGCAGCATTGCATTGATCGCAACTCAAACCTACAGCCGAGTCCGCTGAGAAACAAAGTATGATGACATGCTGATCAAAGCTGAAGCGTGCCAGGCGAACTTAACGGTGAGCCATGACAACCCTTTGGCACAACAAAAATTTGACGGCAGGCAAGAGTAACCGCATGTCTGTGTTACATACACCACCAAGCTTAACCGCGACAACCGAAAGCAAGACACATGCTGGCGTCATTTTACAAGACCCGCGACTTTGCAAACTGACACTTCAACCACAGCACTGCTCGAAGCTTCCTTTACTTACTCATGGCGCGTTAACTTACTTGGAGCTTTCTTTAGCGACCCATCGATCGCCAGATTCCTGGAAGGATGGATCCTGAAAAATACCAAATATTGCTCAGTCGTTGCCGCAGAGGAGCTGCTGCCAGAAGAAAATGGCACATCAGTAAAATCAACCATTTCTTTGAACGAAAGTCAAGCTCGTCGTCACGTCGGATGCGAAGAGTAGGCCTGTGAAGCTTAAGCCAACCAAAGCCTAAGTTTGAACAGCAGACTTGCCCAACGTTTTCATGGAACGTTTCAGCGATACACTTCAAAACAATTTTAGACAACGTTCACACGTGCATTACCTCAGGGTCTGTTTCTCTGTGCATTGGAGGTTGGAACCGTACATCTTCCACTATAACAAGCAAGAACTTATTAGGGAAACAAGACTATTACCTGTTATTTCCCAGTAAACACCACATTGCAAAGTTGATCAAAAACAGCTATGAGCCATGGAACGAAACAAAAAAGTTTTAACGAATTTTGATAAAAACTAGCAACTCGTACTTCAATTTTCGGAGAAAAACATTGTATTAGAAAAGGCGCGTTTTTAACGANCAATGAATGAGCAATTGCTGATCGTCTTTACTTTATGGCCAGCGCAAACAAAGCAGAAAAATGATAAATNTGCAAAAACAGTGTTTCCCAAACTTTTGCTGAAGCGACCCCAACTGTCAAAAAATAAACCTGTAAAGTACTTGCGGCCTCAGCGTAACGAAAACCTGAACCTGAATGTACGTATGCAACACATCATTTGAATGTACGTATGCAACACATCATCTGAATGTACGTATGCAACACATTGTCTGAATGTATGTATGCAACACATTATCTGAATGTATGTATGCAACACATTATCTGAATGTAGGTATGGAACACATTATCTGAATGTACGTATGCAACACATTGTCTGAATGTTCGTATGCAACACATTATCTGAATGTTCGTGTGCAACACATTATCTGAATGTACGTATGCAACACATTATCTGAATGTTCGTATGCAACACATTATCTAAATGTACGTATGCAACACATTATCTGAATGTTCGTATGCAACACATTATCTGAAT
>JGI24158J21664_10008282_pt1 | contig 13822 bp, 10 predicted proteins | sample Ectturendosymbi3_FD_21664 | JGI IMG/M metagenome (IMG submission 21664) | reverse complement strand
ATCGAGTTCGCAAGTGCGTTCACGAAGGTAAGCCAAGGGCGACGAATCGCTCACGCGTCAATCCGATAACAAGTGCAGTGTAAAGTGGGTAAGTGTTATCTTTAAGGGCATTTGCATAGTTACTTGGAAAAATGCCTGTTTGGCAATTTTTCGAAGTTGATAAAATTAATGTTTATGTGCGCAAGTGCACTTTGTGCCTCTATGTAAAGAGGAAGGAAAATAGCTAAAACTTTCACAACATCTAATATGAGTAATCACATTCAAAAATATAATCCAGGTAAACCGGCAAAAGGAAGAGAAAAAATGAATATGCTGGATGTTCATATATCCTCAAAAGCTGATTAATCTGCCAAAATAAGCCGATACCGATTAATCCGCGCAATGGGCGATTACCGATTATATCTGCCGATTAATCGGTGCACCCTAGTTCCACCCTCCAGTGGTGGTCTTGTCGCAGTCGTTTCGCTGTTCGATGCTGACCGCATCATCGGCATTGGATTAATCAGTTTTCTTGAAGCTGCTGAAAAACGATCATGCTTTTGTTATGTTACAAAACGTGCTGTCGTCGTCAGTTTTTTTGGCTCGTGCAAACTTGTTTTGCACATGAACTTAACGATATCTATTACAGAGCAGTTTTAGTGCCATTGATTCATGTTTGATGTCTGTCTCATCTAATAAAAACATCAAAAATATTTGCAGTTTTCTGCATTCTGAACAGAAGCGACCCAGAGCAAATATTGTGGCTTACTGGTGCAGCAGCTGCTACTTAGCAATGGAAGAACTTTTTCCCCAACTTCGCAATCAGAATTGGATTATTTAACTTCATGAGTAGTTGTCTAGGCTGATTCCTTTTTACTTAATCAATCTGTGTTGAGCAAAAGGTTGTGAGGGGAGTAGCTGAACATCAAAAAATCGTTGTGTAAAAAAGGAAAGTTGGGAGCACTTTCCCTTGATTAGGCTTTAGAGGTGTGTCACTTGAGCTGGAAACACAAAGTAGTGTTTGGGGTTACTTTGTGTTTTTGATATCTTTTTTACCAAGCGTTGACCGTGTATTTTTATACCATTTGCAGGTCTACTCCAGGGAAGAGCTACAAATGATTGCCGACTTGTGCATAAAATACGATTGTTTATGCATATCTGACGAGGTGTATGAATGGTTGTTGTACGACGGTCATCAACACGTCAGAATAGGTTAATAAGGGCCAGTATAACACAGATTTGTTCGGATACTTGAAATACATGTTATTAAGACCGTTTTGGAGATCTTTCTTCTGGATGCAAGCATCGCGCTAAGCGTGCTATTACCTGTTGTTTTGCTCAAAATATTATATAATTGACAGCTGCCAATTTTATAGTGTTGTGAGTAAAATCAATGTGAACGGAAGAGGGATTCACGCTTTCCTAGTGTTGCGATTGGAAAGCCCGAGCAGCAAGTGCGCAAAGTTTGACACTGTGGCAGCAAGCAACAATAGAGATCATGCGCCGCAATCTCTCCGTGCGTACGCTAGTCATCATGTGCAATCGCTTACACGTTAGTATCGGCAGAGATTCCACGCTGCAATCACTCTATTATTGCTTGTTCGCGCCACGTGCATGTGGGTGTTTTTCTTCACGCGCATCCTGTCCGTGGTAAATCGCATGTTTAACGCATCGCCAACGGAGAGGTTGCAACGCTAGCATGGTTTGTGTTTGAGCTGAAGAGCTTGCAACGATTGTCGATCGCTACAGTACAGACCGTGTTTTCGGACTACTCTTGTCAGAGAGTAGGAGAGGTGTTGTGATGCACACGTTGCGATTGTGCTGAATCCTTTTGTTGCCTCGTTCCATCTTGCACTGGAGTCATTGGAATGCTGCACGTATGAAGGTAGCTTTTGCAACACTTATTTGCCAAAAAATAAAAAAATATATAGCAGACCGTATATCATGTTTATTTCGCGGATATCTTTGCACATGTTTATAAGTGGCAACCTTCAAAAACTTTCCGTGGTTGTGGGCGCGTCAGACCAAGCTTGCTTTTTTGACCGCAGCAACCAAACAGTTTTTGCATTACTGGAAATATTTTTGAAAAAACTCAAACCTTCCAAAACCGAATGATCTTATAATTGTCGTGGTTACCATATTACACATTACCTGGAGCACTGTGGGACGGCAGTGAGACGAAGCGTCGTGTAATACATCTATGTAGATGTCGACACCTGTCAACTTGATTTACTGACTTTAGTTTTTGTGTAGTTTTTCTATTCACTGACCCTTTATCTTAGGCTGCTGGAATTACTTTCTATGCTGTAATAAAGGGTAGTTTTTTTTACATCAAATCAGGGGTCTCTAAACTACGGCCCACGAGCCAAATCTGACCAGCGAAGCTATTTCGTCCTGCCCACAAAGGCATTTTATCAAAAATGAAAAAATAACATATTTACGAAAAAATTGTTGATTTGGTGGAATGTGACATAGTTCTGGAACAATGACGTTACGTAAGACGGCCGCATGAATGTCACTTGGCTAAGTATTACCGCGCTGCAGGCTGGTCTGACCTCAGCTGATACGTTGTCACAATCTTAGGTCTTTGTTTATATTTGGTACATCCCATCTGAAGCGTGATTTTCCCACCATCCTAAAATAAAGAAGCAATTTCAGCAATTTCATTCTTTTCAATAAATGAACTTTTATTATTAAACAACATTCATGTTTTGACATTCTTTTATTTTGGACTGGGCGTTTATGTTGGGCCCTCGGACAAAAATGTTTGGCGACCCGTGCAATAAATGAAGGGATGTCTGAAATTAAAAATCGCTTGGTTAATTCAAATGTTTTTTAATCAAAAGAAAAAGTGTGTCATGAAGATAGCAGGTCTCGACAGTGCTCAGTTATTCAAGAATTCTCCTGAAGCACCAGCTGAAGACTGCAGACCAAGCAGTTTATACAAAGCATCAGTTAAAGACTGCCGACCGAGCAGTTCTGTATCGATTACAACATTGTGCGTGCCGTTTAAGATATTTATACTTGAAAGCATTATTTTGTAAAATAAATCTAGACTTTAATGGATCAATCTTTGCTTTCGCCGACACACCGTAATGCTACGAAGTTTTANAGCATTTCCTTAAACANAAACGAAGTTCTATTATTGTCAATGTTATCAAATCTACTTTGTGTGATCAATTCTTATTTGTGGGAGAATTCTGTGTGTAGCCTTGTTCAGCGTCAGATGTACATTGTCTGATTTTCACAATGGTCTCTCAATTGGAAGGTTGGGTGGTCGATCCACGGCCACTGAGTGAGTCGCCGTAGGGTTCCTTGGGCAAGAGCGTCCATCTCAACTGCCGCCACGGCAAGAACAAAATTTCACACATCGGCCTGTGGTCAACTGCCGTCCCCGAAACGACCATGAAAAAACAGTAACTCACCAAAACCAAGTACAAAAAGCAATTCTGTATTAATTAAGGGTTTAATTACGAATCACTGCGGAAATTATGTGACATTAAATGTACTGTAGAAGGTATATGGTCGACTTTTTTATATTTTGTCGTATAATGTTGGAAAGGATATAACCCGTACCAGCCAAATCGGTTCTGTGAAAAACTGTAGCAGTGCAAACGTTAAAATTGTGCTCGTATAAAATAACGCTAACACTCCAGCTGCAAGATGGAGCTAAGCTCGAAAGTGTCATTTTGTGTCCCCTACATAAGTTCTTGGATCCGGGCCTTCCGCGTTTTGAAGCTGTTATATATGGTCAGTGTTCTAATCGCGTGCAACGATGCGTTTTCGTTTTTATCAGGCTCACTTCCGGGTATGTGGGAAAGGACGATAACCATTGGCAGCGCGGGGAAGACTTTTAGCGTCACCGGTTGGAAGGTGAGAACGTATATTGGGGTATCCTGCGCTTCTAGCTGTAGGCAAGCTTTTGGATGTTCGTGTACGCCCCGCGAACAACCTCTGAGTGTGTCGCTGTTGATCATTAAAATTTTATGTTGCGAAAGAAGTTCGTTTTTTAGTACAAATCACCATTATCTGATAGGGTTTCGCTAAAGATTTATGCGAGAATTTCTCGTCTTTCTTTAGAGAAGTTTATTGCGGGAAGCAGTGCTTTTTGAGTTGCCCGTCAGGGTTAGATACGGCCTACTTCTTTAGGTGATGTCAATTTCTGTACATAATGTCACGCGTACAACCGCATTTCCCCCATGTAGATTTTCAGCAGTTTGTGTTTCAACTTTATCACTTAGTCTAAATAATTGTTCCTGCTCTGCATTTGCTTTTGGTTGTTGTTTTCTTGCCTCCAANACATGCCNAAGTTTAAAGCGCGAAANTGAACGCTTGTCTTAACGAAATTAATGGCATCGGAAGAGACCTTACTGAAAGTGCCTTGTTGCTNGAATTGCTTTATGTGCAGTTGGGATGGGCAATCGGGCACCAATCCTTGATCAAGCACCTTCAAACAGTGTGGCAAAACAGCGTGTATGCTTCCCACACTCCGCTACAGGTATGTCTTGTTCAGAGTGCGCCGAGCTTTCTGCGGCGATGTTTGCCTCATCTTGTGCTATGCAGTTCGAGAGAAACTTAGAACAATGACGCAATGACTGTTCGTTGTCGTTGCATAAATAGTTTGACTTAAGTATCTAAGTTCTTCACAATACCAGGACTAAAAAAGAACATCGTAACAACCGATAGATTTGAATGCGCGTCTTCATGCCTACACAATGTGCGAGTAGTTGCGGAGAATTACGAGCACAATTGCGTTTGCGCTTCTTTCTACTGATAAACATCGAGCACTCGAAAACAGCGGCTGTCTACAAACCGCTTTATGCAACTTAAGTTTGTGCCTTCATCTGTGACGACTTTTGCCCCTGGCATAAAAAAAACGGACAAGCATTGAAATGTTTTTGAAACGCTACCATCATTACGAAAAGACGTTGGATCAAAAGTTGTTCACGACGTGACATAACCGTCAGTCGTGTCGTTGCTTCGTGCCAGTTGTATAATTTTCTTTTCAAGTAGCGTGGTCGGGTTCACGTGAAAAGGCGATAGAGTGAACTAAGTTTTTATTGCATTTTAAGAAAACATTGTTTTATCGTGCTCAAAATCCAACGTTATGTGCTGTACGCAGAACGTATAGTGTGGGCAACAGTTTGAACTTTTCTGGCGATGAAAGTAAGGAATTGAACAAGTTGAACTCTGGAAAGTAACTTATTTTATCGGTAAATGTTGATCCCAGCCATTTTCAACACTGGTCACGTACTCAGTTTGAGTTTGCTAGAAAGTGTTGTTGAGCCCGTGGCTCATCGCACTCGAAAGATAATAAACATGATTTGATATCAAACCGAAGTTTTTGGGTTGACGCCAGTAAATGGAATATTACACTAATTTCACTTCAAAAAACCCACGAAAACATTTGCTGACTTGACAAGATTAAAAATCACTGTCTAAACCAGTGGTTCTCAACATTTCATGGTTGGTGGCCCCCTTCCAAAGACTCTCAACACTTGTGGCCTCCTGCTCATCAAAGGTTTTGCAATATCACGGCAGAGGTATTTAGTAAAGGCCTCTGCTCGTGGCCCCCGGAAAACCGCTCCGTTTTCCCCAAGGGGGGCCGAGGGCTCCGGGTGAGAAACGCTGGTCTGAACAGTGGTTTACAACCTTTCTTGTGCCGTGACCCATTATAGCAACCCACTTATAACCAAATGACCCCATCTAAAACTCGAATAAAGCAATTGTAATACAGTTGTGTACATACAATATCTAAACTCGCGACCCCTCCAAAAGTGATTCACGACCACAAAGTTGAAAACCACTGGTATAAACTATGTGCGTTTGATGTTCGCCATCCTCGCTTTGGTCCCATGCAGATATTACAATGCATGCAGATAGCATAAAACGTGTATACTACGCATTCACGCATTGAATAGTGGAGTGTTTTGAGCGAAAATAAACGTGTGCTCAGATCATGAGGCTGATGCGAAATGGCAGAAAGGATGTCGTTTTTCGTGCCAGGAAACAACTTTTGATTTAGCGACGTTGTACAGTTAGCCAAGGTAAAACATAACGATGTATAATCCAAAAAAGCCGACACTTTCGGACGTTTGCAATAACATGCGAAAAGTTGAGTGTTGGTGAATGATCTCATGTGCCGAAAGCGTGAGAAAATGTGCATGTCAGTAAAAGTCTGTTCACAATCAAAATGCAAGAGTCGAAACTTACAATTGAAGTCGTTAATTGGTTTGATTTTTCCTGCGGTGTTGTGTACTGGATTAGTTGTCTTCAGGGAGTTATCCTTTCCTTTGCCGAATTATCCAAAATGAAGCTCGACATGAAGTGCTGTAGCAACACATTTTCCACCAATCAGTCGAGAAACTTAGTTTTAAATTCACGTTTTTTGAGATGTTTAGCGATCAGCCCACTGTGCTTTTTGACTAATTGGTCATTTTCCGCCTGAAAACGCTCCCCAACTCTTGGCATAATGTGCAGGAGGCTGTTGCGCAATGCTTCGAAACAGAAATCGGGCGACTGGGATCAGATCAATCTTACTTCTTAACTTTGCCCAAGGAGCTTCAGGCGAAACGGGACAAGATCGCCAAATTACTTACTGAGGTTGGAATGAAGCCAATCATTCCTCAAGGAGGTTACTTCATGATCGCCGACGCCTCAAACATGAGTAAATATTTTAATCTTTACTCGAATCGGTTTGAAGTTCAGTTGGTTATTGACAATTTCAGTTGAACTATCGCTGCTTCCACAGAAGCCCCTTTCGTGATTTTTGTCGCAGTGGTCTTGAATTCCAAGAACCATTCAGCTCGAATATGCATCTTTTACTTACATAGTATTTGTACTTCGCTGTAATTGTTCAGTCGACGACTGTTTCAGTGTTCTTTAACAACAGCATGTTTTTTAGTTTGTTTGCTTCTCCTTTTCTTTTTCTGCATAGCATTGTTTGCATGACACGATATTTGTATATGGTTGTCCCCAGTGCTCTCGTAATAATTTAATAATTATCAACCTAGCGTTGCACCTCGACTGAGATAGGGAGTCTTTATAGCTGTGCTTCATCGAAGGTTCTGAAACCACAGCGTTACACCATAGTTCATGTCTTGCATCTAGAGGTGGATTTGAGCGACAGTGAAGGTTCTGGAGAGATGTGGGATTACAGACTCGTGAAATGGTTGACTGTTACCAAGAAAGTGGCGACCATACCAACCACTGCGTTTTATTCGCAAGAACATAAGCCACTGTCAGAGAAATATATTCGCTTCTGTTTTTGTAAGGTGAGTCGATTGGAAGAAAATTTTTTCCTTTGTTTTTTCGAAAATCGAGATATACGTTCCCTCGACTCGTCGAATTAAAAACTGAGTCTAGGCTAAATTTTTAAGCTTAATGTACCAATCATTGCCGGCCGTTGTTGTATATGTCGTCGTACCATGCGCCAAGATAGGTTGGAATGAACTAAATTTCGTTGAGTCTCGTGGAGTCGCACACGTGGTGTCATTAACTGGTTTAAGTGAAATTGAGTATCGACAATTTGGAAGCAGCTCAAGTCATCGGAACTGAATACACCATTAAAAATTCTTACAGACATAATGTCTTCCAGCATCATTTGCGTTGGTATTTTTTTTACAAAAACTGATTTTTTCTAATTTTTGGTCCTAATTCTATTGTTTTGCATTAAAGCAGGTTACTTAATTTTTCCTATTTGTCAAATTTACGCTTCGCGTGACGCAATCGACCTGGACACCTGAGTCTAGTCACATGGCTTGCAGTAGCTCTGTTGTGGTAGTAGTGGTGCAGACAGCAGAGCAATTGTAAAGTTTGCGTTTCTGTGGCAATTATATTGTATTAGAACAGGGGTCTCCAAACTACGGCCTGCGGGCCAAATCCGACCCGCGGAGACATTTTGTCAATATTGAAAAAATAACATATTCACGAAACAGTTATTGATTTGGTAGAATGTAACGTATCCTGAAACATTCACGTTATGTAAGATGTTCGTCCCTCGAACTATTGTGTAATAGCATGTGTTGCCCTCGTACAAAAAAGTTTGGAGACCCCTGTATTAGGACAAAGTTGGAGCTTCGATGGGAGAAGTAGCTGTTGATGATGACGTAATAATTAGGCTACAAGCAACAAGTTTAGGCTTATTTTCATACGGACTGAGAAGTCCATATGATGTGTAATCGATGCAGGGAGGCCAACACCAGCCTGTAAAGCAAAACAACGGTTTTTTTGAAGAATTTAATCCCAAAAATGTACGACAGATTCAACTGGTTACGTGGAAGCAGTTCAACAAATAAGTTTTATTGGTGATCGTTTCTAGTTTTTTCTAACAAAAACAGTTCAGTCTGGAGTTCAGCACAGTGTGTGTATGACGATTTGAATAACTTGCACACCGCTGTTGGGCTCCATGATAAGACTGCTTCACTTGACAGCTTTTGTAGCTGACAGCACATTTCGTTAAACCAGGATTAATGTGCTGCGGGACAATAAAAAAGTACAATGCTAGGTTTTGAAAAATATTTGATATTATGTCATAAGTGCCTGTTTTGGGCATTTTCTTTAGAAATTTGCTCCCCAAAGTATGCCTTTTGTTATGTGCAGGTGTGATTCGAACAGGACAGTTGGCAGTTGCAGTGCACTGCTGGCATACCACGCACATTTTTTTGTAATTTAATGAAAGTGGTTCATCCTTCCATGACTTGCACAAAAATGTACTTTTACATGGCATTCAAAAGCTGCTGTTGATACTGTTGTCAAAAATATGATCCCTAATTTTAATCTGAACAGTGAAACCATAAACTCCATGGTGAATGTTGCCGTGTGAATAATTTTTCTGTTTATGTGGAAAAATTGTTCATTTCCACTTACTTTTATGCAGTTTAGTTAGCATAATGCTTACTGGGATCGTTAATTCCTAGTAACTTGCTGTTATGCTACAAATTTAACCACCTATATTTTGGCTGCTCCACTGTGGTGCAGTGGCATGGTTTGGCTGCTCCACTGTGGTGCAGTGGCATGGTACACCTTGATTTAGCCACATCTATTGAATACTTTATGTGTGATTCACTTATCCTCCAGAAAAAGAGTTAAAAAAGAAATATTGTTATGAAATCGCTCCTTGAGTGTGTGGTTGTCACAGTAGATGACACGAAAAGCACCTTTAGTCCAAGTGAACTTCGTGGCATTGCCATACTGATAAGGTGTTACTAATTTTGAAAGAGTGCCGCAATGCAGTTCTGCCAACAAAGCCATGAAATATCTCAAAAAACTCAAAAGCAATGGAATAATATCTAATCTACTGCAAATCCCACTATGTCTACCGATGGAGCAACATTGACACAGCTTCTGCAAATCTCACTATGTTTAAAGATGAGCTAACACTGCTGAGGCTACTGCACTGTTTGTTGAAACACGCCATCACATCTTCATGCGCTAGTTTGGGAAGAGTGACGGGGTGCACTAATTTCTTATGTGTGAAACCGACGAAAGCGCGAACTAATTATTAGCGGGACAGCTTAAAATCATTTAAGTAAACAGGCAGTTCGAACAGCATACCTGCAGACAAAACGATTGTCGCCTTTTTACATGACGCCGTGCCAGTTTGTGACGATAGACGTTGTTCGGTGTTGCGTCGAGTAGTAACTGCCTTATGTTAAACGTTCCTCTGGCCTTACATTAGTCCGTGGAGTACAGGGCGGGCTGTAAAATTTTTGCACGATGGTCATATGTCACATTGAAGTTCGCCTAGTCGTCAAATGTGGAACGTCGAAAAACCCCGCATGCGTGTTTATCGTTGAGCGAATATTGCAATTGATGACTTTATCATGATGGTGATAGTTGCTGTTAATGTGTGTAAGTAACGATTTGCATTATGACCACAGCTGAATTTCTAAGACAGAAGACATTGTGTGTGAATCACAATTGCTTGGCAACTTTTGCAGAAAGGTCGTGCCCCCGTCAACTGAGCATGATGACGTCATCGAAACAAAAACCGAAACAAAAATTGCATGCCTAGTCAAATCGACCACGCTAAGCCACGTATGTTAACCGACCCAAACCTGGAGGCCTTCAATTGATTAACTGTGTATGAATAGCGTTCTTAAACGATATGGTACGCTTTGTGCTGAGCTTGAATGCATNNTGTGCTTCATCGCATGCATTAAAAGCCAAGTGTTCGCTCGTGCGGTGCTCCAACTGCTTCCAGTGCATTTTTTTGGGGAAAATCTTTTGACCTTAAGTGAACAACAGTATTTTGTTTGGTGCACCGCCTCTCAAAGGAAAAAGGTGACAAGATATGCAAGAACTTTGGGGGGTATAGCCCTCTTGGGCCCCCTGGCTACGCGTATGACTGCTTCGGCTTGACGTTGACACGTATCCGCTTTAACTGCATTGCAGGAGGATGCAACGATTGATAAAATGGGCGACATATTTAGAGAGTGGGCTAAATCGATGTAGACCTGTCAGATCTTTCAGCATTCGTCGACTTCGGCGAAAATGGGACTTGATTGCAAGTTGACATCAGTGTTCCGATTTTCACTCACCAAGACCATCGATCCATTTTGAGTGTCTATAATCGAATTCAGCGCTAATATTGTTGCGTTTGTTTACGTAAGGTGTTGTCACAATGGCTTTTTTGCATAATTTGCTGAATTCGATTTATGTTGGGCTGTTTTGCGATAGCAATAACAAAACCCTATGTGTCTCATGACTTACCTCTTCCCACCGGTATTTTAATGTCCAGCCGTCAGCGAGAATACCGCAATTTTTAAGATGCATTTTGTCATTTTTGCAATTTTGGTCTATGGGATGGATGAGGCTTTCTTATGGGTTACTTCTGAGATCCGCAAGATAACCGCAAAAAGATAGAGCTCTTTGCAACTTGCCGTTTCGGTCAAAAATTAGGTCAATTAATCATACACAGGTCACCTACCGGCTGCAGGTTTGTTCTTACCGTGTTTAAGTTTCTATTATGACGGAAACACTTCCATCGTTGTTCCTTATCAATTTGCCATTGGTTACTATACGATACATAAGTTCGCTAAAAAAAAAAATTTGGTCATCTATGATGCTAAACTTCAAGAAAAATTTAGCACCTTGTACGAAGATTTATCCCATCGTGAATAACTTTTCTTGTAATGCCTTTTCCCGACTTCAAGTCTTGCCGCTCCTTCGCGTTGTTTTGCGTAGTTTTATTAACCCTCACAAGGTGAAATTGTGTGAAAAAGTTTAATGAATCATTCCTAGCCCAACATGCCATAGACATGCACAAAAGCTCGACGGGGAAAGCACCAAAGCGAAATTTGATATGAGATCCGTAGGCTACTTTTTGAAGCGTTGTAGTACATAACGAAACGATGGAGATTTCATTCATTCATCCCCTTCCGTCTTAAAGGACACAAAGTTAGGATTAAATCGGGACATGTGCCGAAGTTAGTTGCAAAAATCAGCATCCCAGAAAAAACCTAAAAAACTGACGTAAGTCCCGAATTTAGCTGTAGTGTAGAGTGCTTGGAGTAGAAGTAGACGGTCAAAAACTTTCTAAAATAAGAAAATAGTGCTGTGTTGTTACAATAACTTCTGCGTAATTTTCTGAATTCGATTTATGTTGGGCTGTTTTTCGATGTGTTTCCGCGCAAAAATTCGCAGAAAACTCGCCGCACTGAAGGCGTTAGAAGTTTCTGCTATTCACATTTCCAAACCAACGTTTTGGCGGATTTTAATGATGCAACGTGATTGCTGTCAGGTGATGTACAGTTACACCCGTATGTCATCACCAGTAACTGTCAGAATTCCACTTTAACATAGGGAGTTAAACACCCAACGCTTAGACAGCAGAGCAAACTGTACACTTAAAGAATATTAAAGCTCATCGCTCTTGCCCACGTTAAAGCAGCGCAGTAAAATGCACTGTACACTTCTACATCAGATTAAAACATAGGCGTACGCAACGGTATTGAATTGGCGCTTCAGCAATAAATATGCTTTCCATGTACGGAAACGCACAACTTTTGTATGGAAACGTGGTTGTCATTTACCTATTTACTCGAACCTTAATTTGGGACTTGAGTTGTCACTTGTTAGTGTAAAAAGAACCGTTCTACCAGGTCGGGAATACGTTTCAGACATTGTGTTTTTCTGATCTCGCTACGGATAGCTGAAACAGTTTCAAATGCTTTTGGGTGTATCTTAAATCTTTTAAATATATTTTGTAGATATTAGCATGGGCGTCGGAAGAAGGGTAGCAACGCCAAAGTCCTCCCCTGGATTGTGAAGGTTTAGGTTTTCCTATTAACATTTTAGTAGAAATGTTGGGTAAAATGAAATTTCACCACTGTTCATACCCCCCTGGAAAAACTCCTTCGGCCACCCACTGGAAAAATTCACTTGCCTCAAGGGGAAAAATCCGTCCGACGCCCATGGATATAAGGGATTGTTTGGGACACCACACCAACAGTGTTATTTACTGTGCAGTTTGTGAAAAATCGTGGTCCATCTTTTTCAAACCCGTTTCAAAAGTTTCATGAATTAATGATATAAGGCGCTTTTAAAGTGTGGTCATTTCCTGAAACATCGAGTGGTTCAACCAACAAAAATAGCCACTTTCTTGGACTGCAAAAAGTAAGCCACTTTTGTGTGATACGCAACGATTCTCAGACAATCTGGGGTATTCAAACAAGTGAAGACTTTTTGGCGCCCCTTATACGACTGCCCTCCCCCCAAGCGCCTGGCCTGGATCCGCCACCGCAGAGGAATGCATATGAAAACTGAAGGTAAATGATTTGATACAAAGCTACTAAACAAATATGAAATTGCAGAATCCAAAACCATGTCTTTGGATATAACCTGATACCCTGATAAATTAACCTAATATCAAAGGCATCTTGCCTTTGCTGCTGCAAATTTATCGATTATTTCGTCAAAAACTGATATACTGTGTAATTCAGATTTGTCGCATGTAATAACCCACAAAATATCTAAGGCTAGTGGCACTCTGTGAGAAGTTCTAAGCTAGCAATTTGTGACCTGAATTTTTAAAAAGCTGATGTAATTCAAATGTGTCGTATGTAGTTACAGGTTAGCAATTTTTTGACCTGAATTTATAACGCTAGTGACACTGAGAAGTTCTAGATTAGCAATTTTGTGACTTGAATTAAAAAAAACTGACACTAGCCTTAGATACTTCGTGGGTTAATACATGTGACACAATTTTGTGACCTGAATCCTACAAAAATAGGCAGCATTTATTTAAATATCCTATAAATAATAAATCATCGTAACTACCTTCAAAAGTACATCCAATCCGTTTCAACATGAAGTTTACCAAAGCTTAAAAATGTTCTTAAAGATATAAAAATTAATAAAGCACCTTCAAAACCGCAAGAAAACACTAACAAACTGAAATGTGACTTGTTTGTGATTGTCGATTATGATTCTTGTTTTTTCTGCTTGTCGCCACCTTTCTCATTAATTTTTTTATTTTTTGCTTTCTTTGTATAGGCATATACGAACCCCACATGTTTCGTCAAACTTCCATCCCTATTGGTTTTTAAATTTCCGGTAAGCTCACCGCATGACATTTTAATAGTTTACTCGTTTCAAGGGATGAAACGGAAAAATTAAGGGATGTGATGGCGGCATACCTATATTACAAATGTAAAATTATATATGTTAAAATTTCGTGTAGTATCCCCGTCTTTAAATAAAAATAGCGTATATAATGCGTATAGCAGGCTATATAATCAATCTGATAAAACGATCTCAGTGATGTAAAGAACGTTTCATTGTTCACTTCACGTTTCAGTTGTGGTTTAATCCTCTTAGAATATATAGAAGACTTCAAACG
>JGI24158J21664_10008281_pt1 | contig 13822 bp, 8 predicted proteins | sample Ectturendosymbi3_FD_21664 | JGI IMG/M metagenome (IMG submission 21664) | reverse complement strand
TGTTCGCTAATGGTTGGTTTACTGCATGCGATGGCTTTTATGGTGCTTCTGCTTGTTGACTGAGTCATATGAAACAATAAACCATTACCTCGCTAAATATGACTAAGTGGAACGCACATGTAGCACATATGGCTAACACATGAACATGGTGGGGGGCCCTCTTTGGTGGGAGACCCTGGGCCCGGGCTCCTTGCCCCCCCCTAAATCCGGCGCTGTCACTACTGCATCACCTAAAATAGGATTTTGGCGGTTTGTAGATCTTAAAAATGAAACAAGTGTTAATGAAAGCTGCAATCAGGCGAAAACAGAGCAGAATCTTAAGACACTTGAGTGGAATAAGGCCTTGAGAAAAAAATTATTTTTTGTGCAGATTTCCCAGCCTTGCAGCAGCAGCAGCAGTAATAGCAGGACGTCTCAGCAGGTCCACTCTGATGGAACTAAGTCAAGGCCGTCATACAACAGCTGTGATCACTGGAGTCCATACGAAGAATGCGAGGTTCGATTTGCGTATTGTTGGGTGGAGATTAGCTCAGTGGTAAAGTGTACGCCTCTCAACTGGAAGGTTGTGTGCGATCAACAACTCACTGAGTGCTCCTTGGGCAAAAGTGTTCACCTCAACCGTCCTGACAAAAAGCGTTGATCAGGCTTCGGCCGGCAGTCGTTAGATGTACCTGTCGCACATGCGTGAGATCATATAAAAATAGTTTTTAATAGAACAGCAGCGAATGATATTAACATTCCTTCTGATTCATGGAAATATTATTGGAAAATACCATAAGAGTTAGATTTGTGGAAAAACCATCAGTTCTGAAGAAAAATCCACACTAATACTCGTTTGACAACTGTTTGACAATTTTGTTTCCTAGCCTACACAGAAAAACAGCAGGCCGAATGATCAGTTCAGACTTGATGCAAGTGCAAGCAATCTACCGAGTAATCACGTCGATTTTCTGGAGCAATACGAAGAGTATCAGGTTTGCATTTGTGATGGTATTACTTGGATACTTTCGTGTGACATGTCTCCATTCTTCAATGCCATTAAAGATTGTGGGTCAGCTGCACATTGCAAGGTTAGTTTGGTTTTGCCATATGTCTACTGGAAAAATTAAGGCAATAGAAAAATTTTAATCCACAAAAAGATATCTTTAGGTCAAAGTTAGACAAAAGATTCAGCGAAGGACGTGCAGGGGCTAAAACGGTTTGATCTGAGTTAAATGGCCTGGATGCTCGCTTGAGTTTCTGCAGCTATCCTTGAAATCGGTGTTTGATCTTGATTTACAAACTTCGACATGATGGTTTTCAGAAGCATTTTTGATATCAATGGCTTTTTTCTGCAGCAATCCATCAAAATGAGTGTGTAATTTAGAATGCAAGCAAAGTCAGTGAAAAACACAGGTGGGGCAAATTCTCAAAATAGTAGAATGTATATTTAGGAAATAAGATCAACAATTTAAATTGTACAGTTGTAATCACAAAAACTTTTAACAAAGGTTTGATTTTTCATTTGGTTCAGTTGACAGTTTAATTGATGCCAATGTGCATTAAAGTCAAATAAAATACACTCATTGTAAATTAGAACTTTGATGAGTTAAAAAAATTCATTGTGTTGGTGTTGACAGCTGAACTTCGTTTGACAATGCGCTTGGAATGCTGTTAACCCCATTCTTTGATTAACTCTTACATACATGAAAGTTTGCTGCTGTTTTTACGCGGGATCCGTTTCTCCGTTAAGTTGATCACGATAAAAAATCAGATATACAGAACAGTGGTTTTGCTGTTTCGATTAACGCCCTCTTATGCCATGGCTGATGACTAAAACGGTCTTCCTGCAGCGATGGTCAAAATGTCCAGCTAGCGTTGCTCTGAAGCAAATACACTCCAGATCTATTCTTTCAACTTCAAGGCAGGCCTTTTACCGCTGACTTATCGCAGGTTCAAATCACAGTATCGAAAATAACGTTTGCTAATTCCCTCCAGGGTGTAAAAAAACCTTAAAGCCTAATAATATTTTTGTGCAGCACACGCAGCCAAGCTGCAGCTCTGGTAGTCACTTGCGCTCTGGTCCCATTCACCCTACACGACATTTCCTGCGGTACGAGCACTGTGGAGATTATGAAGAGTATCAGGTTCGTTCAACATTTATCTTGAATACTCTCTTTTAGTTGAACACAGGCGTTATTGTGGGTTTCATGTAAGGCAGCACTGTATTATGGGAATGTAAAAGCTTAATAGAATCTGCATATAGCCAAGGGGGTTCCGAAAGGATCCACTAAACCATAACTGTGTGGTTCAAAAAAGCTTGATGGATGAATAATTTCAACAAATAAAATTATTCAATACAATGGATTTTTCTATTTGCAAGATTAGTGCGCATATGTTATTGAACTTGGATGGCGCGGTATGAATATTTAACTGAACATTTCACAAAAGTTGATAAAAAAATTTTTCAAGATAGAAAGTTGTGAATGTTGTTCTTCAGTGAGCATTCTCTTGATACCATTCCTTTTTTCAAACCTATTCAGTTTGAAAATAATCTTGTTTTTTGAATAAATTGGGAATGTACATAGCCAGCTGATAACCTAAAATAAGCTAAGAATATATTGAGCTACGGAATATATGTTCACCACATTTGCTTCAATTCGTTCGTCAGGTGCCATGCAGACAGTCGTATCACTCAGGAAAGTCTTGGAAGCAAGAAGTCGCTACTATGTCCAGGGTTTCGACACTTAAAAAGGATGAGGTACAGGATGTAAGCGTTTTTGTGGTACTTAAACGTAAAATCTGTTTTTTGTGCCCTGATGTGCAAATACAGAAATCATCTTTCTGAATCCCTAATGGTGGTTGATTAAAAAATGATTGCCCATGCAAGACAACATCATAAAAATGATATGAAAAAAATTTGTTTTGGTTAAAAGTGTTTGATAATACAGAGCGTTTTTTCTCCTAACTGGAAACATTCAGATCTGCTTAATTAGTTTTTTTGGAGTAAATTAAACACAAAGGAAAATGATTTTTTTTAGTTTTAAGAAAGCTGCTAAACAACCAATTTGTTCATTTTCCTGTTGTAAGTGTTTTCTCTGTTTAGGATTTCATCAAGAAATTGGATTCTGTCACCAATCAGTGGCACTGCACATGCGTCTCCAAACAGTGTCAACACCGACCGCTGATTTGACGCTGTACATTTGTTGATATTTCATGAACCTCACTGACCCCTGTTTGCTAGTGTAACTTTAATTTCAGGGAGTCATTGTGAGCGCATGTCTGTTGTCATGATCACTATCAAACTTATGCTTTATTTAGAATAATACAGAAAAAAACAGGCAGGAATGCGTTTTTGTATTAGTTTTATGTAGCAGTGTTAGGAAGATTTGATTTCTGTTGTTTGCGCTGCATTTGTTTTCATATGCTACTGTGGTACTGACTTTGGTAGCAGTTTCTGACTTTCAGCGTAAATGCTTTAACTTAGCTCCATGTCTGGGTGTCTGCTCACCGGCGAAAAGATTATTGGGGAACACTTGCCCATCTAGCGTATAAAAACACTAAAACCTGTCGAATCAGGGCTGAGCCTACAGCAAAAGAAGGATGCAGGGATAAGCTACTGAGATTTTATGACAAATGAAAAACTCAGTGCGAACAAGTGCAGCTTCTTAAGTCGTTTCACTCCTTCTTATGACCAGTAGTTGCAACCAGGGACGGATTTAGGAAGCGCGGGGCCCTAGGCCATCTTAGGTTTTGGGGCCCCATGCAAGTGTGACCTATTTGACCGTTTGTATGAAAAGCGTGAACGTATGCCCCTCTTATGTGTAGCGCCCCCTCAAAAATCTAACTTTTTTGTGCCGACTTTGGTTCTATAATTGCCTTAGATCTTCAACAGAAATTAAAGCCTTTCTTACATTCTTTAAAAACAAATGGCATTGCGATCTTTTCTTCGAATTTATAGCTCTTTCGTGTAGTTTTAGAAGTTATCTTCGTTAAGTTTCCTTCGTTAACTCCTTTTCTTATAGTAACTAGTAACCACATATTTTTTGAACCAATTTATGCCGTTTTGAAGTTGTCTTTTTCCAAGCAATACAAATTATAGTGTTTTTATCCTCTGGTCTATACCATAGGCCGATGCTTAACAGCATGAAGACAAGTTTTGCACAGAAGCAAAGTATTTTCGCAACACCCTCAGCTAACCATACGAAGTAAACCCAATGTAGACACGTTTTCCCCAGTGAAGCTCACGAGAAACTGTTCTTGATGATTTAATTAACATACACAGTTTCAACAAGCAATCTCTGTTTGCGGGTAATCTAGTAAAAACAACCAAACGTAGGATCTAATATCGACAATCTTGCTTTTTATCGGAGTCTTGCAGTTTCTGGCGGTCTTCCATTGTTGTGAGCTTTTTGTCAGTAGAAAATTGAACATCAATAAAGTACCTTTTTTTCTTTTTCATTCTTTTTTTGTAACCGCTTTCATACAGACCGCCTACATCTCTCTCAAGCCCAGATGCACAATATTGTCGTGTTGCTACTGTACTGATAAGAGTCTAGAGTAGACATCTGCATTTCCGCCAATTTCAAGGTAAATTGTGAAGTTATGCCTCTGCGCAGTTTTGCAAATTTTTAGTCAAAATTGAGTCGTCACAGGAAAGGGTTGCGCGGGGTCCTCAAAAGTGCGGGGCCCTAAGTCATGGCCTATGCCTAAATCCGTCACTGGTTGCAGTCCTGTCCTGACCAGTAACTGCAACAAAATCAGGTCCAGTGGCGTAGCCAGCCCAAAAATTTGGGGGGGACAGAAATGTCTGATTTTAGGCGAATAACACTATTTTGCTTAGAAAAACACCTCTTAAAGCACAAAATGACTATATCTTATAAAAATTGGGGGGGATGGCCTTTTTGGCCCCCCCTGGCTACGCCTATGATCAGGTCAGTTGTTTTTCTGATTTGGTGTCTGGGGACGCTCTACCCGGTTGTTTGGATTTGCTTGCGAAGTGCATGATGCAAGGAAAAGTCTAGTGGAACAGTAGGGAGCAGGAATTTAGGTGGGTTAAAATAACATGAACAATGTAAAGGAAACTATAGTCGACACAACCTTTTGCAGTTGCATTAGCTCCAGTTGCTTCGACTGACCTGTTTTTGAAAATAAAACGATTTGGCAAGTTAGGATTTTTCTTTCTACCGCTTTTAAATTGTGAAACAAAGAAAACTCCACGGTGCCTCCGTCCTCGCTTTAGAATACAAGCGGAGTATGATAAATCATTTGATAAGCTTGAACATCTGTTTTCCTGCTTGATTTCATCTGATCTGAAATTCAGAGATCTATACTGAAATTTTTAGTTTAATTTATCCTCCAAATTAAAATACAGCGCATCTTGTACATGTTAAACAATGAAATCACTGCTGGTATATTTACATTTTCCATAACATTGCACAATTCGTTTAATCGACCTGTCAGATTGACTTTGTTGGTGCAAGATCATATTCAACTAACTTGCATGCGCTCACAGAAATGGAACAAATGGTTTCAACTTTCGTACGATTAATTTAAAGAATAGTTTTTGACAATGCAACTGTCTGCAGTGTTCATATGACCACTGTAATTGCAAAAAATGTTTAGTTTTTTGGATTACATTTTTGTTGATTGCCTCCTTATTTTGTTGCATAGATGCGGATGTTGGCAAAATTCATATTTCACTGGTATCTACTTCGTTTGGGTGACAAAACTGAGCTGTACTGCTTCCATCGTGACAGGCTTTCTCTACAGCTCTTCACCTTACGTTGATTACCTGCAAGATGCAAAAATCTCAAGCTGCAGTAACCATCGGTGACGCTATGCTTCACTAAAAATTGGCGTTTTTCTGCCATTTGAGAACTTCTACCCAAGCTTACATTTCTGCTGATCATGGAAACCAGTGCCAGGTACATAACAATATTGTTTCACGAATCACCAACAACCAGCACACATTACTAAAAAGATTTTATAAATAATACCGAGGTGTGAGTGGAAACAGCCTTCGGTCCATATATCTTAGAAAAACTCTGTTTCAACGACCTTTGCTGACCTGTTAACGGGGAATAGAATTGCGTTTTTCTTCAGAAAATTTTAGCCACTTCTAACCCTAAGTAGAAAGTACTGGGTAATGAAATAACCTAAAGTGACGTTTTACACTGACCTGTCACTGAAATTTCAACGCTCTAATTAAGATTCGACAACCATTGCACGGTTTTCTTTTCCCCGATGACAACACGTGTTATGGTGGCTTTATATTTTTGCGATATAAGAGTAGATTAAAAATATCGTTAGCGTTTCACAATGAAACGAAAAAGCTATGGATGGCGAGGTTCAAATTAGAAAAAATTCAATACACGAAGACTGTTCGACTGCTGTCAATACCCTACACCAAATTTTCCAAATAAGAGTGTTAAAAACCAATGACCGAGGTTACTTTGAACCGACTTGAAACATCAACCAAACGCGCATGAAGAAAGCAATTGTTATGCCACCACACCAATTGTTCATGTGCTCACTTCTTACCGTTGTTGAGTGGTTATAATTCTTGCACATGATGAAAGACAATTCAGGGCAAAAAGCGCCAAACATGGCAGCCGGTCTGCGCCGCTCCTTCGTGGAGTTACGTAACGAAAAACCAGGTGCTTGGTCAATCAAATTTACTAACATTTGTACTGCAGCTGTTAGGAGATTCAGTAACACAAATTAATTATCCTCTTCACACAAGCTTGCTTTTTATTCCTGGCCCTGCATTTCATTCACCTGTCGTTTTCACAAATTTGGATAGCTTGTCCATTTTTTCTGCAAAACTATATTTCATTTTACAAACGCTACTGAATTCTAACGGAAAGGATGAAAAAACTAATAACCAGCAAAATTTCTGCCCTCTGTTTGCATCTTAACGTTGCTATCTTAGCATCCTAAAACGTTTGAACCTCTAACGCAGTGGCGGATCCAGCCAGTAAAGTTAGGGGGGGAGGGGGGCGATTTCAGTAATATTAGGTAGTCAAGTCTCATTACGGCTTCACTACTGCAAGAGAGATGAAATATACTTCACAACACTGCTGTGACAAAACAATGGACGATAAAATGGCCTTTTATGGCGAATGCTGTTTTCCGAATTGTACAAAATCATTGTGTATATAATTACTTTCGTAGTTTTGGGGGGAGCGCGATCGCCCCATTCTCCCCTCTGGATCCGCCCTGTTCTAAAGTTTGGAATATTTAGTTGAGAAATCTTTGTTTCTCTTCAGTCTGCATTTTTTTGTTCCTCGGATATATTTTATTAGTAAGGTATAGTTTCTGAATTTCGCCTTTTGAGTCACAAAACACAGAAATAAATTGATGATGCAAGTGTTCCGTACAGAAAACTACAGAAGACTGAGTCATTGATGAAGTTTAAATGTAAGCACACAACGATTATTTTAAATCTGCGTACGGCATACAGAAAATACTAGTTACGATTTTATAAATGATATTTACATAGAACGTTTGAAAAACTCAAAATACTAACAAAAAACACAATATTGTCATTCAAAAATACAATGAAGTGCACTAGATGAGATCTTGTTTAAAAAATTACTTTAAGAAATACGGCAGGAAATGCACTTGTTTTCTGACATTGCACGAGCACTTTAAACTCAGAAGGACTGCTCTGTTGTTTGTGATTAAACCCTCAGCTTTGAACAGTGATAGCATCAGTTTCAGTCCTTTGTCATTGTCGAACCCCCACCGAGTAAAGCAAATAAAACAAGGAGTGTCGCGTCTGATTCACAACCAGCATCGCCCTAATGCTCTCATTTCTCCAACTTGTACCCAAAGACATTTACGGTGCACTATCCATACAACAGTTTGTGCTCCGCTATATACGAAAAGATTGCTTGAGATTAACACAGGCAGCAGATTCGTGCAAAGCAAACGACTGTCAGTACCTGCTGCTGCAGCTGCTGGGCAGAAAACACAGGCCCCACAACTACATGTTCCTGTACAAGCAATAGATGGCCACAATCATAGTTACCAACCAGGACACCGCGCAAGTTACTCTTTAAAACTTTCAAATTATAGGCTAGACAATTTGAATGCGTCTCGAATTTTGACAGTGTCAGTAAATTATCTGAAAAAAAAGAAAATCTGCAAAATATTTTGCGAGAAATGAAAGTTGAAGTGCAAACAATATTCATCCGCCACAGCGGTTTTGAACATTTTCATCTTCATCGTTGTTTGTCGCAACTTTTCCATGTACCAGAACCTCGGCCGTCTGCCGGACAAACAAGCAATTGATCGGGGCACCAGAACATGACCCACCCCGAGACCCGGGACTGCCCCTGGGTCAAACCGTCTGGTCATCACATACAATGTTCCAGCCAAGCCTGTATGATCTGCTTAAACAATTAGTTCTTGATAAGATCAGTTTTACTGCACAGTTAACAATTTGCAGTTAACTTCTAGTAAGTTCTTCAAAGATAATTTACTTCACTTCGAAGTTGAACCCTGGCTGTGATGCATGTTGATCAACAGTGAAGTGTGTTGGGGAGGTTGGCATGCGTGTTGATCAACAGTGAAGTGTGTTGGGGAGGTTGGCATGCGCGTCACCGCATCAGTGAACACGAAATTGTTTGATGTCCTTTTCACGATTCGATACTAAATAATATTTTCGAACAACTTAAAAAATGCGCAGCTCAAATAGCTTTTTGAAAAACAAGGGTTTTGCCTGAAACAAACAAAAAGGCTGTGAACGGAATAGAAAACAAAGAAACATTAAGAAAATTAAAAATGGCTGCGCAGCAATGCAATTTAAAAAATGATCAAAACAAGACATAAGCGAAACATCGATTCAAAATATTTTAATGAATCCCAAACACATGTGCAACCAAAGTCTTCATTGCTTTGAGTTAAGTTCAACAACATCTAAGCCACCGACCTATGCCAGTCATGTTGGTCGATTTCAACTTTTAGTTTTCTTGTAGTGACCGAAGTCAAGGGTCACGACTGTGACATATTATGTGCTCAAGGTGTTAAAATGATTTGTGAAGAGACATTTCAACATGTTCCTTTAATCTTAAAGTTCCCAGTCGATTCCTGCAAACACGATCTGCTTGAAGTGATCTGTTTATCGCTTTGAGGAAAGCTCTTGAACGTTTGTAAGGCCATCGTCAACAATGGTTAAACTACTAAACTTTGATTCGATTTTTTTTCATCAATCAGGACCACTTCATCAGTTCCAACAGATCTTGTAGGACTGCTTTCAGTCGAATTGTTAGTGTTGGCCCCTTCCGACACGTTTACAAGCGGAATATAGGCCCCTTTACCGTCAGCTGTAACGTTGTCCGGTTTGGGAGCACCTTCTGGCGGCGACAGGGAATCTATCTGACTATCCGCATGAGACGACAAAGAGCTAACCACAAGTTTGTTGTTCATGGATCCGAGGTTCACGCTGCCGTTCTCTTGTGCGACAGACAGGGAGTGATTGTTGAGAGCATCAGTGTCTGACACAGATGATGCCTCGCTGCTGCTCAGAGAGGATTCTTCGCTGCTTTGCTCCGACTGGGATTCTGCGTCCTGCAAGTATAACCACGTGCTGTGCACATGCTTTACTGCTTCACCACAGCAACTAGAGGATCAGGTGCGTTGATACATTTGCGATATACCGTAAATTTCGGTCAAACGCTATTTTTGAACAACTTTTGAGAACTGTTTTTACACGCTAAGATGTTAAGTAATTGAACCCTGAGATATGCATCAGGGAAGGGCGTAAATGAGAGGAAATCCCACCCACCATAAAAGTGGCAATCAGAAAGGGATACTTCAGTAATAGTAAAAAAGCCACAAATGGTATGTGGTTTGTAGAGAGATTGACAACCACGACATTTGCAATAGCAATTTCGCCATCTGAAATCTAACATGGGCGTTGCATTACTGTGATGATACTTCATTAACTAATCCAATTCGTTTCAAATGTAGTCGAAGTAAAGTAAAACACTTGCAACGGATGCATTAGATATTCCTCAAGGCACTTAACACGCAAGGGGGCGCTCATTCTCCAAGTGGCACTAATCCCTGTTAAGATTAACATGTTCTAATCTGCAAATTTTCACGTTTTCCAACCTTTTCACGCATTTCAAATTTTGTAGGAGTATATCATCGCAAAAGGTAAAAAATACTATCAGTATCCAACTCAACGAGCTTCCCATTAGCAGCTTTACTTTACACAACATGTTCATACTTAACAATGTGAACTGAACTGACGTCACCACATCACTCCTACTACACAACATTCGGAATTTTATGCATTTGTCAGCTAATCCACACTTCCCACCTGACTAGCTTCGATGAACTGCAGCAAGGAGGTGTAGCAGAAATCGTATTGTTCTTGCGTTTGAATCATGTGGGGGCGCTGCTCTCTCAAGTACCTCGCTGTTTGGAAAACGTCCACTAGACCCTCGTTCTCGGCTTGCTCCATCAAAATCGATAAACAACAGAACACACCTGGATGACGACAACAGTTAACGTGTGGCAGAGGTGCTTGTTGGCGGAAGTGACGTCACAGATACCTGTTCTTCCACCTCCGCTGCTGCAGTGAACAATAACTGGTTGAGGGGAATCATCCTTGCTGCCCACTCGTTCAATGATTTCAATGAGGCCCTGAGCGTCCTTCGGCGAACCTGAACCCGTTTCAGGCCAACCAAGGTAATGGAACTGTTTGACTTTGCGTTCCTCGTCGGAATGCTACAATACAAGGTTTGTAAATGCAGCAGCCCACGATCGCACGTACACAAAACGTTGTAATGAATGAACAATAACTCAAAAATAAGGTGACTGCTTTATTGACAAAAACGTGTGTTTGGACAAGACCATTTAAGTTGTTGATGCGACAACGAGGTACGCTTCAAACAGGCGAATACATGCGAGTTTTAAAACACGTTAGTCAGGATAGAGCAGACTTTCAAACACGAGGCCTGCGGGCCGCATGTGGCCCGCGATGGCATTTTGTGTGGCCCGCAATGCTTTGAGAATTTTCAAATAAGTAACATCAGGTTATTTATTTTATTCACCGGTGTTTATAAGTGCTTGGCCAGCGAGTGAACAAGTTCCTTTTAAACGAACGTAGAGACGGCCAGAAATGATTTGCTTATAACTCATGATACCTCTCGCAGGAAACAAGATGTAAAAGCTGTTTCTAGTGAGGTTCAGGTACCGCCATTGTTACGTCAGCGTCATAATGCGACCCTCGAGTTACTTATAAGTCCTCATTTAGCCCTCGGAGCAAGTTGAGTTTGAGACCCCTGGGTTAAATCAAGCGGTTCCGATGGGCAGGGGGTGTGCATGAGATTTGTACAGGAATAACGTGGTTTGGATTGTCGGAATATTTTTTTCTTTTTTATAAGACGACGTGTGATTCTCGACCAACAGATCGCATCGCTATTCCCAGACGAGTCAGGCGGTGTGTTTGTGCAACACAAAGCACAGCCTGATGTGTTAACTCGGTCAAGAGCAACACGTGTGTCATTCCATGGTCCTGCGGCAAACGCGGGCTGACGTCACGGTTTCTTGCTGAAGTTTTGGGAGACTTTGTGTGGTTTATGATGAAATAATGAGTATACGCACTTTAGGGAGGTTTTGTAGCGGGCTGTAACGCTTGATAAGTTTGTACGGACATTTCTATTGTTTCGTGTCAATATTTTATTGTTATGTCACAGGTAAACACACAACGTACAGGATGTCGGCCAGCACGTCTGACGAGAAAGAAGAGTGGATCCGTTGTATCAGGTACATCACTCAGAGGGCTCCGGTCTTTCATTGTAGCAACGTTTCTTCCCGTGAGACGAGGATCTATGACCGGCATGGTCCCGGCCACCGGCAATTTGTGTTTCCTCGTTAGGTCTGGCCATGTTTTGTGGCAGGTGTTGGAAAAATCGATGAATATTAATTACAAAACAAAAATGCGAACATTTTGTTCTAGTTGCTGCGACTGTGCGCGGGTTAATTATTAAAAACTTAGGCCATGAATTCTTGGATTTTGATGTGGAACATTGCTGGGGATGTTGTGTCTCCATACTGGACGGATTTCCAGTCATCCAACGGGTTAACACAAAAACTGAAAACTTCTTTGTCAAAACTGCTGGTTCCAATTATCGCAAAACAGACCCTGCTCGCTGGGGGTATCCCGGCGTCCCACTGCACAGATGAGAAGATGCGCTGGGTCATCGGCGATACTCACGCATCTCCCCCTCATGCTGCAGGGTGCAGGCGCACTGACTTCGTTTATTCCCGTCACTCTGACTTAACTGCTTGGCAGTGAATGGAATGCGCGCAGACCCCAACCTGCATTGCGTCGTTGATTCCCCAACGAGGGGGGGCTTTTCCCCCACACCCCTCCATTCCACGCTCGCTGTTGCGTGGAGTTATGATGTCACTAATTGTTTGCGTCAACGGGCTGGGTGTGGCGCCCTGCGGCGAACAGCGATTTTGAGATTAGGTTTGGGGAGGAGGAGGATGCGCCGAGACCTCGTCGTTGTTTGTTTTTGAACTATTTCTTTTTTTGTTTGGCAGGAAAAGCATAAGTAACGACCCTTATTACGACATGATCGCGGAGAGGAAGAAGCGGGCCGAGAAGGGGACGGTTCCAAAACCTGCCCCGTATGAAAAGGCCCGAGACTGACCTTTCAGTTTAGGAAATTTCGTTTTTATGCATATTATTTTTTGCTGTACTTTTGTCGAATGCGATACACCGATCGTTGTGACGTATGCGACCTCATGCACGCTGGGGAGTTGATTGCAACGAGCAGTCAGCTTCACATGATGTTTTTAGATCTTCGGTTTTGTTTGTAGCTTTGTGCGCGCATGGAACGGTGTGAAAGAAGCGATTTTGAAACATAACACCGCCATATGTGATGCGATGACGTGCTTGTTACGTTTTTTAACTTATGAACAAGTCACGTGCTGGAAGTCTGTGACGAAAACGCCCTCCCCAATGCGATGAAGCCATCACGGGAATTATTACTGTTTATTATAGGCATGAAGTTGGTGGCAAACTTAGCTTGGATTTGTTTTACTTCTGCCGCTTATCACAAACAAGTTCCTATGAAATGACATGCGCTCTTTGTTGACGTCAACAAATGTTCGTTGTATCGCCATAGCCGCAGACGGGGGGGGCCAAAGGGCCATGGCCCCCCCGAAATTTTTAGAAAATATAGTCATTTTGTGTTTCGAGAGGCGTTTTTCCAAACAAAATAGTGCAATTCGCCTACAATCACACATTTTGGCCCCCCCCAATTTTTGGGCTGGCTACGTCACTGTGTATCGCTGCGATACTTCCCGCTGTTGTGGTGGCCTGTTCATATCTGCAGCTTGAGTAGCACGGCTTGTCTAATTGCGTGCAAGTAAGTGCCTGACACTCCACGACCTACGGTGTTTGTTGCTGGAGATAAAATATCTTGCAGAGAATAACCGGATGTCTGTTTCTAGTTGTTCGTAGCTTTTATTTGCATGTTCTTCGGCACCCACACAAGTGTGTATCGCTTCTCAGATCTGATCAGAACTCTGTTTAAAGTAAAATCAAAACTCCTCCATCATTAGACCTGATCACACCCACATTAACCCCCCTCCCTCTTCCTTACCTCGTCCACCCCCAATCTCCACAACTCAGCTCACTCAAGCGTGGAAATAGGTGCTCAGGTCAGTGTGACCCAACAAGACTTCGCCATCTTACCCCAAGTAACCTTGGCCGCACCCTCACCTTCTCCGGAATGTATGACGTTTCTGGTGGGGGCGTGGTCGCTGTCATGCATGACCGGTCACGCTACTTGTACGGAGAAGCGCCCCCCCC
>JGI24158J21664_10008280_pt1 | contig 13823 bp, 7 predicted proteins | sample Ectturendosymbi3_FD_21664 | JGI IMG/M metagenome (IMG submission 21664) | reverse complement strand
CTAGTCGATGCAGCTAATTTTTCACTGAACTAAAACTAAACAAAAACGTGCTTTATTTGTCGCAGTGTCCTGCTTCACAAAAATTTATCGGTTACCCCCTTTGGTCTGCTTAATGTGCTCAATTACATTACATTGCTGCCTGTTGTCGTTTTTTTACGCATTGTGTGTCTTTTGTGTTGCGTTTTGTTTACGTTTGTTTACTTTTGTTTATGTGCCTTTTGTTTTGATTTGTTTGTGTTGCCTTATTAGGGGCTTGATTCGATGACCTTGCGGTCCCTCGCCCCATAACAACAATAAAACTATTCTAAACCCTGGTAGAACAGACTCTCGGATTTCGCTTCGATCATATTAATTAGTTGCGAAGCATTAACGAATCGTGGAAACTGTCAGCAGTGGCGTAAGCAGAAAATTTTGATGGGGGGAATTTCATTCAGTGGCATACGGTGGTCATTTATATTTGGTGTGCGCTGTTTGTGGCGTCACAATTTGACGTCATGGTTATATTTCCAAACCAACGCTTTGGCGAAGTTTGTTGACATAATATGCATATTTTTCTACATCCACTCTCCTTATTTTATGTGTCATTGCACTGAATAGTGAATATAAACTATTAGCGCTCCAAGTTAGGCTATCGGAGTAAAATACACTCAACGCTACGATGCAGCAGTTGATAACTGCAAAAATATCAGGCTGCACGTTAAAACAGGGGAGTAAAACACACTCATCAATTCGCTAGAGCAATTTACAACTGCAAAATGAGGCTGCGCTAATGTCTTGTCGAATAGGAGCAATCGAGCATAGAAAAAAGTGCGGCTGGACTGGCTGGCGCACACCACGATTTGAAAAATCGATTCTTGCTAAACTACACAAGAATTGAGAATGCGCATAAAGTACGCAAGAATCTTTCGAGTTTTCGTTATTTATAGAAGTCCAGCAAACTTTTAGTTTTCCTTTTTTCCTGCTGAGACATTATCAAATGCCTGAATGCTTCTACGTTAACAAGTGCTGTTTTTGAGCTCGTGCAACAGTTCTATCATGCTACAGAAATTGGTAATGTAGCCAATGCGTTCAGCACTTGCGCTGATTAGCCTTAGCGGATGAAATAAATGCAGTTCTTTTTTCTACACATGTTATATGTCGTATTATTTTTGCTAAACATGTTTAAAATAAATGCAATTGTTTCGGATAAAGTGAACTATCGCGGAACACAATCTTTAACATTCGCAGTGGACGAAAGGTCTGCAAAAAGTGGTGATATGATTTCTGGACGCTGACGATAACTCATATTCCTACCGAAACCTTATTATTACTTTTTGGCCCGTTTACAATGTTCCTTGAAATTTGCATGCAAATTCGTTCAGTGGTATTTGCATTAAGTCGACAAATTAACAAGCAAAAAGTATGCAAAAACAATTTATCTCCGTTGGGCAGGTAACAAAGTTTTTGGAAAATATCAAGCTCAAGGTGGGTTTTTAACCCCAAGCCCCCCTTGCGTACGCCGTTGACTGTCAGTGCGTGAATGAAAATCTGATTTTTGGTTCCCGGTCATGTTCCTACTTCTAAAGCGTTGCACATTTTGATCGAATTAGTTGACGGTAACACAGTTACTTATTTTCGTCCTCTACAAAATAGCAGCGCGGCAGAAATTAGTGAATAAATGTTAAGTTTGGAGTTGGTTGGTAGGCTCAATTACTTGAGCTTTTTGTTCCGCTGGTTACAGAATATTCAAATAACTTCACTTGAACAGCCATTTGAGACGGTAGCATCATGAAAGCCTAGTGCGTTTTGCGACAGTGTTGCGTAGCCGATGTGCGGACTGTGGAGACTGCAGACAGAGAGAATGCACTTTTAAATTTTTCTTGTTTTTCAAAATCCTGGACACACACCATATCAATAATATCGGTTGCAAAACTCACAGGGGATCTACTTTAGCCAATTATTATCGGCGTTCGGCAATGACTTTAATTGTAGCTATTTTAGACGAGAACTTCCTTTTCTGTCAAAACGAATAAGATATTTTTGCGAAAGTGAGAGATATATTTTGCAAAAGTGAGAGATAAACGGCATGTAAATCGTTTCAAAACAAGTTTCAGTGCTCTTGGAAAGCGAAAGTAGGGTCCATGAAATCATGTGAAAAGAATTGTTACTTCAGGTAGCTCAATCGCAATGCCTCAGTACTGAAACTAACCTTAATCTCACTAACAGCTAGTAAGCTACTACCGAACTGTTTAAGCAATCCCGGTGCAATTCCCAAGTGCGGGCAAGCGTGTCGGCTAGACAGTTGCATACATCACTCAGCGCTATTGCTTAGTCATAATTCATAATTGACGATAGTTGGTGCTGTGAGCCAGTTCAGAGAGCCTTGTTTTTCAGCGTGTTTGGCAAATAGTGTTGGATGATGCATCTCAGAAAAGGTCCGGAGCCGGAGCTGCTAAATATGCCACCAGCTCCGGTTCCAGCTAAATTTCAAAAACAGCCCAACCTCCGGCTCCGGCTCCAGCTAAATTTTAAAAACAGCTCCGGCTCCGGCTTTACCGAAAATGACCTGCTCCAGGGCTCCGGAGCCCTGGTTTGAAAGCTCCTGTTTTGTGACAAGGGAACAGTCAAGCATTATTCTATTGCCGAAGTTCAACATCAACGGCGAACGGCTGTCACTTAACGCTTCTGCCACGGAAACAAACTTCTGAACAGGAATATAATGATTTGACAGACAACTGGCCGTCAAAATTGCACACCCGTTAAACTCCCCAAAGCCTTTTTCGAGAGACCCAGTTGTGCCTTTTCGATGATCACAAAACAAGCATAGATATCTTTGGCGTGCCCAGTTTGCCAATCCGTCGTTTTCCCCAGCTGCCGTCACTCCAAGTAGTTTACACCCCATATCCGGGCAGATGGTGAAATGACATCTGCCTTGAACAGCCGCCACCCCTCTTCTACGCCCCTTGTGCTCAGTTCTACCATGTTGCTTTTTTCAGATGAAAGATGCAGACAACCACGTGGCAATCCAGTGACATTTCTGCACCCCTTTTGACACAAACATCCAACACTGATGAAACAGGTTAGCTGCAAAGAAACAGAAGTCAATCAGCAACCGCTGGCCGAACGAATCTCTGCATCAAGTGCACCTTTACAAATATCGGTGTCGCAAGCATAACGTACCTGCTTTTGTTTAAAGATTCCTGCTTCGGAGACTGCGAAAATTTTGAAAACTTCAAATCTGACTCTTGTTTACACTGCAAAATATTTCAAGAAATTCATACTAAACATGCATATTTAGGTGCCATGGATCCTGAAAATGCAGTTATAAAAAGTTTTTGCACGTCCTGCAATAGAATATGCATTGCTAATCAAGCATTAGTTGAGAGCAATTTGCTCTATATCTGAAAAGCTCAGAACAGTAAAAATCTATGTATTCTTTCAACACAAATATCTAATTTTACAATGTGCATGTCACCAGGCTCATACATATTCTAACTGGCGAAGATTGGTTAGAAAACACGTTTCAATCAAGTTCATTCTGTTTTATCACAGCAATCGTTACTACAGAAATTTTAATAGTCCCATTAAAAGTTTAGACTGGCTCCACGACAGACCTCAGCGTTCACTCCGGGTTGGGCTCCAGCAGCGGGTAGAAAGTAAAACTTTGACTCTGGCTCATGTTCCGTCGAAAATTAAAACTTCCACAGGAGTCCACGCCGAAACTCCTGCTCAGTGATCATCTTTGGTTGGCCGGAAGCAAGTACTTATGATGCACAGTGCGTTGTTGCAAATATGTTGAAACGGGATTCTTGATGGCTCAAGTCAATGCAACAGAACAGCGTTTCTGAATCGCTGGGCCGCAAAACATGCGCAGAACATGATACTGCCGTGTCCTGGATGCGAGCTGAAGTTCTCTATTACCAGTAAAATGAAAAGTATTACTTATACTTCATTTTCTTCTCACAAATTTTTTAAAATTTTTGTTGTAATTTTTCGCAAAATCTTACAGATGGCCAAGCAAACACGACTTGAAAAAGGTTAAGAAACCCTGCAAAAGAACCAGTGACGGCCAAGTTATTAATAAAAAAAGGCTTTAGAGTTTCGTGTTCTAACAAAAAAATCTCAAAACTTTTAATAACAATGCTCAGCGATTCTCCGGTCATTTTACTAATGCGGAGTCAGCACCTTTTCAGACCACTAGGCCACTTCAGTGATCAAGAAAGCACAGTAGGCCAGAGGAAACAAGTTTTGTAAGGAAAGGTTGCTTTAGTTTATTGTATAAGTCAGACATGAAGTTCATAGAAGACATGCACGGTGAAGGCACACCAGCAGCGGAACGGAGTTTGTCAAAAAGACAGATACAGAACATTGTTTTAGAGACAATTCGAGGTAAGCGCACAGGAATACGGAATAACGTTGAATTCACAAACGTTTTTTCTTGATGGCACTTGTAACGCTTTATTGAACACTTGCACACGTATTAGTTCACTTCAATTACAACTCGTATACGAGTCACACCCATGCCAAAGATGCGATGCAATATACGTTTAAACTTACGTTTAAATACAAACATTACGAGTCCCGCATTTCAGTAGCAAAATAAAATGCTATTGTAATGGGCAAGGAAACGAGTTGAATACAATCAGACACCATAAAAGGTCCTAGCCGTACATTACTGTAGGTGACTTTAGCAAAGAATTAAGTAGTTCAGTGAGAAAACTGCTGTTGCATCTTTTTGAAGTTAGATGCAATTGCAGGTAAAGTGATGAGGATTTCACCAATAGAATGTCATTAAGGAGAGCCCGAAACCGGGGGGGAAAATGGGAAATTGCCCCTCCCCCGTTACCACCAAAATCTGTTTTAGTTGTTTGGTCAATGAACAATTTGCAATCATTTTGACATCCCTCGAAAATACCAGCTGGTTGCAGTCTTCTTCCGTGAGCTGATAGCGCAGCTTGCACTTGCTAAGGCTGATCTTGAAAATAGATACGAGCCAGAATATTTTGAATTTTGGCAAACCCCCAGTGTAAGGTGGCAGAATACCAACACCCCTCATGACTACGCAACATAAGCCTTCCTGCGATCGCCCAAGCGCAAAATCCTTATACATCTTTTTGTGTCACTCTAATATTGACAAATGGAGTCACTGGGACGTAAAGTAACACTTTTGAGTTTAGAAAAAGAACAGAAGCTCGAGATTGTATGGACCCAGAACTACAGCTGCAACACAACAAACACAAAAGGAAAATAACAGAATGACAAAGGAGGCGTGGGTCTCGCGCGGTAGCAAGTACAATCAGCCCGGATGCATATAAATAACAGGAGTGCGTCGGACCGGAATGGAACACTACTCAGGCCGCATCCCACCAAAAGGTCGGAGGTTGCCAACTCTTGTCACTTATGCACAGCCAAGTGTCTTTTACATAAGCTAGGCAAACTTCCAACTGCATACGCTGATAATGTCACAACTGCTTTTCATGACACAGAGAGATATAATCAAAGATAAATTGAACAGTTATTCGTCAACTACAGAATAAATTGCATTATTGCATCACAAAATGCTCTGAATCGTTATGATAATAGCATTACTTCAGGTTTTTACGAAAAACTTAATCGGGTGGTCAATATTAATATTAAAAACGTCACGTGCCACTTCCTTAATATCATCATCACTTTTATATTTTTTGCTGAACAATATTTTGTCGGTCAAGGGATCGACGCATTTTTTTATGACATAACTATCACCAAATGACAACCTGACGCCTTTCAATTCAAACACATGAACCACGATATTAGTCATCATGGTGTTGCCGTTTTCGGGATTGTGAAAATAATCCACAGCGTCTTGAAAGTGCTGCAATAACAGCATTCGCTTCAAGGAAAATTCAAACAATGGGACCCAGTGACTTGACTCTTCTTTGCAGCACTCTTCATCACATCGACCGCTTACGACTCCTGGAGGAGCAGGTCCTTGCTTCAGAATATTTCCTTTGGATTACATTGAAACAAAGTTTATTCTTGTCGTGTGACGTGTTTTCAGCGTAATTTAAGAAACATAATATCCCATAGGGTTTGGAGATATGCATGATAAAATGAGGCTCCTTCAATCGCATGAAGGTAGTGGAGATTATAGGGAGATTACGTTAAAGTTATGGCCAAAAAATAAAATTTTGATGAAAAATTCAATTTTTCTTTTTGCCAAATTTGCTTTTTTGGCAAAAATCAATTTAATTTGTTTGGCCATAACGTTAGAACCTAGAAACGCTAGATTGCCAACTAAAGCCTCTAAAGACTCCTATTAGAGCCTATTTTCCACTAAAAAAGTGAGTCACAAAATTGGCCCTTGGCGTTAGCGCCCAGAGCCCGGTGACTTCGGCCAAAAAGGCCTAAACCTGCTTATGACGTCACCCACAAAAAACAAAATCCAAAGCCTTCCACTTTATTTTAAACTCAACTAGAAGACTTCCCGCGTTTTTAGAGTGTTTGAACAGCTCTCTAGCTCAATCGGTTGGCAAGGTGGAGTTGCAAAGTTACGCTAGAAACGTGGGATGCAAAGGGAAATCGACCGGTGACGATGGTGCAAAGATTTACTTCTAAGAAACTTTTGAACTGTGTTGATGGATGCAACATTTGTAGAATTCCTTTTGGCGTTGAGTTCATTCATTGGTTTTGATACGGTAATGCAACTGAAGAAAAACAAGTGCATGTGTTAGTCTGTAATACAACTTGTTTCAACACTCAAGACCAAACGTTGCATGAAATTTCATTGCAAGACAGTTTATGAGTGGCTGCTTTCCTTAGAGTTGAGCTGCCTGTACTTGCTGCCACCAGCTCTACCACTGTTTACAGCCAAAAATTGCTGTAGCAATTAGTGAACTCGATGTTCATAGGGTATGCCGTTTAAATATGTCAAGTGCTGTGTTCCATCGCATGGCTACATTTCCCGTCTATTTTCCCCAGAGATTTAATGGTCGTGGGCAGTTGGTGAGCGCCATATGAAGTATTTTACAAACTCTACAAATATTTCCAACCCTTAGATGTGTGAATCGCATCTTCAGAAACGATTCAGACCAGCTCATCATCTCATCTCAGCAATTTAAACTGCGACGCCACAGACTGTGTCAAACTGTATCCTATTCGCCACGTGGCTAGATCGCAATGCTTGTTTCTCTTTACTGACTTGAATTTTAACCGAGTATTTGCGAATACTGCTAGCATCTAGTAATAGCGATTATTATCCAGTAACAGCGGTTACAGTATTGCCGGCAGTGATACCAACGGTTGTTCAGCTTGCCTGCGCCGTTTGATTTGATGCTTGACTTTATTTTTTCTTTTGAGAGCAGTGAAAAATCACAAGTCTCTGCTAGGAAAAGTAAATGGGACCGAAAGAAAAATAGTGTTTTTTAAACGAAAAAGAAAATGTAACAAAGGCAGATTTATTAACACCTAGACAAGGTAATCTTCTGATTTTTCAGTGTCCAGTCACACGTTTCATTTTGTTTAGCAATGTTCTTGTGCATGCAAAACATTTCGACTAGCGGATAAACTTGAATACAATACAATAAGAACAGACGTTTCTCTAGCGGAATGCTGCAACAGCAATTCTGGGCGCTGGATAAATCAGGTAATGAAGAAAACTACTTACAGTAGCCTGCTTATGCCGTTCATTAAGCAATCTCAAAATGCTATTGTGCCAAATTTTTAACCGCTTACCCTTTTCATTCAGAACAGTCTTTCTATGCCGCTCCAGATAGAACCACGTCTCATCTTTACCTGGTACCCTCCTTACGCGATGGATATTATAAGGCTCGATGTGTACAGCCATGTGACTCACTTCTATCGGGCCGACTAAATAAAACCCAGGATCCACTATATGTCGTTTTCCATTTAAATGAATCTGAAACAAAAACAAGACAATATTGTGAAACCACCAAATTTTGCCTATTAAAAACAATCAAATTTTCCAAAATGCTTCAGATTTACGATTAGACACATTAAACCATTATTTCTGCATTTTCTAGAAAGCATAGCTGTTTTGATTGCGGGTACGTGATGCTTACCACTGAATATCAAACCTTGCACGCAAATCACTTTTCTAAGTAACAAGTCAACCAAACCAATTCTAACATAAGCAAGATACGGAAAAACTCCAAATGCAAATTCGTTAGATCAAATCGTGTTACGAATGACCGTAATCAATCTGCAGAAATGCATAGTAGGTGAAAGTTTCTCATTGCTTATATTGTCTTGTGATGCTTTGCAGTAAAAGATACAAGTTTATCTATTTTGATACTGTTTATTTAAAAGCAAAACATGCATCAAGGAACGTTTAGCAAAATTAGAGTTATTCTACATATTAAATTCAGCAATGCTATTCCTGTGAAAAGTTCGTTGTCAAACTCTCCTTTCAACCAACAATGCTAACTTATAAGGTAAACGCAATGGTGGGGATAACACAAAGCCTGCACTGCACCTATTTTAAATAGCAAAGGTTACTTCGCAGAAGCTTCAGCCACATCAACACACCAAAGAACATCGTGGATTTGTCTTGCAGTCTTACAAAAAAACGGTTATAAAAAATCGTGACTGATATCGAGATGATGACAGATAGGCTACTTCAGTTTTACTGTTTTTGTTCCTATGTTTACTGATATTGCGCTTTACGTCAGAAAAGCTTTAGTGTGTGGAAATCAATTGCAAGGCTTTTGCGCTTATTTTCGATTAGCAATAATTAAAACAACTCTCTTATTGCTAAGCCCGAACATAACAAAATGACCATGGGTTGCACAGTTTTTGTTCACACTTTTAGAACTACTATGATTTTTTTTGAAAAAAGAAGCACGCTGTATCGATTTTCGTTTTTCAGTTTGTTCGATTTTTTTTTAAATTGAGTTGAAAATAAATTATTGTAGGCAGCACTCACAGTTTTTAAACTCTTTGTTGCCTATTGGAATTTCAATTATCAGAGTGTTTGGTGGGGAAAGATCTAGAAAAGACCAAATATTACTTAAACAAGAGCCGCCTCTACATTGGTAGTGTTTACTGCGAGCTTGCCAGAATACTATTGTGCATCATTGGGCAGCGCGTGTTGGAGAAGGAGTGGGTAAAACCTGATGAAAGAGATCCGATCGAAAAGCAAATGACAATCTCAACGCCACAGTACAAGCCATTTACTAGCAACAACACATTGCAACAACCGTATATTTTAGGGTTGTGGGGTGCCGTTCGTAAAAAAATCATATCGGACACATTTAGCACAAAAAGTTTCTAAAATGGGCAGATTTAGTTAAATCGGAACAGGTTTAGCTAAATAGGGACAAATTTAGCTACGTCGGACAGATTTAGTTCCAGTTCATTCAACTTTAGAACGAGCAGTCATACATGGATAGTGCTGAAGCATGTCGATGCTAACCACTAATTGCTTACTTTAGCAGGATACATGTGAACACGTTTCTGTCAGCAAGGCATGCTGCTTAATCTCCAACTTAAAAAAACGTTACGATGAGATTTTTGTCTAGCACAGTCTTCACCAGTTTCCGGGGACCCAATTACGGTAACTCGCAACTGATAAGTAAAAATATAAGCCAATAGAGATGTGTTTCTACACGCAATTAAAAGTTACAAACATGAAAAAGATAAATATTTTAAAAGTGTTTCACCCTGAAAAACAAAAATGAACCAGTATTTACGTAATATTTAGATAAATCGTCGACATTTTTAGCGAAATCGTCAATTAGTGTAAATATTTCTTATTTGAAAAGTCATTTTTATTGGCAATTTTATGAGACAATAATTTCGTAGTAAAAGTTTTTGGATTATTTCAGAATCGAAGAGATTGCGCAAATGTTTGTCTTACTTGTTTGGTTTACATTCCACCGAACCTTCTAGAGATGTTCCAAAAATACGGCAATGGGCGCTTCCTGTATCCGGCATGAAACACATTTGAACTTTTCAAACACTTGTTCGTGCCAACAGTAAGGAAGCAAATCATAACAAATAGTCTTGCGCTGCGATCACCTTACGGAGCTTTGATTTATCTATCATTGATCAGACGCTTGAAGCTATATGCACACGGCATGGGTCCTCTGCGTTTTTTGGGCGCATGCGTCTGATTTCGTGAAGTCACGTCCTTTTCTGATGCGTCTGGTATGGTCTGCGTTCGAGTAGAACCTGTTTCTAGGTGCACCAGACGCACTGCCCAGGGTTCGGGAAAGAGCGGTGATGTGATGTACTCGTAGACATTGTTCAAGTGTTTTGTACTGAGGTAAAGAAAAGGATGCAGAACGACCACAGAACAATTGCTAATAGTTTATGGATAGCTGAAACACACTGGATTTACAAAAGATCAATCTAGTCTTCAGTAGGCCCAGTGGGGTAGGCTACTAAACTTCTGTACTGTTTACGGCGACATGACCCGGCCTACCTGATCAGGTACTGTTGGTTGAAGTTTTTGTCCCAAGCAAGTCGTGATTTGTGCGACATAATCTACCATCTACTGTAGGCCATTTTAGATGCTGGGNAAGGTCATGCTAAATGANNGTATTTTTTGCAGTAGGTTAGCCTACTTGAAACTGTAATTGAAAGTAAGTTGTGTACCTTTCAATGAACAGTTGATGAATCTTGTTCAGGCAAAACCACTGTCACATAAATTATCAGTTATGGAGTACAAGAATGATAAAATAAAGGATAACATTTCGCAAACATTACACATTTTGTAAAGTGATGATGTTTTGCTGTCTTACAAAAGCCAATTACTGGCTATTGTTGTTTATACCCCTGCTAGTGATTTTGTTATGGGATTGTGTGTGATATTAATTGTACCTATTGTCCATGCTGCTTTAATTTTTTGGTACTTAGCCCCCCTAGAAATGAAACAATTGGTTTTTAAAGCAAAGCCGTCATGACTATGGAGGTAGGCCTACACAAACCTCATTCAATCCATGTAGCAACAAATCATGCAAATTTTATGTAATGCAATAGCCTACTTTGTTCGCCTGAGATGTGGACAGCACTACTTTTTTAATAATTTGTGAGGCATTGTACAAAGTGAAATTTGGCAATTTGCGTTTATGTTGAATGCATGTAAGTAGTCATTTCAAGGTTTTGTGCAGTGTACCGCCACAAGTCTTGTGTAACTTTGTTCAACAGTATGGTGTACAAAATTAGTACCACCCTGAAAATATGTCACTTGTGATGTCAGAACTTACCGGTAAGCAAAAGACAGTCTTGCACTGCAGCACACCAACGTCATCGCCGAATTTCGGATCTCAATCATCGTTCATCCCAGGCCGTATGCAACGAACGCACCGCTTCATGCGCATACGTGTGCATGCAACGGCGCATTGAACTCACCGCACCAGTCGCAGACACAAGAGCCGCACCGCACTAGAAGCATCCCGTGTGCATATAGCTTGAATCCATTGCACAAACATCCTGAAGTTGATTTTTTAACAGAGTAATTTACTCTTTATAAGAGCTGTTTTACATTAGTAATCTTCAGAAAAGTTTTTTGGGGGGCATCCAAATGTTCTGAAATTTGTTTTTCGGTTGTTTTCACGATTCATGTGTATGTGTTTCTGCTTGCCTGGTTATTTGTGCCTAATACTTACGGTTGTGCGCCACACAAGAAAGGTGAAATGAAGTACTTTTGATACGTATACGACGTCAAATTTGACAGGTCTGTGACCGTCTTTCACCACCATCATCAATCGGTGACGTCATAACTTTTGAAGGCATGGATGACGAATTGTACACTAGACAAGACTTTTTAACAGGACATCTGACTGTGTGTGGTGACGTCAAGCGAAAATCAACTCCAGGAAAGCCAAGGTACTCTTGCCGTACANAAACCTTTCTGTAGGAAGTGACATCTGCGAGTGACGGAAAACATGACTAGTTTGGCACTCCAACCAGAACGAGAAATGCTGAGACGAATGAGTTTTCAACTTTGATGGTTGTGGAAAAATTTCTGGAACACTGCGAACTTTTCAGTTAAGTCAATGATGGATTCGAATCACCGTTGCGATTCCGGATGATGATCGACATCTTTACAAAAATTACAGGAGGCTGAGATGGGACTTCATCGAAGAAGATACTGTCTGTCGCTAGGGCACATGGTGCTCAGCATCAGTGGCGGCTCGTGACTGTGATTTGTGAGGGTACTGCTCTTGCAACTTCTCAAACAACATCACGTTTTCCACAACGACATGAACTGTTATGACGTATGACACCTCTCCTTCTCCGAACCAGTGGTGACACTTACAGATTTATGTATATTGTTATGTTGCAGTGACACGCTTTAGGATGAATGCATGGTGAGGCATTGGCATCTTTAAGGTTAAGTGCACATGTTATCGCAACGCGAGTAACAACATTCAGCTCGTTGTTTGCTGATTCACTGTAGTCCGCCCTTACCTTTATAGTCATTCAGTTAATACGCACGTTTGTTTCGTACCATGCTGGTGGTCTTAAAATAATACCACAGTTTACCAACTGCAATTATCGTGGTTACATTGACTAAATATGTCGAGAACAGAAACAACCATTGCTGGTCATATCACACACGGATGTAGTGGGACGGAAACTTTTTGCATAGTGACCTTATTATTTTTACTCAGATTACCTGTATGTAGCTCCAGACGTCTCATCAATTGCAATCTATCTCTTGCGCAACACCCTAAAAAAATTGAATATTTTCGTTTGGAGTGCTATGAAAGTGGATACTTCAATACGTATTTATGAATTAGACTGAAGTGCATGCTGTTGAAGATGGCTACATTCCTTTGGTGCGTTCCAACACTTCTTTTTTGTGCACTTCACCCCTAGAGAGGGGTGCCTTATTTATCACTTCGGACAGACAAGTGTTACTCATGAAAATACTTTACGCAGTTATTTGATGTCACTCGCTAATAGAACCATGCTGCGATCGATTACCATTTGCGTGAAATAATTTTCAAANATTACGTGCAAATACCCATAGTTCAAGGTTTGCTGAAACATTNCATGTTGCTACATGCTTTAATCGCAGAGCAGTATTTAAATCAGGCTTGTCGACGATAAAGATATTTTCCAGAAGCCGACTTAAGATTGGAACTCAAGCACGAATTTGAGCCGGCTTTTAAAACCGGTTTCAATTCTGACGCAAGTCACAACAGCAGGTCTACTTCAAAATTATATTCGTCGGTTTCCCTGCTTTGAGGCTAAGAAGTCAAGCATGTGCGCAAGTCGCGTTCTGGAATACAGCCCATACACTTTTTACCAATCAAACCCGAAATCACGTTGCATTGCAAAGATAGACCAACTCCACATGCAACATCGTCTCAGAGAGAAATTTCGAACTCTTGTAGTAGCCAGTACACACAGTAAAAATCACCACTTACCAATAAGTTACAAAGTGACTATACTGACAACAGAAAATATCTTGTCCAGTCAGGCACGATGCCATGTATGTTTCACTCACATTTTTTCACTTTAACTTTCTGCTGTTCAGAATGAAAATACATACCAAATGTAATCAGTGCAAGTAACACTCACTACCCATTTAGCAGAATATTTTATATCACGGTGGTTTGTAAAGCTGTAGAGCTTACAATTTAAGCACGCTGTATCACGCCCACATTTTCCACTTTTTGGAGATGCAGTGTAATTAAAATGCAGACACCAGTACTAGGATGCAGACAGGGGCGGAGCCAGACATTTTCATTTGGGGGACCACTGGAGGGGCCAGTTTTGCAACAAGGGGAGGTGTAGGACTTTCAGAAAGAGACCTACTCCGCCTTTAAAAGGATAACTTCACTTGATTGTACAGCGTTCAACGTCACATCATTATGTTTCGCCTTAGTGAA
>JGI24158J21664_10008278_pt1 | contig 13827 bp, 9 predicted proteins | sample Ectturendosymbi3_FD_21664 | JGI IMG/M metagenome (IMG submission 21664) | reverse complement strand
CCAGGACGAGGCACAACCAGCTACCTTCAATCATTTGGAATTTTTATTATGATGCAACGAAGCTGCTTCAAGTAGATAATAACGTCCTAATAATAAGTAATTAGATGGCTTGGTAAAGCTTTAAATGATTCGCTTCTGTCACGTGCTTAGTGAGCGCTTTAAGTTAAAAGATTACATTGGTAGGATATGTTTTTATTCCCTGACACATATATGTCCAACTGGTTAAGTTACGCCGGTGGCGGTAAATGGTAACGTCTGGTAAAAAAACTCCTTGGTAAGCCAAAGCAATACAGTACTGTCAAAAGCTTCGACATGTATGCTTGCAAGATTTAGAATTGGAAATTTGGCTCGGTGCTAACTACTGCCAGTCCTGCTGATTCAAGAAAAGCCTATTGCAAAGTTTCCAATAATCCAATCATAAATAGATCCTTCGCCTTCAATTGTAAGAAAGATCGAAATAATACAGAAAATTTGTCAGGATGAACATCGTTCGGAGCTGTTAATACACTTCGGCGCCGAGGAAGTACGATACCGTTCAAAATGCACCATCTTTTTTTAAGCAGAGCTCCAGCATCAGAAATATATTTCACTTTTTTCTCGTCAAAAGTGCCATGCAAAATTATTTTCACAACGTACAAGTGTCTTGCTGTTGTTGCGTAACGTGGTACGAGACTCAGACAATCTTTCGCTTTTTTACTCTCACTTGAGGTGAAGCTTTTGTGGCGTAATGCTTTTGCATGTGGCAAGGGATGGGGCAGGTGGTTTTGCTGTGCTTATATTTTAAGATTCCTCAATATTAGCATTTGGTAGGGGTCATACAATCAAGCATTTCCCCCGGGCCCAGACATCACAAGACCTCTGCACGTCCCTAAACTAGACAAAGTTTGCAGATCATGATGAAAGTTGCAAGCCAGCGCTTCTCAACAAGAGCCGGTTTTAGGCCTATTTCACCTATTTTATCTAAGTGGTTCCCGGACATTAGGAGGGCCCCGTGCAAATGTTGACAGAGTTAACGTTGATTTTTATACATTATAAATTATTGTAAGCAAGTTTGAAGTTTGGAAAGGGCGGCACTTTATTGGCCGGTTCCGGGCGGCAGTTAGCCTCGCTACGCCACAATGTGGGACTATCCTGGCTGGCTGAATGCCTATCCGGGACATTTTGGTTGACTGACTTGGACGCCGGGACAAAGCCCTCAAAACCGGGACTGTACCTGCTAAAACGGGACATATGGTATGTCTACGTATATTAGCTGGCTCATTATATATCGGTTTGTGTATGACGTATAAATTGCACGAAGGATTGCGTCAACAGCAGTAAATAAACTTCGCTGAAGCAACTGTCCTGACAAGATTCACTACTAGAGTCAGAATAATTTGAGAAATTCTGCATTAGTGGTTTTTGATGTTATAGCAAATTATTTTTGTCAAAATTCCGTCTTCAGGCACTAATTTCAAAATACCGGCCTTTTACCAGCCTCTGCTAAATTCGCTGTAATATACTGGCCAGGGCGGTGAAATACGGGTCATCTGGCAACTCAAATCTTAGACGCAATGCTGGTTATAGCAACCAGCACTGCAGTTGGAGAAAATGATCATCAATGTTGGCCTTCGCTACGGAAAAACTTTGCGTGCGCACTTTCATCCCCCGAGCCACAGTACCTGCGGGCCCGGGTACAGTGTGCCTCTTGTATCCCACCTCGTACGCCTTTTAGCAATACAACTTTGTTCATTCCACGCGTTCCAGCATCCACAGCAACAGATCGGTGTGGATTGCCGTGTTTTACAGGAGAGGTGGCCGGGGTCACATTTCAAGACTCCGCTCCAGCTCAGAATTTTTTCTTCCCCGATCCGGATCAGAACTCCTTTCAAATTTGAAGATCGGATCGGACTCCTGTCCAAACTCTGAAAACCATCGATTAAACCGCAATTCAGCAACGTTTGCAAATAAGCAATGGCATTTATGAAGACAACTCAGACTCCTGCTACTGCCGAAAATAAAATGTGACTTCGGAACCGGGTTCAATTTCTCAAAATGTTTGATTCTGGCAAAGGATCCGGTTCCGAAACAACGCAGAATCTGCGAGAATCGACTCAGGATCCGGTTCTGTGGCCATATCTGTTTTCAAGCATGGAAACAAACTGGAGCTAGTTCACTCTGTTCTGTAGTTGAAACATCACAATTGTTGGAGTTGCGCATTGTGCTCGCGGTGAATGCAGTGCTCAGGGTGATCGACCATATAAGTGATGGCTCATCAACTGTAAGCCTTTATTCTGCTTATCAGTTTCTCGTCGCTCTTTAGTTCGCGAAATGTGAGCAGTGAAGGTGGACAAGTTTGTGATGGAATATCACAGGTTTTCATTCTCGGGTGAAACATATTCGGACGACAGTCTCAAAAAGTTTTATGGACCACTATCAGAATAGTACTTGCGAGTGCAATCCTGGTAGAAAAGCAGCAACGAGCATCTAACTTCAGGCCAGGCCCGAAACCTGGGGGGCGCATGGGGGCTTCGCCCCCCCCTTGAAAATTGTGTTGGACATAGTTTAAAACTATTGGACTTAGTTTAAAAAAATTTCGTTCATCTCAGAAAACTCTTCGCCCCCTGGTGTCCCAAGCTGGATACACGCCTGCTTTAGTCCCGTAGCTAGGTTTCAAATATTGGAGGGGAAAATACTTTTTCAGAGGGGCAAGGTTTTTCTTTTTTATTACATGTTTAAAAAAAAATTTTCTGGGAACAAAATTTGGGTTTTCTGATGGAGCACGTAGGCTTCCAGAAGCGACGTTTCCAAATGTGATGTTTTGAGGAGTTCAAATGATTCGCCTATAGAGAAACCGACGAAGGGCCTTTTGCAAATGCTACCTGGGGTTCACACATGATTTTGTCTGTCACAGCGCCATTGGCGTAGCAAGTGGGGGTCCTGGGCTTCGGGTCCGGGTTGGCATCTTCTTCGGGGCGGCAAGTTTTTGATTAAAATTAATTTTTAAAAACTAAATTCATCGCTTTTCAGTTTTTGTGATTAGAAGCCCTAGATTTGTAGCCTATAAAAGAAAAACAAGTTTGGTTGGGGAGTGAGCAAATAGATAAAATGTCCACTCAGAAGTCTGAGTCAAATCCGGTGTGTTTAATTACCCCTGTGTTTGTCTTTAATTCAGGCTTGTTGATCATACTTGCTTGGGTGGAAACTGTCCCACAGTTGCTGCACCTTTCTCGCAAGCCAAAGCCATTTCACAAGACCCCAGTCAAATACGTTTTAAGCGACGACAGAGAATATTCGACTGCAGATTAGCAAACATTACTGCTCCGGCAGCTCCAGGTTTATATTGTTTCTCCACTCCAAAACCGAAGAAAAAACTGCGTGAAATCATGGTAAATAGTCAAAGCTAGCTTAAAACTTTTTCTCCTGTCGTTCAGTCCTTAGAAACGGCTCAAACGCACATCATTACATCACCTGACACCCTTCGGCATTGGCGACCAATGTTTCTTGTCACGTCTCATGCTATTGTTTATTGTTCAGTGGGAGATTTTCAACAAACAAGTGCCATGAGCTGCAACCTAGTCATCAGGTGGTTTTATCAACATCAAGCGTTGGCGGGAGAACTGAAGAAATATGCAAAGGTGGAGTAACTTAATTTCAATAAAACCAATTTTTTTCTGTATGACGTGATAGTATCGGAAAATGACTTTCTTAAAGCGAGATTGTGCAGTTGGTTTGTTTGCGTGGATAATTCAGAACTCAGATTGCTGGCTTGAACTACAAGTAGAGTTTATCAGTGGCAGCCTATAGGCAATGTGGATTTTATAGGTTTGACTCCTTTGTTCAGCGGTACACTTAACATTTGCAGACATATAATAGTTATTTCAACAAGAAAAGCTTGCAAAAGATGTTGCACTCATTTTGATATATTAGAGGCAATGAACCATAGTCTCAAAATCCTACGCAAGGGCAAATGATTCATGTTGTTGTGATTGAGGTGAAGGCTTTTATTAACTGCAAGCCAGCATTTCTCAACCAATAGCTGTTACAAGGCCCAACGAGATCTCCAAGACTATTCCTTTTAAGCAACAGTTCAGGGATAAAGAAAACGCGGCAAACAGAAGAAAAAATGAACCGGTAATATCACAGAGTGGACAAAGAAAACTTTTGCAGAAACACAGACCATGAATTGTGGACTCAATTGGTGCAACAATCCTTTAAGGTGGCGCCCCTACGACCTTAAAAAATAGGGTTATGAGACACGAAGAAGAAGACATATTAATGATTAAAACGGCCCCTTTTATCAAAATGAGTGCATCCATCTTAAGAGGTCCACGCACCATTCCAGTGGCGGCAGAGTTTAAGTCTGAAGACTTTTTATATATTCCAAGAGAAATAAACAACCACTACAGGGACGTGAAGTGAACAAAGGAACATTCTTTACATTACTGAGATTCAGGTCTGCAACCAGGAGGCAGGCGGGAAATTCCCCGCCCCCACAATTTTTAAAAACAAATATAGTTGTTGTGTAAATCAAAAAGTTGCAATCGTTTCGATTCTGACGTTAAAGATGCTTTTATTATTCCTTATACCTTTATTAAGTACGAGACATGAAAATCTCCGTCCATTTAAAATTTTTGTAACGTATGTAAATTTGAGGGGTGGAAAGGGCAGCACTTTTGTGGTCGGCCCCGACGGACACTTAGCCTCGCTACGCCTCTGGAGCTGTATTCTATTTTCATTGTTACTTGGTGTGAATGACGTAATTTTCGCAAAATATTGCAACACAAAAAAGGTGACAACAAAAGGAAATTTGTGGGAAGCAGCTATGAGCTTGGGCAAATTTTGATTAAACTATTTAGGCAATTTCGCATTTGTTGAGATCTTAGACGGAACACTGGTTATAACTACAGCACCAGCGCTGTAGTTGGAGGAAAACATCGTCAATTTTGAGCTCGATTATAGAAAAACTTAGCGTACGTGCTTTCATCCTCCCGGGCCACAGTACCTGCCGGTCCCGGGTACAATGTACCTCTTGTATCCCCTTCTCGTAGACCCAGGGCCGGTTTTAAGCCAATTTGACCGATTTTTTCTAATCGGGCCCCGCGCGAAAGGGGGCCCCGCGCTCCGCCTACTAACCAAAGCAAAGTTACACTTCCTATCGAAGCTGCTTGTGTACAGTGCCGGCGCGGGGCCCAGTGTTTTTTGTGCTATTTTGAGAGACCAAATCGATCATCAAATTTTTCCAACAGTCTCTCAAAATACAGTACAAACTCACTTTAGTACCACCATCAAAGTACACCAAATACTTGATTTATAAACATCTCGGTATTCAGATGATATAATTGCGGTCTCCGAAAAAGTCTTTGCAGTGAGCAAGGTCAAAACGTAAGAAAACTCTGGAAGGGCCCACATGACATCCGTTGCCAACTAAAATCCAAGTAAACCCCGCGGTTTTTTACGCCCTCATCAAAGTTCTATAGTAGAATGGTCATTGCTTTCAGTGCAGTAGTCACGTTTTTTTCACTATCACCTCGCTAAGGCAGAGAGGGCTTAAGTTTTTAAGCTGTTTTCTGTTTCATTTATAAAAGCGTTTCGTATTTTTGCAGGTCATGTTTTAACCCTTTGCTGCAAAATACGGTTCGATAGTTGTTGAATGTTGATATTTCAATAATGACTACTGCTTGTTTTCTGAAGGTAACTTTTAAATCGTAATTACAAATGTGTGCTGCTTAGTCAGTCTTTTAATAGTGCTCCCTCTCGTAAAGACTTAATAAGGCAACCTGAGATTGGCGAAAACGATTGAAATAAAATTAGTCTTAATTATAATTAAGAATGACTATTTCAAGCAGGGCCGGATTAAGGGGGAGCAACGGGGGCAATTTCCCCGGCCCCGCAAGGGCCCCCCCCGTGATGAAATTTATTTCTTTCAAATAAAATACCCGTTTAAAAATATCGTAATTCAGAAGCGATACAAGAATACAACTCTTTATTATATTCCTTTAAGTATCAAGGGCCCCCAAGAGCAACTGATTTCTCTACAAGTTTGATTGTCTGCCAGTTTTGGTAATCGCTATTGAATAGCCTATAAGTATTTTTAGTTTTCTTCAATGCAAATATATTTGATTTCGCTGGTGACTTTTTCCTAATAATTGTTCTTTTGGCATGGGTATGAGTCTCTACTCGTGCATGACGCCTACTGCACAAATGTCACTAAAACGTTACTATTTGCGTGCTAAAAGCTAGTGGTTGCTGGCTGCTGTTTAGTATCAATCAACGTTGCCACTGGGGTCAGTCTTATTAACATCAAATTGTTGCCTTTTTCAACATCAGATAAGATCAATTTTTTACGCTATGGTTTCATATAAGCTAAATGCTTCTATTAACAAACCTAACAATGCGGGATTACCCGTGTTGAATCCGAAACGGAGCGAAATATCGCCATTAATGGAGAAGTCGTTTACAATTTACGTACAATGTTAGTCTCAACGCAGAGAAGAGAACTTTTATAGTTTGAAACGATGACCATACACACATTAGTGTCAGTGGCTTAACTGACAGTGGGGCAAAGGGCGACCCTCTCCCCCTGGCAAGCTTAATGTAAAAACTGGGCCCCCTCCAGTTGACATTTTGATATTCAGTATTCTGTAGATTGTTGTTTTTAGCGTTTTTCGTGGTGTTTTTGTTTTGCTTTATCTAGCACAGGCATCCAGAGATTCACTGTCTTTCTCAACTTTTTTTCTGAGTTTTGGCTAATGGGCCCCTACCGAAACTTGTAATGCCATCAGAAGCTATGAAAAGCGCAAAGCTCAAAGAAGAAAAAGCGCAAGGATCTGGCAGTGTTAGCTAAAATGCCGCGACTGCATCGCTTTTTCTAGCAAAACTTTCAAGCAGCAACGTTAAAGCAGTGGCGTTAACCAGAGCACCTGACAATTAAGGTGAAAATCAAGACATTAGCTTGCAAACAAGTCTCACACTCAGTCTGGCTGGGAATATTGCCATGTTCTTTTTCCGGTGTTTTTGTTTGTAATCTGTGGTTTCTGCTTGTTGTTCGGGTGAATGTTGTTTCTTGCTAAGTCACTCTCTAGTCTGTGAAATATATTTTCTTGGTAAAAATGCGCCCTAGTATTCATATCATAAATTATCTTCTCGCAGCTAACTGTATGTGAATTTGAGTAAGCACATTCGCGACTACCGGAAAAACCAAACGGGATCCTTGCTAATCAACGAAAACATAAGTTTTATAAACGATGACGTCATGAATTACGTCATAGGGGCCCTCCACTAAAATTGCCCCGGGCCCCCTACCCTTTAATCTGGCTCTGATTTCAGGTGTGCAAAAAATAACGGTTCCCTAAATAGTAACTGAAAATTACTAACAGTTAAGCTATTTGAAAACAGAAGTGGCAAGTTGATTCAAGTGAAGTAAGCCTCATCATGTTCTTGTGGTGAAAATTGCATCATGAAACACTACTGAAACAATGTTTGTGGCATCAGTCTCACAGACTGGTGTTGCAATTTCTGAGATAAAGCCTAACAAATTCAAGTTGCAAAAAGTCTGAAAAGGTGGAAAATTGAAAAACTTTTTGGAAGTTTGAGGCCATTACTGTACTTGCCTGTTTTGTAAACTTAAAAAGTAGGTTTAAACTTATTGGGAGATCTACAATCACTTCACATATTTCTTTAGTGTTAATGGAGCAAATATTTTTTAACCTTCTCCAGAATATTCAAAAGCTGCTCTAATAAGCGGTTTGTACCCTACTCCTTTAATCGGTGAACTATTAGGTGTTTTTCACTGTAACCAGTTTCCACGTGTAAAGTATGCAGTGACAGCCAGGTGTTTTGTACAGTCGAATTTGGGCTATTTATTCAAGAATATGTTTTGTCTGTAACTAAGCTAAATATTATGTGTTCAAAGACCAAGAGACCTAGGCAGCAAATATTACGTGGCAGCCTGAAGAGGCCTAAAGCTAAGGCATAAACAGACCGAAGCATAAACAAGAAAGGTGCTTTTGACAAGTATTTTAACCACTGAGGGCATATCTTCAATGCCACACCACATTGAAGATGGCGAAAACGTAGCAACTAGCATGGTCATGTTACGCCAGACAGTCAAAGTGGAAGTTTATGTACGGGAAGTGATGCAAGTTGTTTCGAACGTGTTGATTCTGACAAACAAGGAATCTCGTCAGATGTGCATCTGATGAGGCATGCGAGCAAAAAAATTCAAAATATGGATGAACAAATGATCCTGCTACTTAGAAGTCATGAGTGGGAATGTTAGGGACTACCCCGAATTATGTAGCCCAAATAGGACCGCCTGCAATCATAATAGAAGATTTCTATGGGTCGCCGTTTGTAAAAAAAATTATATCGGACAGATTTAGCACAAAAACTACTAAATCAGCGCACATTTAGCTAAATCTGCACGCAGTGAAATATATCTGCGCGTATATATCAAAATCTGCACACATGTAGCTAAATCTGCACACATCTAGATAACTCTGCCCATATTTCGCTAAATATGCACACGTTTATCTAAATCTGCACCATGCACGTAAATCTGCGTGGATATATAGCGCTGAAGCGTGTCGGCGGTGTCTAGGGTGGTATCCTATTTCAAGAAAAAGTTTGTAGTCTGTGTCAGTAATGCAGACAAAAGCTAGGTTACTGCGAGACTACCACCAAGTTGACTGCCATTCTTCGTCTGCACAAACCAATATTATAAGAAGAGAAGACCTGAAACAACCTTGTTTTAAACAACACCAAGGTATTCACTCCGCAGCAGCATGGGTTTTGTCAAAGTTGTTTAGATAGGATACCACTCTTTAAGGCACAGCCGACACGCTTCAGCGCTATATATCATATGCGTGCAGATTTAGTTAAATGTGTACATATTTACCTGAATCTGCACACATTTAGATAAATCTACGCATATTTAATTAAATCTGCACAGACCTAGATAATTCTGCGCATATCTAGCTAAATCTGCACGCATTTATCTAAATCTGCACCATGTATGTAAATCTGCGTGCATATATAGCGCTGAAGCGTGTCGGCTGTGCCTTAAAAGGGTGGTATCCTATCTAAACAAAAACTGACAAAACCCAGGCTGCCGCGAAGGGGTGAATACCTTGGTGTTGTTTAAAACAAGGTTGTTTTAGGTGTACATTATGACTTCTTTTCTTATAATATTGGTTTGTGTAGACGACGAATGGCAGTCAACTTGATGGTAGTCTCGCAGTAGCCTAGCTTTTGTCTGTATTACCGACACTGACTACAAACTTTTTCCTTGCGATAGGATACCACCTGTCTTGGCGCAATTTATTTCGCGAAATATGAGGAGTGAAGATGAACAAGTTTGTAGTGAAATTTTACAGGTTTTCATTCTCGCATGGGGCATATCCGGACCACAGTATCGAAAAGCGTTTATTGACCACTATCAGAACAGTACTTGCGAGTGCGACCCGGTAGAAAAGCAGCAACGAGCATCTGGCTGAATTGGCAGCAACGCAGTTTCGGTGAATTCCAGAGGAAAATATGAAAGCAATGACATTGGGAACTTTGTGGGACTGACAAACCTTCTTGATAAATAGTTGGACTCCATAATCTTACGATTTTCAGGAAGAGCACATAGGCTTCCAAGATATGACGTTTCCAAATGCGATGGCTTGAGGAGTTTCAATAGTTAACCTTCAGTGAAATCCATGAAGGAGCATTTTACAAATAGTGCCTTGCGTTCACACGTATTTTGTCAGTCGCAGCCCCAAAACGCTCATTCTGTTTTTAAAATAAACGCACAAAATTGGGAAAAGCTAAAGAGGACTATAGTTATCATCGAGCACACCAACACCACAGAACCGTCGCCAGAAATTTGTCAGTAGGGGAGCTTTACGTTTATGCAAGAGGGGGGGCTTGACATTCAAATTTAACAAAAATTCCACTGATTTATATTGTTTCATGTTTCAATCTGGAGGGGCTTGGAGCTTTGTTTCGGGGGCTAAGCCCACCAAAGCTCCCAGTGGCGACGGGACTGCAACACGACCGACTTTGCGCAGAGAAGACTGGTGCATTTCTTAGAATTTGCAAGAACGGAGGAAACGTGGAAGTGAGAAATATGCTTTGGGAAAGCAGAGGAAAAATAATTTATCAAAGCAAACACCGACTAAGTCACGGATACTGTAATCAAAGTTGTCGACGTTTGCGGTGTTCGGGAGCTTCCTCTGCGTGGCCACAAAATTTGCGTTCGCTTTCGCACTTATTAATCCGGTCTTGACGACGAGGTTTTTATAGCTGCATCAAGACAGCGCTTAGATACTGTTGATGAAGCTACAATTGACTTGTTTGATTGCCAAGCAAATTAAAAATCTAACTGCAAAAAATCTGACAAAACGTGGAGTAGCCTATTTCTATGTATTGACTGACGATACATCTGATAATGGCCACGTTGAACAGCTCAGCTTATCTCTGCTCTTTGTGAATAACAACGAGATTAATGAAGAATTTCTGTTTCGTTCCACTTACTTCCACCACTGGGGAAGTACTAGCGGATTTCATATTAACAAATGTGTGGCATCTTGACCTGACTTAAAATTTTACAGGGGCAAGGACAAGCTGGAACCACCAAATGAGCGGTGCTTGCAGAGGAGGCAAGACTACGCATGTTATATCCCTTAACAATAAATAGGCAATCCTGCAGCCCTTTGGGTAATTTGGTTAAATTACCTCAAATTAATTAGCTAATACCCCAAGTATTCATTAGGGTATAAATTAAATTATGGTTTTTGGCCATAACTTGCCAACAACTAATAATGGAAGGTTGGTAAAATGTTTTAAAATGCGATTTTAGAGGGTTTGAACAGCTTTTCTATACCTCTATTGGACGGCACATTATGACTGCACAAAGCCAGAGCCATTATAGCGGCTTTGCGGTGCGGTCCTTAGCTTATCAAAACCACTTCCAGTCAATTTACATTGCCAAAATTGTTAATGAAGATAGTTTAGAAGTTGCTAAAAAACAACTAGTGATGATGTTCTTACTACAGTACTATAAAACTTAAACATGCATTTATTGCGGTGTTTCAGGACATTTTCTAATGACGAAAAACAATGAACCATCGCGGCAGTTGGTGATTGGGTTCCCACACTTGGCCGAAGGCTTGCTGAGGAGAAGCTTCTGCCGTAGTGTTGGAAGAAAAACATACTCGTATACATTTTCTGGCAAGATAATTGTTTGGGGCAATATCAGTTCAGGAAACCGTCATATTACTCTTAGTAGTGGAAAATATGAGCCAAATAAAATACTTATAAGTTCTAGAAGGACGTTTCTTACGAGAAGTGCGGGGGTAGTTTTCTGACAGAGTGTATTTTTCAGCACGAATGGTGCTTACTGGTAAGGCCTCGATGAACTGGTTCGAAGGCAACAAAATTGGAACATCAAAATGGCCTGGAAACTCTTCAGATACCAATCCCAAGGCACATTATGGGNTATCATAAAATATGAGATTCATGCAAAACCAACAGCTACAAAACAAATCTNATAGAACGGCTAATCAAAGCGTGGTTTNACAAAGACAAGGTAACCGTACTTTGTAAAAAATTTATTGAAAGCGTGCCATACAAAATCCAAGCCTTGAAAGCCTCCAAGGGAGGACAAACCAAATACTGAATTACTCCGGTTGCGTTTTTGTGTTATTACTGAACAACTGAACTACAAATACTGAACTATTCCAGTTGCCTTTTTTACGTTATAGTTGTTTTTTTTGCGCCATGACGTGCATTTAGGTTGTTTAGCTAAAGTTATTGATTTATAAATGTAAATTAAATTTTTTTGAAAAAGAAGTATTCCTCATGTTTTTTTCTGTACTGTCAACAAAACCTCAAATTTTCATTACAAGAAATATTTTATTTGAATCATTCGAGTGCGTCATTGAAACGGCAAAGTGATACAGTTAGTTGAGCAAGCCCCACCAAATAGTATTCGATTAGATTCGATTCCCAGTCAGGTCATACCGAAGAATTGAAAAATAATGTTTGCGGCCTGTCCAGCCTCATGCTCGGCGTTGATTGGGTGGCTTCGAGTGAAGCAGCCGCGTCGCAAACAAGCGAAGATGAGCGCCGCAAACGACCGGCGACACTCCGAATGGAGTAACATTCAGAAAAATAGTTAAAAAACAAACGCGAATATAACGAAACTGAACTGAGTACATCATTGATGAGCGAACATCTGCAGTTCTACCGATTTGATCGAAAATTTGAACTGACATGTTTCTATTCCTGCCCCTCATCGACAAACCACGTGATAGGAAGAAAGACCAAATGATTGTCAGTCAGGCATAGACATAGCCAGAGAAGAGCAGAGGGGCCATGCCCTCCAACTTTTTAGCATTTCTTGTCATTTTGTGCTTCGAGAGGCGGTGTCCCAAACCAACACTGTTGCTCGCTTGAGGTCAACATATTTGGCCCCTCCACTACAGTCACGGCGTACAACTGGTTAAAATTAGAGAAGGTGGACGATAAAAATTTGACCCCTATTCACAATAAGCGATGGATTTGAATAAGGTTGCCAGACGTCCTTGAGCGCCAAGGACTTTTCTTAAGTTTTCTGTCAAAACTGAATGTCCTTGACCCTTGAAAAACATTTTGTTGTCCTTGAGTATTTTCCAAGGTCCTTGAAAGCTCTGAAGAGTTGTGAAATTGTTCACTATCGAACTATTGACTACATTAAATATCCAAAAATCAAGATTAGACATGTAATTGAACGGAACACCGTGTACAATGTACAAGAAATAATTAGTTTACGTTCTTATTAAGATGTGGTTCATTACCTACTGTTATTCAGCAATGTCTGTTTGAAAAAATGTGCTACACCAATATATCTAAAAGTAGTCTATTCAAAGTAGGCATGAGCAAAATTTCAATAACCACAAAAAACAAAATCGTCCTTGAAAAAAATTCAAGGGATCTCGCGACCTAGATTCGAATCAAGCTCACTTCAATTAAGTAAAATTGATCTGAAAAGCATGCAGCGGGCACGAGAACATGGGACTTTGTTCTAGTCTACAGCAACAAAAGTCTGAAATAAATTAAACGAGGTCATCGTACATAAAAAATTATAGCAGAAGGTTGCGTTACAAATTGTGCATTTGAAAAAAAACAATTACAGTAGTCCCCACTTATTAAGTCCACAGTTGATAAGCCCACCAGTTTAGTAAGCCGAAAAATGGCCGGTGCGGAATTACTCCATTTATTCCTGAAATAAAACAAATTGCTCGTGCCCAACGACCAATTTCTCATGCCCAACGAACATCACCAAAACTTTGCCGACGATGGATGTGATAATGCTGCTTGCGGTTTTCGATTTGATGAAATTGGGCACGAGGTTCAAATCTTCTCATCGGATGGTAACTTTAACAAACGAAGCACGACTTTGTACGATCGAACTCGGTTAAACTCCATCTTGTGAGCTGCTCAACACAGTTTCTTGGAAGAACAACACACGAAGCGTGTGTATTGTTCTTTGCGTGGCTTTATATTTACAGCACAAGCGATAACTGCCTCCATCGGTAAGTTGGTGACATGTTGAAATGAATTCAACACCCGGAAACAAACGCTGCAATGTTAGGAAACTGATCGGACCAGTTTTGCGTTACTGGCTGGTGTTCCCGCCGCGCGCAGCACAAATCACACAAGCGACTTTTCACCCACGATATTACGTCACAGCCTGTTCCGCTGAACACACTACGTCACAGTATAGTGAACAGCCTCGCTGAGTTTTTGTATGACTGCTCAGCTCTGGTATAGCAGCAATGCAAGGTAACTCAGCAACAAATTTTAGGAAAAGATTTGCGA
>JGI24158J21664_10008277_pt1 | contig 13828 bp, 3 predicted proteins | sample Ectturendosymbi3_FD_21664 | JGI IMG/M metagenome (IMG submission 21664) | reverse complement strand
CTCTGCGCAGAGATAGCTATCTCTGCGTGCATTTAGCTATCTCTGTGTGGATTTAGCTATCTCTGCGCAGAGATAGCTAAATGCACGCAGAGATAACTAAATGTGCGCAGAGATAGCTGTTTCTGCGCAGAGATAGCTAAATGCGTGCAGAGATAGCTAAATGCACGCAGAGATAACTAAATGCGCGCAGAGATAGCTATCTCTGCGCAGTGATAGCTAAATGCACACAGAGATGGCTATCTCTGCACAGAGATAGCTAAATGTGTGAAGAGATAGCTATCTCCGTGCAGAGATAGCTAAATATGCGCAGAGATAGCAGTTTTTGTGCTAAATCTGTCAGATATAATATTTTTACGAACGACGCCCCATACAAAGCTCTTAATGTGTGTCACATACTGCACCATATGGTACATGCTTCACATGTGCTGTTGGAACACGGACAATGAATTTAACCATGATACAGGTCAGTGGTTCCCAAAGTGGGAAGTGGAAAGATCCAGAGGGAGATGGTGAGGAAAAAGAGAGCGGTAGATTGGCTAAAAGTTGTTATTAGAAGCAGTTAATGAATAACTTTTTGTGTGTTACAAAAGTTTATCTTTAGTTTATCTTTCCATGTGTACATCTTGTGTTTCATCTTGTGGTTTTCAAATTGAGACATTCCAAAACAAAAAAGATGTGTGTTTGCTATATGAAACCATATGCAGAGCAAGATGGTGCTAGCTTGGAAAAAAATTTGGGAACAACTGATACAAACGATATTTATCAGATAAGAAGTATATCCTTGCCACAAAGTTAGAGGTGTGCAGTGAACAGCATAGTCACCAGCAACGGGGTCTAAACCCAGTTAGAAGCTCAGTACCCAAGTGCGCTTTCCGTTTTTTGTTCGTGTTTAGTTTATTTGTAGCTTTATGAAGAAATTCACTATTAACCTTTGATCTCAAACAGTTTTGTCCACCTAGCCCTTGAAGCTTTTCCCATGCCAGCAATGCTGGGAAAATATCTGCCAGGAAGCTTCCCTGCAAAATAAGTTTGCTTTGTTATTGTCATGAACTCATGACCATCTAAAAATGATGTATGTCAGTATATTGAAACTTAATGCAATTAAACGTCATTTTTGGTAACTTTTGTGAAGTTAAACCTCCCTTTGACTGTCTTTCATTGCCAATTTTTCCATCTTATTTTTCTTTTCTATAATTTCAAAGAAATTAGTTTTCTTCACTCACAGTCGAAACCATTGCGATGAAGCTTTGAGGCCAATCTTGTTCTTCAGATTTTGTCTGGTCAATGCAACTAATGAAGTACGACAAACCTTAGAGCAAGTACATTGAATATCTTTGTTCTGCAAGGTTAACTTGATTTTCCCTAACCTTGATCGCAAGTAACATGCTTGAGATTTTCACTTGGCATTCCCGTCTTTTTTCCGCGACAAATCCTTTTAATTAAGCCATCCAAGATCTGTAGCACAGGTTGGTTCTACTCACAATTGTTAAACGATCTGTTTCACTTAAACGGTATGTGTTATCAACCCCNAATGCCTTCTAGACNCGTATTGTAATGTAACAATAGGTAGCTTCTATGACGCTTTCCCGCCTAGCGGTTCTTATGTTACCGTGTCAACGCAAGCAAAACAAATCATCGCGTCTGAGCATGTGTGTGTAGTAAGGGCTGCCGTTTTTGTGGGCACAGGTGCAAGCAGGTACGAACAACAGTGTTCAAGAGCGATACCTGAAATGCAGTCACTGCTTGGAATCGAGCGTGAGATAACGGGCATAGCAAGTAGCACAAGTGGGCGAGATGTAATACAGTAAATACAGCAAAAGCGTGTATTATCAGCTATAGGTAATACTTATCGGCAAGAGTTCTGCTATAATCAGCTTCCAATGCTAATATCATAAGCTTCTGTGTGTTTGTCTTTCATTGTGGAAAAGAACTCGTTTCGCTTGCGATTGTTAACTACTCGGGAAAATTTTGAATACGAAGATGATACCCTGCAGGATTACATCGTTGGTTTCACTGCATTTTACAGTTTTTGAATTGAGCTTTAGATTTTTCCTATACACAATTACAGGAAATGTTTATGTTGACTGTCATTCGTCTGGTATGTGCATTTCAGCCCAACGAATGAAAAGTGCGACACAGAGCACTTATGCTCGGCACTGTAAAGTGCGACTTTTTCAAATTTTCATCACTTACACTCAGGACTTCAATCCAAGCATGAAGGAGCTGCAAAATTTGAAAGATTGTCATGGCCGTGCACGAAGGTTTCAGACTCACCTTTTAAGAAAAACTTCGGGTTCAAACGTAGTTGACTGATGTTTATGCAAACGCTATCTTGACGTCTTGACATGCTAATGTGAAAATGCCTAAGTAAACTAGTTGGTTTTATGACCAGCTCGCTTTTCAGGAGTAATATCGTTCACTACAACTTGATTGAAGTCAACCCGTTGACGTATCCAGCGCACCACAGTCGACAAATTCTGGGAGGCTATTATTAGGAGTGCCAACAAAATAATAACGTTGTTATTGAACATCATGTCGTACGGCTATTTAGGGCGCAGTACTCTACTTTTACGTGAAGCGCTTCGTTCTTTGTCTGGCGAAATTGCCATTGAATGTCGAAATCAGCTTGTGCCGAAAAAGCGAATACAAAACCGCAAAATTCATGCATTCGTTTAGCACAAAACTTGGAAATTGCTTATGTATCCACTACAAAGTTTGAACCTCGCATGCTGTTAATTCAGTCAGTAGGTGCTTTTGTAACTCCAACAGCTTTTGTAACTCCAACTTACTGTACAACAGTAAAATCATCGAGCGTACTGGTCATGTGCCGTTTACGAAGCTCAAGCATTGAGTGCTGGGCAAAGCACAAGATTAACGCAAATAGACTTAGCCTGTCCGCAGCAGTTCATTTGATACTTTATTAACTTTTTTAAAGCTAGTAAGGCTTGTCTCGGTTTTTTGAAAAGTTGAAGGAACAGGTGTAGTATATCTGGCATACCTGTAGTTTTTCGAATTAATCCGACAAATGCCAGGACTGCGCTGTGCCATGCTAATTCAAAGCGTGTTTCCCGATCTGCTCAGCCGTTCTGGCAAGTTCTTCATCTTGGAGAGCACGCGGAGCTGATGAGAAAAGCGTTCTAATGCAGTTTTGTTTACTTGCGTTGAGATCAGTTCAGCATCAGTCATGCTCTGTCAAAGGTCGTACCCGTTTATTGCGGAGGGCGAAGAAGTTTTGGCAAACGTTTTGTATATTTGTCCAGCTTTCTGTTTCGTCATTATTGCATCACTACTGTCATAATTCTTTCCGCTCAGTGATGTGAAAATGGACGAACGACTAGAAAAGAAAAATAGTTTAACCGTGACACTTCGCTCGACTTTGAAGCCACTTTTTCTAAGTTTCAAAAATTTTAAGCGCTTTTTCTAATTTCAAAAATTTTAGCACACCAACGACACTTCAACAAACTTTTACGAATTTGCACCTGATTTGTCAATTTCAAAACAGTTTTTGCCACATTTTAATTTTATCCTATTTTCCAGTTGCAGGAAGACAGGTATTGCTTGATAAGAAAAAGATGTTGCACACTTACACACTTCAACGGCACTGGTAACAGACGTGATGCAGCAAACGCTTGACCAGCTATCACTAAAGCATGTTCTGTGTGACATGCGACAACGGTGTGAAACTGTATTAACGCTTTTCAGCTTTGGGCATGAAAATATCGTTGTGCTGGGCTCAGAAAATTCCATTGATTCACCGTTTCTGTTTTGCGAAAAATTACTAACAATAAAATACAAGACGCGGTCTCATGGTTGGTACAGCCGTTCACCCGATTCTATACGCCGGACGTATCAAGCGCAAACAATGGGTTAGAATGCTAAAGTAGTACAAACGTGACCATTGAAGCCTGTCGGAGATAAATGTCGTAATAAAAGCACAGGTGTTTCCAATCAATCACGTCTCGTGAATCCTGAGTCAGTTGCCCGTGTCTTCGGCGTCATAAACAAGCGTAGGCCGAACGTTTTTGCCAGCCTTAATTTAGCCACATGTTGCGCGGCCAGAAATACCCGTGATAATTATTGAAAGTTTTGAGAACGATTGCCAAATAATTGCGAAACAAACGAAGTAGCTTTTCGATTTTGTGTACTTTGACTCTATAAATATTTAAACCTACGCGTGTTTGAACAAAAGTTAAAGTTTTGCCGAGAAAACATATCCATCTTTATATTAGCTGTACATGCCGTTGCAGTTGGCTACAATCAAGCTCCTTCTCGTGAGTCTTTGCACATTACAATTTCTGTGAACTTTTCATACATGGAAAACACATCAATAACGCTCGTTTCTGTTTATGACTGATTCTTTTCTGCTAAAACCATTAAGTCACTGAAAACAGTTTTTTTTTCTGGCAGTGAATAGCGTTAATTTCCCTGTTTTTTCATCTGCAATGAGGGTGAAAAACTGGGAAATAAACAGCCACTGCTATACGTTATAAATGTCTCAGTGAACGAAAAACCTATGGTTTGAAAAATTTAATAAACGTTTTTGCAACATTACTCCCGCAACAGCCATTGGCATCAAAATGAAAATCATCTTTACAGGTTGCAGTAGCTGTATATATTTTGTCTACTCATTTGGCTTAGACTCATGGTCCATATCATAGGGGTTAACATTTGTTTCTACTCAAGGTAGCAAATGTCTTGGTGAATAAGTTAGCTTGATGCTGACAAACACATTCGTGGGGCGATTGTGCAAAGTTCGATAGATTTTGTATAGGCCATGCTGAGGCGTTTAATACAAGGCTGTGTGTACTTATTCCACTTTTGGCAGGCATGCGTTCGCATGAAATGGCACGAAACATAGAATTTTTTACTGTAGTTGATCACTGAGCGAAGGTGCCTGTATATTAATAATTTAAACGTGATGCTATTTTCAAATCGACAGGTTTCCTGAAGCACCTAGTTTTGAGATAGAAACCGTTTTTCGAGATAAAAAAATCCGTTTGTAACAGGCCATGAGTTTTGGCAGAATTCTGAAAACAATTTTCCTATCACTCAATCAAAGCCAGCATAAAATTGTTCATGAAAACCGCTCATACTCGTATTACGTCGTGCTAACCAGGGTTGCGGAGTCGGATATAAAATATCCGACTCCAACTCCGGCTCCGGTCTTTCCAAAATTTCTGGCTCCGACTCCGACTTTACAAAATTTCCGACGCCCGACTCCGACTTGTTAACATAAAGGGAATGAAATTTGACAGTTAAAATCAATGGAAATCGTGGTGCACAGCAAGAAATCTCTGTTTCAACATTTCAACAGGAATTCCCAGTTTGGGAGTGTGATGTAAAAATGATTAAATTGGACTTCCGGAGTCGGAGTCGGACAAAAAATCCGACTCCGACTCCCAGTGTTGTTGGGAATCCGACTCCGGCTCCAACTCCGCAACCCTGGTGCTAACCTCAATCGTCTGCATTCGACGATCATACCGGCGCTTTCACGTAAAACGATAAACCAACACCCAGTTCTTGTTGCAATACCAAATTTGTTGTAAATCATAAATAGCTCTCAACAGCTGCTGTAACAGTGCGCTTGAGCTAGGGATCTTGGAAACAGTGTCATCTTTGCAAGCAATGAACTCAAATAAAATTAAGGTAGACCTACTACATACACTTTTGAATGAATGCGCATGCATTAATTGCTTGCAAAGAGTAACTGCGTATGCATGCTAAAAACGCGAGATGAAGTTGAGTTTTATTTTGCAGCACTACACACTGAACCGTTTCGCTAACTCACCACAAGCTTGCTGGCGCCTCTCGTATCCGCGTGCTGCTTCAACATTGCGCATTGTAGCCTACAAGTAACGCGCATACAGTATTCGAGATAGTTGAGCGTACAAATAAGACGCAAGCGCAACACATGCAACAGTGATCCAATCGATGCCGGCAGCTAATGATGTCTTGTTTTCAGTGAAGGCTCTTCCCCTTAACGTCAGCCGCTCGCGCTTCGTATTGTAATGCTTTTGCAATGTCAAGGCAAGACGACTGGATTAGTTGACAGGCGGCGTCTCTCGTCGTCATAACTGGTTCCGCTGATTTCCGAAGCTTTTTTCCAGTTTTCTTATTTGTCAATCGCCAGGAAAGATTGCTGCAAACGCCGATTTTTGACGTTTTGGTGCGTAACCGATCGGGAAATGAACCGTCGACCTACCAACAGTGCGGCAGATGCTGTAACCATAAGACCACCGCACATCTTTCCGTATAGGGAGAATCAATAGCAAGGGTTTTCTTATTCTAGTATGTATCGAAAGGAATCCTTTTACAGCCAAAATCTGACGCAGTGATGTTTACCGAGTATATATTTCGCCTGAGCACGCATCATAAGCGTTTATTCAAATAGCAAATTCTTATTCCGAACGAAATCATGTGGTACAAAGCAATGAGGTTGTCTCATGGTTATCATACAGCAAGAAAACCATATCAAAATTATTGGAATAACCTTAATTTTCTGTAAAAAGATTACAGACCTTTTATTCTACAATCGTTTCCAAACATAAAATGTTTGAGAAAAAGTGAGAGAACTTGATCGAAAAAAGGGGGAGAAAGTTCCAGCTCTTTAGGGTGCACTAAGAGTAAGAACGACTTGCTGGTATCTTCGTGGGTCATAAAATTGGCATGCCGTCAATGATGAAGCAGAAGATACCAGGTTCGGTAGAAAGAGACATTTTTTCGAAGTAGTCAAAAAGTACAGGAAAACGATTTTATAAAAATTCTGGTTTCAACAGCTGGTGTATTTCACGAAAAGTATCAATTATTGGAATCAAGTTTTTCGCCGCTGGAAGGGCCTAGATATGATTTTTAACAAGCAAACGTAACTAAAAAACAAAGCCAAGTATGCAACGAGCGAGAAAACAGTGAGGGAAAGGTTTCCGCGTTGATGTTTTTGCAAAGATGTGAGAATTGTTTCTATGTGGTTCAGTTGAGAAAATTGACTTAATACTCAAGAAAATCTGCTTGATACGCAATGCATTTGTAGAAATCATTACACTTCAGTAAGGCCAATTAAACTGTGTCAAACCTGCTATTCCAGCATCAGCATTTCCTGTACTTGATATAATTTCAAAAGCACTCACTAATCTATGCCGGTTTGAATTGCCCGTACAATTGAAAGGCTTTTGCGGAGGTGATTTGTTTTCATCCAAAATAACTTCCATTCTTGAAGGTCATGGAAACAATATATGTTCAAACGCTTGCTTTCAAAACCACAGCTATATGCCATGCTTGTTAGGTCATTTGCTGCGACCTGAAGAACGCTTCGTTGGCGCTTGTGGGAAAGGGATAATGTTATCTTGGGGGCAAGGCCGATTACTTTATTACACGAGCCCTCTTGGCCTTTCTATTCAGCACTGTGCCGTGAAATAAAAAAACGTGTTACAATAGCAGTCTTTTGTCCTACAACAAAACATGAATTTTGCGGCTTAACTTTTCTTCAGCGTTAGTGATGGCTTAAACGATAACGTCTCATTCTTGTCGTTGGACAAGCAATGTAGCGAACACAAAAGTCCAATAGGTCTTCTCTGTGTTTTCTGGAAGTTAAGGAACGTATGTAAGACAGTATGCGAAATGGTAAAACGTTTCTGCATGGCAAACACATTCTTTGCTAAAGAGCGACTCGTTTGTTTAATATCCAGGCTTAATGTGTGTACAGGAGCTTGTTTCTTTTTTTTATAAATTATGCTCGACCTATAACTTCTGCTTTTTGACGCCATGCAAACCCAACGTACAACATCCGCTGGCTACCGTCTTCCTCTTGGCGAAACATCCGCTGTTCATCGTATCGCCACCAGAGCTGAAGGAACACAGACAACAGCATCGATCAAGAAGCCTGGATCGAGCCAAATAGACAAGTGCGACGAAGTTGCATGGAACAAAATTTGGAGGGAACAGGTCAAAAACGAATGGAAAGGAGTGCAAGACTGGTATGTCATAACCGGTAAACTTGAACTTTGTTGCTGTGACAGCCTAATTAGTATTAACCGTTGCAGCCTGTATTCGCTGGGCTGTGCACACTCTAAACTTGGACATCAAGCATCCGTTTTTTCGCGTAATGAACACTCGCTGCTATCCCAGTTCCAAAAGTTTAAGGTCATGGATCATTTTTAAAAGATTTATAGTATTTGAACCCATACGTAATTGTCAAAAATTTTAAATAAATCTTTCATTGGCAGTGTAAGATTCTTAACCAAAATTTTCTCAACGTTTGTATATTTAAGCAGCATGTAGAAATCCTATTATAACAAACATAACGTAATTAAAACATGTTATCGACTTCGATAAACATTCGGAATGACCCTTCCTCATAACATAACTAAACAGGATTTTTTATTTCTTTACTCTGCAGATACCTAGTACCTACCATTGCAAGCTAGGTGTTCCCAACTGCTTCGCACACTTTTTTGACTGCAAATTCGTTAATTAGTGTGTTGCAGAAGTTAATTTTATGAAGAAGATTCAGTTCTGCAACGTGTTAGTAAACCAAGATCTTGCCATTGTGATCATGCAGCGTGTATGATTTTTTAACTCTGCAGAAGAGGGTTTACCTGAGCAACACGTTGCCGTTAGGAGTTTAGGGATAAACACAGCTGGGTTGCGAATGCCTTTTCGCATAATTTTCGTTTTCACAGCATTCAATTAAGTCTTATCTCGGCGCATTCAGCTGATGCTCTTTCATGCTATTTTTCTCTTTATATCAGCATATTAATTGATGAAATTTTGTTGGAAAATCGAAAAGTGTTTTGATTGCACAAAGACATGGGCTCAATTACAATTTTTTAGGGATGACTGAACAAACATAACTTTTAAAAACTCGGGAAAATCCTCACTATCGGAAGCGCTAAACGTATGCATCTATTTGCTGGATAAAGAAATGACTGTTCTCAACACGAAAGCTAGAGTGCTTACCATTCTTTTTGAGTGTAAACGCCAAATTTTGCATTTGAGAAAGTTGTTAAAGGGGAGCTTCAGTCGGTATCACCCTGATTGCGCTATTGCACCAATATATTCTGTTATAGGCATACCCAGGGCCGTAGGTGAACCAAATGTGCAAGCAAATTTTTTGTTTAATTTTTGCGTTTTTGCCCAACTTTCTGTTTTTCAATTATCACACAGATTTCGCCTAACGCTTCCCAATGTTTTCAGCATAAATAGAGGAATTAGAAAAAATCTTTTGAACACATATTTTGCAGACAAGCTAAAAAAGTTTGTTTCCGAGACAAATTTGCATTTGGCACCTAACATCAACAACTAGTTTTTGTGACAAAATGTTTTTTGTAAATTTCCAAAAGTATCATCCAACGTTACCAAACTTTTGCTTGACCTTTTCTTTGCTTGAAGACAACTATCATATGGGTACATCAATATATTCATCAAACTGAAGAGTGATTCTTGGGAAAAGCAAAACCTTTGATGCACAGTGAAATAAACCTGATTACATGTTTCTACGGTGTACGCTACTACGCTTTACTTGATGGATGACTGCATGCTGTACGAAAGGTATTGACTTTAAATTTTCCTGGCCCGACATTCCTTCCGCATCATCTGTGACATCTCTACTGCTAACCTGTTTCTTGCGCATGGGTTAGTGCACTTGCCAACTTCCACACTTCTGTGCGCTGCTGCCATTCTACTACAGGGGTCACCTCGTAACGTAAGCAAACTTCTCTCTGCATTCGTCCCAAAATTTGCGCAAATTCCTCAGTAAAATCATAACTGCTGGACCTGCTGGTGTTAGTTGGGTGGCTTTACTTCGCAGATATCAGTCAGAGTTGTTGAAGATGCTGCAACATGTCATCCCAATCTTCGCGCGCAAGCAAAACTTAAATGTTGACCATACGTGTTAGTTGGAAACTTCCGCGAAAGAAAGATTTCGAAAATCTTTCTTTCGCGGAAGAAAGTTTCCAACTAACACGAACATATTGTATATAAAAGCTATGATTTTCTCGATCAGACGGTAAACCGCAGCATTGTGAATCTACTGTACTTTGTAAGCACTGAACATGAAAGNCAAGCGTAGAAATTATAACCGCAACGAATTCTACAACTGAGCATCTACCAAACTTGCACATANATTTAGATCGGACTTTGTAAGTGTCATTTAAAAGCGTTAGATGGTTAACTGTGAAAAAAACAATTCGGAGTGCATTTGCNATGCCATCAGTCTGCAGACAACGCTTCCATTAAGCGATAATTACGGACATAATCTTCTCACTGCGCCAAATATAGGGGAAGCTCCGTGACCTACGCCGCCCGTTGCACATCGCCTTCGTTGACTTGATCGCAGGATTTGATACACACAGTGGAGCACGGCTATACATCGTTCTTAAACAGTGATTCCCAAACTGGGGGTAAATTACCCCCAGGGGTAATAAACGATTCTTCAGGGGGTAATGCGGAAGCAAAACCACAATGCTGTTCTATTTTATGAGCGATCACTGCGAAATACTGAGGGTAATAATAATAATCGACATAATCGCTACCTTGATTCAGGTAATGGCTCGAACAAGTCTGGGAACCACTGTTCTAAAAGTATGGGCTGCCCGCTTACACTTCTTGGCCCTATGGAAACACGTATTTCATTTGAGGGTGTTCTTTATCAGCTCCCATTTAGCTGATAAGTGGCATAAAGCAAGGTTGTGTTCTGTTTAAACTCTGTTTTGAATCTTCTGTGCTGTTTTCTGCCGTGCATTCCATGAAAATGGCAAAAAGGACATCAGTTATGGAATATATCTGCGCACCTGCACAGATGGCAGAATGCTTAGCCTTGCAAGATTCCGTGCCAAGACAAAAAATCACAACATCTTGGCATAGTCGTTGGAGATGCTGGGGATGCAAAGGGTGTGGTCACCCCAACACCTTACAAGGTTGCGAAAATCGGGGAAAAGTTAGAAAAACCGAGAAAAAATTTTGAAGATTTTTTAAATGCTATCATGAATCTGACAGATTAACATATTTATCACATTTTTGAAAAAAATTTAAGTGATGATATTTTTGAGATCCACTGTCAGTGCTTTCAATAAGGTTAATTGCAAACTCCTTTTTTCTGTGGGTGACTGAGAAAATGTTAAACTTGATCTTCTGTATGCCCGCAATAAAGTTATATAGTTGTGTGTCCCTTACCCACGTTTATTGTGTTGGAAGACGCTACAACTTCTGTCGTTTTTTGCTCTTTAGAAGGAATTTAGCACTTCATTTTTTCGGGCAAAAAGCCAATAAATCGGGAAAAAATATTCGCACCGACAAACATTTTTGTTCCCCTAATAAGGCCAGGGGTAGGCAAACTATAACGTACCGGGGGCCGCATGCGCCCCGCTGAGCATTTTTTGCGGCCCACGTATACACAATGCGCACTTTTAGTATTTTTGTGCTGGTCGAGTATCAAAATATGGTAAAATAAAGCACAAGAAACATGTAATAAAACACCATCCTGTTGATAAAATGAGCTAAGGTTGAATATTAACAGCATAGATGTATTAAAACAAAAATATTAGGAAAATGATATTTCATATAAAAAAGTGTAATTTGTAGAAGCTGGAGGTTCGCTGGCAGTGGCGATTCTATGGGGGGCCTGGGTGGGCCATAGCCCCCCATATTTTTGCTTGGCCCCTTGTTTTGCCCCCCCAGTTTTTTCATAAGTTCCTGTTCAAGTTCGTTGACAGTAGAAACCTTTCGGCCAGCAATATTTCAAACCATAATTTAGAAACCCTCTAGCCTGCATTCAATATTGCCCAAATGCATGATAAGCTGTGTTGTTGTTTTTGCCTCCCGGGTGACTAGAGTTGTTTATGACGACACACACCAGTAGTTGCTCGGATTCCCCGTGAAATTTAGTCAGACCGCGATCGTGGTGTTGAAAAATTCATTTTGAAACTATGAATCAGTCGCAGGTATTGGAAGACTGATCTTTCGTTCATTTCAGTGTGAGATGGAACTGGAATATATTACTGTCAGCAGATTTGTTGCTTGTCCCAGTAGCAAAATGTTTGTGAAAGTATTAAGAATTGGTTTCAGTTAATTTATCCGAATTAATCTTGGCTGCAATATTGCGTTCTGCTGCCTTGTTTACAGTATATGACTTCGAAACATCTTACGTGAGTGTTTTTTTGCTACAGCCTTACATCTACCCATACATATCCTGCAACCTCATGAAATTTCGTACGGGTTTTCTGTAATGATTCAGAAGCAATTCTTTCGCGTATTTCAACTCTCTGCCCCAGAGATCAAACATTTCTATGAGAAAAACGCTTGAAAAAATTCGCAAATCATATTCATTCGGTGCAAATGATTTAAAACATGAAGTAACTTTGGCAAATAATTTGCTTCGGAAAGAGTCGAAGCTGCCTGTATCGCTCGAACAATTTTTTTTCATTTATAGCTATAACCTACTTAAAGAGCTGCTTTTGATTGTTATTGGTAGCTCAGTAGCTGTAACTCTTCCCGCCACGAGCGCTTCATGCGAGAGAAGTTTTTCAAAAATGAAATTATTGAAAACAATTCCCGGAAATTCCATGACCAGTGAAAGATTGGGTAACATTGATCCACTTTCAGTTGAAAGGTACGAGCTGAAAAATAGATTTAGATGATTTTGTTTATGAATTTGACAGTCGACATGATTGATAATCGAAGGATTAAGTTACGTTGAGGTGATGATGATATAAATTCTAACGTAGACTCTGCAAGGATCTGTGTGTGAGTTGTCTGAATCTGTTTAGGTGTAGAGTTAGTGCGTTCAACGCAGGGTTGAAAATTTAGCTTTTGAGGATCAGAGGATTTAGCTTTTGAGGATCAGATTCAGTGTGAATATTAAAATGAACGACTTTGTTGGGAGTATTCTGCAAAATAAGTTTTACGCCTGCTGTTGCATGTTACTAACAGGTACACGCCATAAACGCCGATGCACACCTACCTGCGGCGCTGCTTTGCTGCTTTAGATGCCACTGGTGCCGAAACCTCGCTGCTGTTAACTGCATCCTGCACTGAGTAATCCTCACCCTATCCACGCTGCAGATGGGCATTACACTCGCAATAGTAGTTGCATATAACATTGCTGTGGTTACACCACAATCACAAAATGCCCATAAGCTACCACATAAACTGATTAGTCAGTAGTCACCAATCCATTGGCAAATGGCTTATTTTTACGTGTTTTGTAATAAGAATATTTTGAAGAAAACTAGTTGGCTGTCAACAGCCTACTTGTCTCTGTATCAAGATGTAATTCTTTCATGTGAATTGTATTCACTTTCGTGGAGCTGTTTTCGTTCATGTGGGGCAGGCACAATTGTGTACGGGAAATGTTTTTTCGTTTTACATGTGCAGTGCTGTGGAAGCTGCATGGTTAGCACAGAATATTCGAAATAGCAGTACACGTGTGTGATTGCATCTACAGTGGCGTTTAGGCAAGGCCACCTAGAGAACAAGGCCGTTCAGCGTGCGTCAAAAAACGTGACTTAGTCACAGCGAATAGTCATCTGTCTCGGGTATGCGATGCATTCAGTTGTGCTGCGAGAAGGTATTTTGCGATATTTTTATTTAAACTGTACAGTGTACACAGGCATGGCAATACTTTGCACAAATTCCTTGACATCTATGACACACTTAATAGTTAACACAAACTTTTCAGCGGTTTAATCAAAACGTTCATCGCGAAATGGCTATGCATAAGCATGAAGTGAGTGCTTACACTTGTCAAATCAAGTTAAAGTCTGCAATTTTCTCTTTTTTGATAATTTATCATTGGTAAGCAGATCATTTCTTTTAAAACAATAATTGTTCAGCAGAA
>JGI24158J21664_10008276_pt1 | contig 13828 bp, 13 predicted proteins | sample Ectturendosymbi3_FD_21664 | JGI IMG/M metagenome (IMG submission 21664) | reverse complement strand
ATCAATAATCAGCAGCAAATTGCAAGTTGTTTGATACAGTATTAAGTTAGGTTATTACACACACTACTACATCACTATCACCTGTCTTATTCAAATAGAATGATTCAATATATCAATGATGCGCTTGACATACTTTATTTGCAGTTTGTCTTTCCCAGTTTCCCATTATGTTTTCAACCGCCGCAATTCAAGAAAAGACCATTCAGCTAAACATGAGTTGCAGGTATTGTAAGCAAGTATTCTTGCAGCTTTGGCAAAGTGGAAAAAGTCTACCTAATCCATTTGAAGTTGACAACTGTGTGCATTGTACAGTAGTTTTGATTTTATTGTTGCAAGTGAGGTTATGACAAAGTTCATATTCCGATCCCAGAAAATCTAGATTGAAAGAGTAGAAACCTGAGATTTACTTCAAGCTTCAGTTGGGAGGTACCTTCTTTCAGCTCTACATCTGCAAGCAAAAGCAGCACATTTGAGTCTTTGTTTGCTAATGTTACAGATAATTCTGAAGGGGCTCTGCCAATTGTATCATAGTATATATAAAAAAATTTCCATGTCAGATGGTTCATTTCCAATTTTTTTATTTTCCCCACACAAAGCCGGCATTCTTTTTGAAGGCATAAGTTGAACGATGCAAAGACAGACTTATGGTTTGTCCACTGCAGTTTTGAAAACTTTTGAATGCTTTCCGAACATCCCGAATAGCAAAGAAGTTTTCCATAATCCTGTAGTTTCTTGGAGTAGAAAAAGTTCCAAGCGATGTTCATGGGCTGTTGCTATATCAATTTCCTTACCCAGGAGATATGGTGTCAGGGGATTTGTTAATAAAAAGATAAATTTCAAAACTTGTAGACCCAGATGGAACTGGAAATCGTCAACAGCAATAAATAGGCCTCTGGCATGGACGCAACATTGCTTCAAGGCAAGTAGAATCCTAAAAATTTGACCGTCTATAGATTTCACTGCCTCCAAGTGGCAAGTCCAATGTGTTGCGCAAAACGACTTCAGTTCAGTGTATTTTCCAGATTTGTCATTGTCAGTCAAACTCTTTAAAATTGCTTCCTTTTTTGGTGAGTGAAAAAAGTGATGTAAAGACTGAACAATCCCGAGTGCATTTCTCAATATAGTGTTTGCTTCCAGGGTTTCTTGAAAGAGCTAAGTTTACAAGATGCGCAAAGTAGTGCACATGAACTGCTTGCGATATAATCTCTAACATCCTGGCATCTACTCATTTGAGAACTCCACTCATGTTGGCTGCTCTATCAAAGCAATGATCAATCATACTCTTATTATTTAACCCTAATCTTCAAGTACACACTTTTACAAGAAGAAACAGTGCCTCATCCTCAGTCCGTGGATTATAAAACTCAATAAAGCTCTCCCGAATTTTTTGCATGAAATAGCGAAAGCATATTGAGAGTTGTTAAATATTGCTTACATCAGTTGTTTCATAAACAATGAAAATTGAAGCATTAGCAATATTTTCACAAAGTGTTTGTCTGACCAGTCCAGCTTCTTGTCCATAATTTCATTCCGAATATCAGGAGAAAACCATAGAGCACGGGTTCTCAACCTTTTCAAGCATGTGGCCCATTTAATAAACAGAGGATCCATGGCCCACCAAATATACAGCTACTCCAATGCAACAGCTGTGCACATAGAGCAAAAATAAAAACAACCGAAAACAGCATTTGATAACACAACGTGCGCTACAATAAAATCAAAGGCTGAACTTGTTTGTTGTTAGAAAGTAAAAATATTCCAGGCTCAATACGTGATAATGCACAGATCAAGTCATCTTCCACATTAAGCCAGCTTCTAGCTTTCATTTTCATGGCAACAAGAGCCCCTGTTTCCGAGAGTCATCTTGCAAAACGTACTCAACTGCAATAATACAAGGCCGTGGCCCACAGGTTGAGAAACCCTGCCATAGATTGTGCGTTTTATGCTTTTTGTTCAAGTTTGAATGACAGCCATAGTACATCTCTTCACCTCAAATGAAGCAGCTTCAAACGTTTAACACGGTTTGCATCTGATACTTGACCAACGTGAACGCGGTCTCTGCATTATTCCCCCAGGGAATATCTTGCTTAGCAGTAAAAATCAAAGCTTCGACAATAATTTGTAAATATTCTACAATTTTCTTCATATCCCTTCAGACTGATTGTAAAGGTCATCTACTTTCCCATATATGCTTGATGGCTTTTACTATTGCAGAGTTTACGCAGTTGTTGGGATTTTCGCCGGTTTGAAAACATGTGCTATTAGCGCTTCTGACCAGGGAATTGTTCAAAACTGTTGAGATTTTATTCACGCTTAACCATGGAAAGTATAGTTTACTGGATTGAAGTCTCGTTTACTCCACTCGGCAGGATGCTGTTTTGGATTGCATGAATCCAGAACTGGCTGATAGGGTCCGTGAAGATCACTACAGATCANTTGAGAATTGTTTTGGCGTAGTGCAGCAGAATGTTCATTTGAACAAACTTCAAGAACAGTACCAGTTACAGACTCACAACGTTAAAAGTTTCATCAACAACAAACATTGGAGTAGTATTATTGGCGACGTCAGCACATTTTGTGCCCAATTTTTTGAGATTTTGCCCGAATTTTCGACCAAGTCAAAATTTCGGGGGTGCACTTGCATCCCCAGCTCCCACACCACTGCCTCTTCGTGGTGACGAGCACTTTAGATTATAGAATGATGCCATTTTTCCTCTCACGACACACATCATATTTGCAATAGCGTTGTCCCACCCACTCTGTGTTGCAGCCACCCCCACAAAACCCATTTGCATTTATGGCACTTTCAGCGTCCACTTTAAGTTCTTGTAATAATTGCGCGATACTGTCCAACACGAAGCTCAATTTGCTAACCAATTTCTGAAAATTTTGTGTGGTCTTTTGCATAAAAAAACAGCAAGTTGTGGAATATCGCACCGTTGTTTGCAGTGGTCATGTTGATGATGCTTAAAGTTTGATAGGCTCAAAAAGCTTCGCTCTTCGCCTTGCCATACGTTGGCTTTGTGGCGTTTGTTAATCGACGCGAACAATCCATGAGCTGGCCCCCAAAACACAACTTTTCCCGCCATGTGCGCAACAACACGACGCGCTCCNGTGACAACCCAGCCTGTGCGAAGCATGTAACGTAAGAAGTAAGCGGACGGCAATAGCGGGCTGNTAATAGTATTTGATGTTAAGCAACGGGTTTTTCTTGCACGGCCCGGAGGAAGTCAGCCGAAGAAAAAGTCCCGAGTGTATCAACGGTAACAATGTATTGGACCCTCCTCCGAGTAAAAGCGTCTGGAATTTCCGACCGTTGCTTTGTGATGCACCGTCTTGTCTTGTGACTAACGAATTATCTGCTAAGTATGGCTGCGAATGCCAGATGTGATTCCTGCACCCACGTCTAAATCTGATATTCGTGAGTGCACGGCACCGCTCATGTCCCTGCTGTTGAGCGGCTGGGTGTTGCTGGTCAAAACTTGACACCAGTAATCAGTTGGGAAAAAAGTTGGCTTATCGGTTAGCTGTTTAAATTCGGTCGATCAGCAGAAGTTTTCAAAGTATGTCTCGGAGGTCTCGTGTAAACAGATCGGGAGTTAAGCACATTCACTTCAGCTTTTCAAATTGTTTTTTTGAGAAAACGTTTTTATATATTTATACAGGGAAGATTACGAAACTCCGCGAACGCACCCTTCAATCATCAGAGTGGTTCTCACCCCTTGTATCCCATGCATCCCATGGCATCTCCTTTCATGGTTGCACCCAATCCATTCATTCTCGCTGACCCTGCGGCGTATTCCTATCCTGGTTTGCATTGTTTTTTTTGTGATTTCAATTTGATTTTTGACTGTGCTTCTACCAATGTCCGGCTGAACAGGTTGCGTTAACTTTTATCGTCTAAATTATCTTTGCGAGGATGGCCGTTCAAGTGATATGAAACGCATTTGGTTGAATAAATGTTCGGGCTGCCGAACTATGGAAACTGGAAAGTGTCATATACTTCTATGTGCAAAATCCGTCGAAACATGTTGAACAATAACTAAAACTGTGTCATGCGAGGTGAATTTTTTGCCGTTACGGCCAAAACAGCGATCGTTGCTTTTGCTTGACCGATACGTCAGTAAACCTTAAAATCAATCTAAACCACTACTTTAATTTGGTTTCAAATCAGGAAGAAAGCATTGCAAGATTTCCACTTCACTTTTTTCTAGCCTTAAATCTTGCATATGCATTTCTGTCAGTTTAAGCTACGGTTGCTGAGAATCGTGGTGAGGCATGACCTCCTAGATGAATGATGCTTATCTAGGAGGCCTTGAGTGAGGTTGACTGTGCCGGTGCTGTCGGTGTGTTTCAGCTGCGCTACTAGGACAGTAGTTTATCACTTGTGATGCGTACATATCAGTCGAATCTTTCTTCGCTCAAAAAAGTTGCGTAACATTTTTAAAGGTGTGAGAGAAGCAGAATTTGGTTGGTTTTAAGCGATTTGCACAATTAAAAAGCATTTTGCTATTAGGTCAGCTTCAGAAAAACTAGAAAATTCAAGATGCATGACATTGATAATAATTAACAACAGTTAACTTCTGTCATCGGGCACGTCCACTCTCGCATGCACAGGCAGGTCAAAACTGATGTATCCAATTTGCTGTCCCTATCATTCCATATCAACTTGACTCAGTCTTCTGTTTTCCAAGTAAATCATAGTTAGAGCTCCAAAGTTGCATTACCCAGCTTCAATGGATCAAGCAGCAAGATATTCCGTGCAGGAGAGGATCAAGATTGTTGACGCCTATCTCGCGACGAAACCAGCTGTCCAAACTCAACAACAATTTCGGAGGGACTTTCCAGGCAGACGTCAGACAATGTTTGAAGCTGTCTCCAAGGAAATCCACGAGATGTTTATTTCAGGAGACAGATCATTCAAGCAGTTTAGTAATGCGCATAATGCACCAGGTTCTTCACCTGTTTCCATATAAGATAACAGATTTTACAACTTCAGACCGATGCAAATAAGGCTGAGAGACATGCCTTTGGGCAGACCATCAGCCAGCGAATCGAAGACAATCCTGATTTCTTGGACTTCATTTTTTCAGTGACGAGGCAAATTTCCACCTTAGTGTACACTGAACAAACAGAATATGCACTTTTGGGTTCAGGTTCAGCCTCGTGAGCCTCAGTACCGATTAGCACTTAGTGTGGAAAAAGTGACAGTTTGGTGCGCGTTGGGTTGTGATGGCGGTATCGTGCCATACTGATTCGAGCATGCTGATGGACATCCGGTAACTGTGAACGCAGAGCGATACATTGAACTCATGAGAAGAAAATTAATCCCGGCGCTGAGGCGGAAGCGAAGAGTGTACGTGTATACTGTGATGTATCACCAGGATGGAGCAACGCAGCTTTGCTCCAATGCTTCACTCATACCTCCATTGTTACTTCCTGGAGGCAGGACCATCTCCGGTCATACCGGCCACCCTTGGCCTGCACATTCTCAAGCCAGGGGTGCGCAACCTGCGGCCGTGCACGTGTAATTTAAAATAAATTTGTGGCTTCCGTGCATATTAATAAAAGCTCTTTGTCAACTGTATGAGGACACCTAGTAGAAAGACAGCCAAACAGACGCGTGGGAGCAGGCAAGGCTCGGTGTGTGGAAGCAGAACTGAAACAATGCAAAAAAATCTTGCACTCGCTGGCGGCCGTACTTCATAAAAATAAACGCAATGCGGCCGGCATTACCATAAGGTTGTGCATCCCTGCTCTGGACATATCCCCTTTGGATTATCTTCTGTGGGGATACCTTAAGGACAGGTTGTATCTATGCCAGCAATCCCCAAACTATTGATGCGCTCAATTACATTCGACCGGAGATCAGGAGAATTCCCCATGAGATGTGGGACAGGGTCATTACAAACTTCAATGTGCGAGTAGTCACAGTGATTCAGCGCCAAGGAGCTTGTATCAAGCACTTTATAAACTATTGAGCTGTACTAACAAAATGCTGGTGTACGAGGAAAAAACTTACACCACACAAAGCTTACACATGTCTGTAAGACAGGCTTACGAAAAAAATTGCTAAGTATTGCCTTCAATGCTACTTTCCCAAAAATGGATACATCTTTTTAGACCACCCTGTACAAAAACGACGCTGATGACTTTTGCTGCAGTTGCGTAGGTATTAGTCACTGTCACGATCGAACCTTGGAACGAGAATTTAGTTGGATACTGTCAAGGTTTATGTGATTTGAGGTTTGGGCTACTTACAAAAGGTTTGATAAATTAGCTTTATGACAGGCTTGCAATTTTGTTGTGAAGTTGAAATTAGGTGAGAAAGGTTAAGAATCATATTACATGGTACGCGTTATAGGCAACGCACTGGAAACTGTAAATGCGAAAAGGCGAACATGAATTTGATACGTTTTGAGTGCAGATATAAAACGGCTACTGCCTGTTGATATTAACAAGACTACTTCTTTGCTAGGAGTTGAACATCTAGGACTAGTTAAATAACTAAGCTACACGTAAGTTGCAAGGAAACCCGGCATATCTCAAAGGCTCTTGGTAGGAAAATGCATGGCGCGGAAACATACCGCGCAGTGTCGAACAGGGTGTCAACTAAAAGTGATCAACTTGACTGACCAGATCTTGGGCCAAATGTCGAATTGCTTTCCTTGTTATATTTTGTCATGTCTCCGCGTCAAATATTAGGAGAAAGTTGTCATGAGAATTTGCTGCTGACATCGACGGTTGCGTTTTCTGCGTTTACCTCACACACGCTTACATCCAAACTTCTAGTGCTGGTCGTACACCGCGAGTAACGTGTGGTTAGTGAAACTTACATCTGTTGACGCAATAGATTTGTGTTTTTTCTGAATACTGAGCGGTTAAGCTTAACACAGATTTGCTTAAAAGCCGGCAAATCACCAAATTAATCTCCTTTTCGGAGTAAGCTTTACATTTGAAATCCTTCTGTTTGGCGTGTGGTCACTGGCAATGCTAAGGCTGGCTTTTTTGTCTGAACCCAACAGCTGGCAATAGTTGCCTTCTTACAACTTTTTTACCCATGCTCATTTATGCAGGACCAGTTCCCGGCCGGCCACCTATGCCCTTTTTCTTCCTTCCACCTCCCGTTCCTCCTGTGGGAGCTCCCGCTGTGGGCCACGCGCCGGTGTCGACGGCACCGGCAGCAGCTTTGCCGCAGTTTGTCGGAAACTACAGGTGAGTGACGTCGTTTGTTCGAAACCATGCAAAGCGGGTTTCTTTCATTAGTCGGCGCTCTGTTCCTTTCACGCTATCCGTGCAAACGCAGTAGCGCGAGGATTGGGCAACAAGGCCGAGCCGGTGCTTTTCCCATCGCAAAAACCATGAATGTTTGGAAGTAGTTCTTTCGGAAATCCGTTGTTGAAGCGCGCGTGACTCACGTGTGCACCAGGAAGAATGGCAGCAAAAAGCGTGTTTGTTTGTTCACCGGCTTGTGAAAGGCTATTTGTTTGCTTTTTAAAATCAGCCGATACGACATCTTTTCTCAACCTAGGAAAGGTTTCCTTATGAGAAGTTTGGTTTGTGGAAGCTATCATCAGGTAGTGCAGAAATTTCTCTGTCAATTTTGTTGCCGCAAAGATTTAAGTTTAGGCATTTATCTCAACTGGTGTTTGTCAAACTTCTCCATCTCGTGGACTCTCAAGTCATATATATTATTATTGCGGCTCCAGGAATACTCAGAACCAGCGTTTCATACACATTTGTGGGTCACGGACCCCTAGTACATCCTAATAAAAGTTACAGACCCTTTAAGAAGAAACGTTGCAAGTAGTCGAAGTTGGGGTTTAATCGCCGTAGTAGTAATTGAAGTCTATTCACCCTTCAAGCCACATTCACGGACCCCAGGTTACGAACCCTTGATCTAAACAAATAAACACATGTATTAATCACCATAAAATTTGCAAGATCTTTGGCTTTGACAACTGCCCACTACGTCCACTGTCTTCAATGCAGCATCTCATGAAAGCACTAAAATACAAGATTACACTCAGTTGAACTCTGCAGCAGATACCGTATCGGAAGTACGACGCGACCCATGCTCTTACGTATGTGGCGTCACAAATCGCTTGTTCGCTTTAAATGGAGAACTTGCGATAATTTCCAACAGCCTCAAACGAAAGCATTCAGTGGTTCTGCCGATCACTGCTTCGCCATTTCGCGTTCGCAGTCAGCCGCTTCGGTACTTGCCTTGCAGAGCTCCCCTTTAAAATCTTCGGCCCACTTCACCGTTGGTAACCCTGGCCAGTGTGGCCAGAAATTTTCCCAATATAGCCCAGGGTTACTGAAACCTTTTAGGCCCACAACTAAGAAATAATTCTCAGGCTCAACTGACCCGATAAAAACGAACTTGTTCTTTCGTTGCGATGTTTCGCAGAGCTGTCTGGTCGGTAACAGTTGATTGATTTCTGCCGGTGTCGCTGACATCAATCCAGGAAAGGTGTTGCAAGGCAACCTGTGAATGGAGAGCTGCCTTCGAGCCAAAGGCTTGATCTTATTCGCTGCCGAAGTATTTTGTAATAACCGGCGTTTCAAAGTCTTTTGCGGTTGGTGCTCGTTGTAAAGAAGGTATGGCGGCATTCAATAGCCAATAAAACACGGTTGAGGACTGAAAAGAGCACATCTGGGCAAATCTCTCCACTCTAGCTTTTGTGGGAAAAAATAATATCAGGCCTGCCATCGTCACAGATCAGTGGCTGATTATGCATGGAGGACACAAGACAGCCTTAAATCTATTGACAGAGTTCTGTATTATTTGTATTGAAATTTTTTTTTTTGTATTAAAGAGTATTAAAATTTTTCTGAGTATTAAAGTTTTTCTTTTTTTATTTAAAAAAGAGTATTAAATTGAGTATTAAATTTTGTTTTTTCTGAGTATTAAAGTTTTGAAAAGAGTATTACATTTTTTTTGTATTGAAGTGTGTTAAATTCTGTATTAAATTTTTTATTTTGTATTTAAAGAATAGTTTCTGTATTAAACTATTTTTTCTGTATTAAAGAGTTCTGTATTAAATCTACAGAGTTCTGTATTAAATCTTAAATCTATTGACAGAGTTCTGTCATTTAGTTCTGTATTGCATCGCCCAAAAACCTTTACACATTTGCAAGTTGGTTAAAACAGGGTTCCCACGCGGTATTGCAAGTATTGAAAAAGTATTTAATTTCAAAATTGGTTTTCAAGACCTTGAAAAAGTATTGAATTTTGCCAAAATGTACATTTTGTATTGAAAAAGTATGGAAATTCTAAATGGAAAAGAAATCTCAGGTATCTGAGCAGAATTTTACTGAAGGCAAAGCACTTCATTATTTATGCAGTATTATGCAATGTGTGAAATTAAGTTTCTTCATTTCGAAAAATGAAGAAAAGTAATGGTGTTCAACTTCTTAAATTTAGTATTGAAAAGGTGTTGAAAAAGTATGGAAAATGATATTTAAAAATGCGTGGGAACCCTGTTAAAATTAGAGCTCGACCGATAAGTTTTTTTGAGCCGATACCGATGTTTTTATTTTTCATTGCCGATAGCCGATGCAGATATTTTTGCATCACTCAATCACTGTCTATTTTGCCTCAGGAGGCAAAATAAACACTCCTCGAGTTATTTCGCCTTCAGCCAAACATGTTTGGTTGAGCTGGTCCCATGACAAGTTTGGAACGCATGACTCGCTCAGTTGATTGTGTTGTCTGTAACAGTTCGGTCTGATGGACAAGCGCTTCCATGGTTTCAGTGTCGCCAAGCTGTTAGCAGCTTCATGTTTGCATTGTGGGAACTATAGGCTAAACCTCAACCGCATAACCTTAAACCAAAGCCTATGTCTCTTTAGGTAGTGTGCATGTCACATTATCACTTCAACCAATCGGGTTCGACTAAAGGCAAATGCAGTCTAACATAAAAAAGTTGCGGCATGTAAGTTAACAATATTTGAGTAACAAATTGCCATGAAGAGAACAGTAGTGTTATTATTGCATGGATTATTTTTAGTAACACCTCCCCAGAAAGTGATTTATAACCCTGCATCAGCAGTATCGTAGAGTAGTGACTATCACACATAATGCTACATTACAATGCATAACCAACTCACAAGATATTTCCATCCTACTGTTACGGCATGTTTTCATCCGTCGTAGCTACTGCATTCAGTAGTCTTATTGTAAATCAAGCTGCAAGCGAATCCACAAACCGGCAAACACGTGTTGCGTATTGGTACTTCCTAGTGTAGGCCTATGTGCCTATGTTGAGATGTATACCTCACGAGTAGGTAAACAACAATGCGCGACGCATTGCTAACAGAAACCATCACTTCACTGCGATTAAGAACAGTACAACATCGATTTCTGTGCAAACCTGGATCACTGCTCGCTGTGACGTAGGCACGTTTTTTGATGCGCACTGAAGACTTTTTGCTGTGTTTCGCTCGCCAGGCGGCCTTTCTACAACCAAGTGAAACAGCCAACCTCAACCACCACAGGCACAGCACAACCTGATTTGTTGGCAGGCGGTCATCTGTTCACCGCGCAAAAACCTACATGCGGATTGTTATGTGATGGAGCGGTTTGTTGACGTTTGCGCGGCTGTCTGATTACCTTGGACTTGTCAGTGTTGCCACTCGTTTTCCCTGCAGAAGGGATTTTTAGGCTTTTGTAGGGAGTAGGGAATCCCCACGGAAAAAAATCGCCATTTTGTAGGGATCCGCAGGGATTTTTGTGTTTAGAATTTTTATCGCTTTGTTTCTGCCTTTGTGGTACTTAAGACGGACGTGTTTGGTCAACAGTTTATCATTAATGCGCTTGCAAAACACATTGGAAAATGCGTTTTTTTCCAATTTAGAAGGCAATAAATCCGAGTGACTGCAAGGCCGGCGCAACCTATTCGTCCTGTACGGCCATGGTCGTACCGGTTTTGGACTCAATAATACGCTTCATTTTTAACAAACGTGCCCGTAAATGCTGATAGAAATCGCAAAGCCCGAAAGAACCGGTCTTTACTGTACTCCGCAAATTCACCGCCCGCTGAAGTTAAATTCATCGACCCTGCATCGATGTTGGATACTGGATAGGAGAGCAGGAGAGTGTAGACGTACTTTGAGACTCCGATGTGGTCTATGCTGCAATGTGAATAATGGATGTCACTGTGGACCACATGTCATGCAGGATCGCAGTTGATTGGTACGGCTTACTAAACGCAATCACTTCCAGTCAGCAGTATGACGACAAACGTCGCATGCTAGCTATTTTATCTATATTCTTGACAAAACAAAATGCGTACTCTATGCCAAACGAAGCCTATCAACTAAAATCATATCACATTTCCACAAAGACAGTTTGGAAATAATGTTACAGTGAACAGATCATTTCGGACAACTTGGTCTGACCGCCTCAAATGGCTTCAATAAACGGGAAATGATTTTTCAATCTGATTTGCATGTTGCCAAGTTGTCAAAGATGGGAAAATTAGGCTTTCGCCAAATGCAGAAGAACTTTTTCTATTTCATCAAGCTGTTAATCGTGTATAGGAATTTCAGGAGTTGATCTTCAAGGAACGCAATTAGGGTGTTGCATATCATGATCAGGAAGGAACAGTGCTGGAAATTTGGGAAGACGAGATGATTTCATGAAGCTTGAACTCGAACTACAGCTCCCATTCCTGAAATCAATCTGCAAAGAAGTTTGCTACGAGTTAACAACTAATTTCTCTATTCACGACGCCATAAAGATTTTGTCGAAACTGCCAGTTTCTGAGTGTATTGCATTTTCCTGTGTCTGCAAAGTTTTTGGTCTACTTTTGGTTTTACCAGCCAATGCCACCTCACAGCGGTCTTTACAAGACTAAAGCGGTTAAGAACTTATCTGCATACAACCAGGGATTACGACAAGGAGATGCTATAGAGGTACATCCTTCCTTGGACCTGTAGTTGCTGGGCACTGGGAGGATGAAAGTAAAGCTTAACAATTAATCTATTTCTATATCTTAGCATGCTAGCTGTTTCGTCTATATTCTGATTACTATACAAACAAGCCACACAAGTTTTGACAAGGGCTCCTGAAACCAGGGGTCCCGGTGTCAAGCGAAATTTGTGACTTCACGCCATGTGCGCATGCACAAAGTAGTATTCTACATATCAAATACGCTGAGAAAACTCATGATTAGGGCTTGATGTTTAGGTAAGTGTATCGGGTTAGGGTTAGAATAAGCCCAATATTTTTCAGTGGTTATAGTTATTCCCGTGCTATAGCTGGTTGTGGGCACCTGACATCTAACCAAAAAGTTTTACTTCACACTAATCACCAAACTTCATTTCTGTACTCGGAGAATCAAAGTAACTGACAAATAATAGGTCAGAAATTTCGCATGACACCGGTGTCGGTCTTCGTAACCCCTGGTAAAGCTTTTTTCAGAGGCTCTGCATACAACCATAACTTAAGGACGATTAAACAATTGGATGATTTTACATGCTCGTAAAGAACAGGTTGATAGACTTGATTTAGAAGAAATTGATTATTATATTTCTGGTAGAGAGGACACATTGAGAAAGATTTCGTTGATTTTTGTGAGTAGTTTGAGAATTTTGTCGGCTCTTGACGTTGCTTAAACTGACTGGAAGACACGTTTTTATCTTTGTGTTTTGACTCGAGTACCGAAGAGTTAGAGCAATAACTATGTAGTAGATTTCAGGCAGCGGTTTTCATTTTGCAGAATTCGAGATGTAGAATAGTCGGGAGCAATGTTCCCAACAATTTTTCGAACTACAAGGAAAGGAATAGCCTTTACGCAGTACATGTTTAGTTCAAGCTTTCAGTTCAGGTTGGCTTTTGGATTTAGATCCGCAACAGCGCTGTTGCAGAAAGCAGTGGTGTAACTATGGGCTTGAGCCAGGAGGAAAACTTAGCTGAAAGGGGCCCACTGGTCACTGTAGGGGGCCCACTAGCCAAAACTCGTAAAAAAACTTGAAAAATGATGGTAAATCCGGATGTGGATGGCTATACCAAAACCCTAAAATCACTGGAAAGTACTCCGAAAAACGTAAAAAATCAAGAATCTACTGAAAATAAAAACGACATATAAGCTCAGTGGCGTCCCGGTTTTTACAATTAGCGTGCCAGGGCAGGGGCGATTCGTGCCTCTGCCCCCGTCAATTCTGCCACTGGTAAAAAGTGCTTACATGTCATCGTTTACTATATTGGCCAGAAAAGATCATTTTTTCTGGAGAGTACAGAGTCGCAAAAGAAACGACTGCTTTGGGGAGCAGTAGTTCCCAGTATCCAGGATTTTTGCTTACCTTGGCCGTACCGCTAAAAAGAGCTAGCGCCGGCTCTTTACTGGGTTATTTTTGACGCAAGGACGGCAGTGTGGCCAAGTTTTCTGGTGGCTAGAATTGCATTCTGAGTGAAAGCCAAGGCTTAGCCTATTAGGTGTAGCCTAGTCTATTCCAATTTGCAAAGACTGCAGTACAAGTACAGCACAGTGAAAAGTGCAGTTGTTATGTAATGTGTTTATAACTGCATTACCTCAAAGCGCTGACTTTGGAAGCAATAGTTAAGTCTAGTGAGAATTTTCCAGATGACTTTGAAGTCAACCGAAGACTTCCGCATTTATATGGCAAAGCAAGGAAAACACATTCTCTTGCACTCTTAATTATGCAACGTATATGGTATGTCGTGCTGCAATATGTTGTAGCTAAAGATGATTGCATTGTTTGTTTCAGATTGTGTAGGGATTTGTCATTCTTATTGTAGGGGAAACTTGTTAATATAGAGTGGCAACACTGCTTGTTCTACACTACTTCATGCAGTCGG